>Ga0272445_1000490_pt1 | contig 37096 bp, 39 predicted proteins | sample YNPCB0031_FD_194404 | JGI IMG/M metagenome (GOLD analysis project Ga0272445, IMG submission 194404) | Hot spring sediment microbial communities from Yellowstone National Park, WY, United States - YNP-CB-003-1 | ecosystem: Environmental > Aquatic > Thermal springs > Hot (42-90C) > Sediment... | reverse complement strand
CCAGCTGGTTCTTCGTTCGCGATATCTGTAGGTGCTGCAACAGAGTTCACTTATAGACCCTTCTACGGATACTACTGGCCCGGGTCTAGCAGGGAAGTTATTACTTGGAGCAGTAGGGGGCCAACGGAGATCGGTGTGGTGAAGCCAGATCTAGTGGCCGTTGGCGCCTTTGCATGGGCTATTGGGAGGACATGGGATTCCCTCAACAACCTCTATGGCATAAGGAACCTGACTGGAGTCTTAGCATACAACTTGTTTAGCGGTACTAGTCAAGCCACTCCAATGACTGCTGGCGTTGGCTCACTTGTTGTATCAGCGTATAGGGCTAAATATGGTTCTAGGATCCCACCATACCTATTGAAAACTGTGTTAATGAACTATGCGAGGGACATAGGCTTTGATGAATTATCGCAAGGCGCAGGCTTCGTTAATGCATATGGAGCGGTAACTGCTATACTAGACCCTTCATATCCTAAAGTGTACTCGTCAGGGTTTGCGAGAGACGTATTTGGCGAGCTGGGATTAAACTACGCTACCATAACTTACGGTGGATTTGTGGGCTACTATGGGGCATGGTATGAGCCTAAGGTATTCATACCCCTAGTTAAGTACTCCGAGAATAGATCCATCGTAATCGAGGGATCGGGAACATATAAAGTCTACGCTTCGAGGCTGGAGTCTGTGGGGATAGTGCCACTTTGCGACATAGTGTTGAAGGCTCTAGACCCATCGATCATCGGATGCAATGGCGATACAGTACTGCTCAATGTCACGGCATCAACAGTATACGGACACTTAATGGTAAATACAAGTGCACTACTAGGATACGACTTCTTCGAGGTAGAGGCTATATATCCATATGAGTTCTTTGAATCTGGTGGAAGAGCCGGTAACTATACTCTAAGGATATCCTCAAGTATACTGGAGTTTGCATACTGGATTGATGTTAAAGCGGATGGTGTCTTCTCGTGGTATGAGACTGCTAGGATTAGCTATGATATACGCAGGGCAAACGCACTCAGGCTACAAATAAGTAGGCTTGGTGATCGGTTGAAGGAAATAGAAGAACTAGCGGAGAAGTATATGAATATAGATGTCTCGGATCTACCCAAACACCTCGTGGTAAGGCTTGGTGTCTCAGGTGCAACATATAGAGGTATTCTACCTGTTAAGATTAGGATAGTTGGATATAAGCTGTCTACTTGGCCTCAGGTTAAAGTTTCACCACCTTACCTCACATTAGCCAATGGTGAGGGAACAGTAACTATAACTGTTACTAGGACTCTTCAACGCGGCTTCTTCAGCGGGTATGTAGTCGTAGAAGAAGTTGATAGGGGCTTAAAGTACTTGGTCCCAGTATCATTCTTCGTCCCAGTAGAGATAAGTAAAGAATGGGTTTACAAGATATCACCCTATCAAGAAAACACTATGAGGAAAAACACGTATTTACGCGGAGCATTCGACTACACGTGGAGGTATGAGTCAGGGGATTGGAGGGTCTTTAAGGTAGTACTAAGCCCTGAACTTTCGAATATATGGGCGCTTGGCATTAGAGTAACATGGCCAACATATAACAATACAAACTACGCAAGCAACATAGATGTTCACGTCTACGGACCATATACATACTACATGATTGATGAACATGGTAACGTATACCAGTATAGTGTAAACACTGTACAGCTTGCAGCTGAATTAACAAGGGATCCTGCTGGAGGCTCCGGCTATAACCCAACGAGGTTCTGGGACGGTTATATGCCAGGTGAATCCTTCTTAGTAGCACCTGCCACGACTCCAGGAGTCTACAGGGTGGTTGTTAGAAATATACAATTCAGGGGGATAGAGTACAGTGAGCCATTTACACTGGAGATTATACCCATAACTCTCAGAGCAACGTACTCTTATAATGAAGACTCTAAGACATATGAGTATACTTTACTGGTTAAAGCAGCAGGATACTTCACGCAACTCCCGCCGCTCACGTTAGTGCCGAGCATGAATGCAATACACCTAGTCCAGAACAGAGCGGAGTATGTGTCGAATACATCGGAGATAGGCATGGAGGTGTATGCTGAAGTAGTTTTAAGGCAACTATCAACAGGGACGCTCATAGCAAGAGCACACGTAAAGTATACAGATACAACGCCGACAGGGACATACATAATACCCATATCAGCAGTATTTTCCATCCCAGTAACTACTGTGGGCTGGCTAGAAGGAGGAAAACAAAGTATATACTTCTATCACAACGAAATACCATTAGTGCTATTGGCCAGTATAGGCTGAACACTATAGAGCACTAAGAGCTTTTTTCTCTTGTTTCCTCCATAGTCAACATGGTCTCTTACCTCATCGTACCAGGGATCATCAAGTGCAACTTTTAGAGTATATAAAATGCATAAGTATGCGAAAGCGCAAAAGCAAAATAGCACTAGAAATTATTTAAAGGAGACGCGGGCCCGCCGGGATTTGAACCCGGGTCCTCCGGCTCCGCAGGCCGGCGCCCTCTCCTGGCTAGGCGACGGGCCCATTTATGTATTTACCCGTATTACTTGTTTTTAATTGTTTTTGAGTATTCATCTGCTATTTGTAGTGGTATGGGTAGTTTTTTACCCTCCACTAGTAGTTTTTTTACTATTGTTACTGCTTCTTCTATTTTTACATTATACCCTATACTTACGTATAATTCTGTGTTTCCGTGTTTTAAGACTTCTCCCACAATCTTGCCATGTGCTTTTATTAATACTCTTTCACCAATTGCTACTAGTTCTCCATATAGTTTCTTCTTTGCAACTCCAATGCTTGGTTTACCCAGTACTACTCCAAGATGTGTAGCTATTCCAAATGCGCGTGGATGGGCTAATCCATGGCCATCTACAAGGAGTAAGTCGGGTTTGTATCTTAGTTTTCCATAAGCCCTCATATACCCCGGCACCTCCCTGAATGCTAGTAATCCAGGTATATATGGTACCTTCACATCAACTACAGAGTATGTTTTCTCAACTACTCTACCATCAACCACGCTGTAAACCACGATTACAGCGTACTGCCTTCCACCCTTATATGAAGAGTCGAATGCCGCAACATACTTAACTCTATTAATATCTAGGGGAGGCGCTTGTTCAACAGTCTCCAGCACCCTGCACGCTAGGATCTCTTGAAGCTTCATTGCTCTATGAGCATCAAACAAGTGTGGACTACTAGACATATTTAACCAACAATAATCCATTAGTTAAAAGCGAGTATTAAGCAAAACACCTATAGAGGTGTCTAAATGGAGTACTCTAAGAGAGAACTAGCATTAGTGTTTAAAGAGCTTGAAGAACGCGGAGTAGACGCCACTATAATAGGCAACACCAGCGTAGAGCTAGCACTAGGTAGAGAAGTCTTCGAGGGAGACCTAGATTTATTCATAATCAACCCAAGCCCAATAGCTGAGAAAAAGTTCTTCGAAAAGCTGGCAGAGGACTTAAACTGGGAGATTTCATCAACGGAAATAGGCACACCATCACTACTAATCCCACTGGAAAAAGGGAACCTCATTGTAGAACTATACGAGAACTACATGGATCTAGAGATCCCTATTGAAATAATCGAAGATAGAGTCGAGTATAGAGTTAATGGTGTTAAAGTGAAGTCCATTAAGCCAGAATACTACGTAGTCCTCAAAGCGAGACAGGGAGTAGACCTAGATAAACTAGAAAAATACATTAGTAATCTAAAACAGAGGAGCCTAAATACAAAACTAGTAGAGTACGCTGCATCACTATACCCAGAAGACGAGAGAGAATTAATAATGGAGAGGCTAAGATCATGCGGACTCTACATAACTTAGTAATTTAAAAGCCCCTCCACGAATTGAATTTAAGAATAGACTTAGAAAATAGAGGGGCAGTATATGCCGGTAAACGACCCAGAACTACTAAGGATCGTGCATGCAAGAACTCTAGATAAATGGGTATGTAGAAAATGCGGTGCATTAAACCCGCCGGGAGCCACGAAGTGTAGGAGGTGTAAGTCTAAGGGGACTCTTAGACCAAAGAAAGCTATAAGGGCTGGACCCAAAGCAAAGACCACTGGTACATAGCTCTATTTAAGCAACTCCCCTGCTAAGATAAATAACGCTGAAGCAATAGGTACAAAGTAGTAAATAATCCTATATGCAACCACTACTTCTGGAGGGAGGACTAAGGATAAACCATACTCAGCAACACCAACACCTCCTGGAGTTGGAAGCATGCTAATAGCCTGCATTATTGAGTATGCTGAGAACACAGTCCAAAGCCCTAATACGGGGTTCATGGCTCTTCCCTGAAAATACAGAAAGGGTGCAATAGCTAGAGCCCAGAAACAATGGATCAGTACTGTTAAGATCCAAGTGAATAGTTTAGAGCCCAGATCCATAGTACTCGATATTTCAGAGTATGTTTTCCCAAAGTCTTCAATGTGCTTAAATAGTTTTTCAAACCACGTGAATTTAGCTAGCTTCACAGCTACATAGTTAGCCCTAAACTTCGAGGCAACTCGACTAACACTCCTAAAGAAAACAGGCCATGAAACAACTACAAATCCTGACACTAATATAACTGGTATTGAGTATGGTAAATACCACATGCTGAAGAACAAGCCAAGTAGGCATGTATAAATCACATCGTATGAAACCTCATATATTGCTAACGCATACGTGGTACCAATAGATAACCCGGATTCACTTGAAATTAATAGAGCTCTAGCTGGTTCACCCCCAATAGCGGAGGGAGTGATCTTGGCGAGTAAATCACCTAGGAAACGAGCTTTCAAGTATGTTTTAAACGAGCAATTTACATCATTATAGTTTGATTCAACAATATACATTAATCTAAATACGGAAATAACCCATCCAGTGAATACAAGTACTGCAGAGTAAGCGAGCTCCGAGAGCCCTATTTTCGAGAGATCAGCACCTGTAACCACAATATACACTTGTATAACTCCCACAACAAGCACTATAGCGATAACTAATCTCTTCCAATTAACTCTAACACTAATGGCTCCACTACCCATAGCTATCAATCCACCTGACCTCCTCCCCGCTTTAACGGGAACCCTCGTCATTCATGGCGGGGAGGTTTGGGATTACATCTCCCCGTCTAGGGGATTTAATCCCGGGCCGGGTCTCCGGCCCATTACCCCTATCCCAAACGGGGCTCGGGGTTATTAGTAGACTATTTATCATCGCTAATTGCTCAAAAACACTTAATGCTCATCACCAAAAATCACTAAATAGTAAATGTTTATAAGCTTTCCCCTCCAACCCGCCTTTTAAGACGGGCTTTCAGTTGTAATGGTGAGGTAAACCACAATATTTTTAAGGGACTTGGCAATACATAAATAACTCCATGGATTATAATGTATGGGATGAGGCTATGGGTTTTTAGCTATACAGAAGAGCAATTAGAGAAGCTTAAAGTAGATAAGCAAATGCTGAGGGAAATCATTAAGGAGCTAAAGAAGTGGAGTGCACACGCTACAATACTGCTAAGTCTCTATGTACCACCAGGTAGACCCATCGGAGACGTCTTAGCACTATTAAGACAGGAGATGTCTGTGGCGGAAAACATAAAATTGAAGAAAACAAGGAACTCTGTTGAGTGGGCTTTAAGTGCTGCGTACGATAGACTTAGTAGAATACCTAAAATACCCGAGAATGGATTGGCATTATTTGCAGGCATGAACCCCGATACTGGGGAGTCGACAGTTGTGATGCTTGTCCCCCCCGAGAAGATACAGGTTTTCTTCTATAGAACCGACAAGTACTTCCACACGGAGTTCCTCGAAGAGATGGTTACTGAAGGTAGTGTAGCTGGATTACTCCTAGTTGAGAGAGACGCGGCCACTATAGGTTTGCTAAAAGGCAATAAACTAGAGATTGTCGAAGAAATGGAAGCATACATACCAGGTAAACACCATAAAGGTGGGCAGAGCCAGAGGAGATTTGACAGGATCATTGAGCAAATGGTTGAGGAGTTCTACAAGAAGATCGGGGAGCGCGCAAACAACATATTTCTACCTCTATACGAGCAAGGTAAGTTGAAACTTATAGTTCTAGGGGGACCCGGATACGCTAAACAAGATTTCCTCGCTGGAAACTATCTAGACTACAGGTTGAAGCAAATAATTGCACCAGAGTTAATAGATGTCTCATACCAGGGTGAAGTAGGCTTAAGAGAGCTAATTTCCAAAGCAGGGGACTTGCTCGAGAAATACGAGTATGCAGAGTCATTGAAGACTCTAGAGGAGTTTAAATACCACCTTGCAAAAGACGATGGTCTAGTAGTCTACGGTGAAGAAGAAGTAAAATTAGCCCTTGAACAAGGAGTCCTCAAAACACTACTCGTGAGTGAATCCCGTGATGACATATCTCACTGGTTGGAGGGCTCGCATCAATATGGAGTAAAAGCGGTTGTTGTAAGCAAGGATCTCCCAGAGGCGGATTGGTTTAACAAAACCTTTAATGGTGTAGCGGGGATCTTGAAGTACAAGACTAATACTTTTAACTCCTAGGACACTACTTATAATGCATTAAACACTATTCTTAGTTTCGGAGACGCCTCCTCTACATAACACAATATACTCTAAATGGTGAGTTTAATGCGTGGAGTAGAGTCCATTATTGGCGCATACCTAGCTGTCATCGTAGTAATAAGTGTTGTAACTGGTTTATACTTATACATAGTTAGAGCAGGTAGAAGCGTGGATGAGCAAATAAGAGAAGCCATAGTTAACTATCAATCTGCAAGCTATCCCCCCGTCTTATCTCTCAGCTACGTAAACGACACAACGTTCAAACTATCGATCACTCCATACACTCCATTATACATTGAAGAAGCCATTGTTAAGGAGATTGAGGGTGAGTTAATATACAGTGTGAGCGTAAATGAAGTCTTATACAAGCCCAGCGAATTGGAGGTAGTTATAAATAAAACCCCTGCCACAATACTACTAGTCTCCAATAGAGGAGTAGTCTTCTACTACATCCCTAGACAAGACCCCGGATTACTCACAGCACCAGATTACATTAGAAACAAGCCATTCATTGACGAAGAACTAATCGATTACCTTAAGAAAATAAGCAATAGTGCTGAGCCTAGATATAGCGGTACAGAGCTGTCAAATAGTGTTACTCCACTGGATTACCTAGGATATAAAGTCTCAATTGGTAGAACATACACACCGATAGCTCCACTTTTAAACGGCCCCATCTCGTGTACACCATGGTGGATCATACCGTCACCCCTCGACGCTTACTCTCCATGTACTGTAAACATCACGGATCACGGGGTTTACTACTCACTCCTAACATATAACTATAATAGAACATATTGGCACTTTGACGGTGAGGGATATTTAAACCTAAGCAGCGATTTAGCCTCAGCAGGGATACCTGGGAGCTATAAGTACATGCAAGTATTAAGGCTAGTTAAAGTCAATGCCCCAGGACTATATACGATGCAATTCAGCGTTGGCCTTGAAACCGGGCTATTAACAACGTCTCAAGCATACAACACAATGCTCTCAGTTGTAGTATACGTCTTACGTGGTGACATCCCAATAAACTACTACATTGCCCTATCAACCCCCGATCAGCCGACTAATCCATGGTTAAGCAGGATCTTAGTTGATTTCAGACCACAAGGTAGTCTTGAAACAAGGAGTGTTTCAACAAATATAGTTAAAGCAGTATACTCATCAAGTAATACCATAAGCCTAGACCTCTCAAACCTCGGCTTTAACGAATACATTATCGCATATGGTGTGGAAATCGCCTACCCATGGAGTGGGACACTAAGAGTAAAAATAGAGCTAATTTCCCTCAAGCAGGGTTAACACGGTGTTTATGGTGCGACCAGTGCGAGAATAGCGGCGAGTATAGGTGGTATTAACCCATACTTAAATACCTGTACTAGTGCTTGATCAATTCTATAGCGACCCATAATGTTCTTCAACGTTACAACGAGTAGCAGTAGTATAAGATACTTCAATACCAGTACTAGGCCTCCCAGAGGGGATAAATGGTTGAAAGGTGCTGGGCCTCCGAGAAGTACATAGACTCCTATTACGAGTGCAATAACGAGGTCTAAATCATGGAGAAGTCTAGCTAGTGCGAGTAGTGGACCACTAAACTCTGTCTCGTATCCCGCAATGATCTCTTGCTCTGCTTCAGGTATATTGAATGGTGGATACATTGCTTTAACCTGGATGCTTACGGTGAAGCCTATTATTGATAGTGCTAGAATAGCTAGCGTAATTGGACTAGAGTATAGCCTTGAGAAGTTTACATAGGTAGAGCTAATACTCATGAATAATCCATCACCACGGGTAGCTAGATACACTGGTACCAATATACTGGCGAAGTATGCTGGCTCAGCTATTGTTACTAGAGACAGTAGCCTCGAGACACCTATATTAGTATATGGACTAGGCATAGAGAGCGATGCAATAACCATCGCGAAGAGAGGCATAACGCTACTTAGATAGAAGAATATAAGCACATCGAAAACAGTCGCTACATTGAGTAAACTAATTGGTAGAAATATCACTGATGACACAATACATGATACTCCAATTATAAGAGCAAACTCTGCAAGCCTAGGCATACTAAACCTATTAACAACCTCCTCCTTAGCCCTCAAGAGCTTTAAGAAATCATAGAATGGCTGTAGGAGTCCAATCGGCCCAACATATGAAGGACCCATTCTCCTCTGATACCTAGCACTTAATTTCCTAATAAGGTACTGCGTGAAAAAAGCTAGAGCTACTAGGAATATAGTGCCTGGAAACACCAATATGCTGAACAATGCATAAACATATACATCAAGGTACACATCTACCACCCCGCAATTATTGAAGCAATGAAGACTATTACTGCGAGTAGCACTAGTAGGGCAAGCCACGAGGAGAGAAATCTATACCAGTCGTGGAGGCTACCAGTATGCACTCCCTCCACAAGCACCCTGTAGAGTGACTTAGCAAACCTCTTCATAAAACCCCAGTACATTGAGGAAATACTAGGCGTAACTGATGAAACAACACTTTCCGGTTCTCCAGACAAGTATACATTTGTTACTCTAACACGCCTCGACTTCAGTGCATAGTATAGTAGTGATACTGTGAGTATTGATAATCCCAATACAGCGACAACTATTGTCAGCGCAGAGCTTGGATCAAGTACTAGAGTAGTTTTCATGGCTTTACACCCGCATACGCTCTAATCAACTCATTACTTATAAAGCCCCTTAAGTCGGGTGGTATGTTTTCAAGCGCTCTCTCTAAGTATACGTTATAACCATTGACAAGGGCATTTGATGACAACTCATAGATCGACCACGTGTATTGAAACACTACTCCTAGTGCAATAAGGCTTAACGCCATTGCAAAAAGCAAGTATTCAACCCACTTCTCCTTGATCAACCCTGTTCGCCTTCCACCCGTGGAGAACAATACTGCTGATATAACCTTCAAGTAGCCTGGTAGAGAGAGCGCTGATATAGCAATTAACAACACTGGTACTAGCGCTGATCCAGCGTTTAGATAACCCTGTGCAATATACCACTTTGAGTAGAAGCCTATTAAGGGTATAAAGCCTGCTAAGCTTAGAAATCCAAGAATCATTGAGGCTGATGCTAGTGGGTAGTGTCTTCCAACACCCCTGATATCGTCTAGATTTCTAGATCCAGCTGCATCAATGAATACACCGCTCGCCATGAAGAGCATTGATTTAGCTATACTATGTGCTACAACGTGTATGACTCCACCGGCTACAGCGTATTTAACCGCTGTATCATAACCAGTTAGAAACCCTGCAGAGATGCCCATGTATGCAATACCCATGTGGCTTATAGTACTGTAGGCTAAGAGCCTCTTAATGTCATCCTGCCTCATCATCATTAAAGCACCAATGAAACCACTCACCACACCCAAAAGGAACAATGTAAACATCACTATAGACCTGTATTCCCCGAGTGCAGAGTTCTCGCCGAATATTGTGTAGAGGAAGCGTGCAGTAGCGTAAACCCCTACATTGACTACAAGTCCAGATAAAGCAGCTGAAACCGGTGTTGGAGCCTCTGGGTGTGCGTCGGGGAGCCAGAAGTGGTTGGGGAACAAGGCTGATTTATACGTGAATACCCAGAGTGCCAGTGCTATGGAGAGCAATGAGAGGTACTTCAATGTATCTGGGACTCTGACTAAGGGGGAGAATAGTAGCCATGGACGAGTAGCATAAGCTAATACACCCATGTTTACAGAGCCATATCCAGCGTAGAGTAGTACAACAGCTGTGAAGTAGAATGTTGTCGCCACAGCACCTATTAATGCATACTTAGCAGCCGCCTCTACAGCTTCTGCTCTATCCCTGTGGTAAGCTACTAATCCATAGGCCGATATACTGAGTACCTCGATCATGACGAATAAGTTAAACGCGTCTCCAGTGTAGAGGCATCCAATTATACCGGTCTCTAGCCCTATAAGTAGTGTGTAGTACCAGGTTGGGTCATCTAAGTGGTGTCTATACCAATATGAATACACAACTATGGCGAGCATAATCCAGGCTGTTAACAACCCGATCAAGGCGTTTAGAGGGTCAACTTCATATACTATGCCGAAGTGTGGAGGCCAGCCTCCATATAGGTATATAATAGGACCCTCCCTATAGACCTTGTCAAGTACTGTTGTCGTAGATAATACTCCAAACAATGAGGCTGATAAAGCTAGAGCGTGTTGTAGCTTTGTCGATCCAACAATCTTTGCTATGGGTATTGCAAACGCATGTATAATTAATACGGGTGTTAGTAAACCTAGGAGATTAAGTGCTAAATCCATAAATCCCACCTAGTCAAATATCTTCTTAGAGTACTTCTCGAAAATAAGTGAGATCTCCTCTCTAGCCTTCACGGGGTCAAGGGTTTTAGCATCTATCCAGTGTATGTAGAATACTTTCTCCTCCTCATCTATCTCAACAACAACAGTACCAGGAGTATTCGTAATACTACACGCTATAGCAGTCTTAGCGTAGTCACTCTCAACATCGAATGGTACTTTGACAATCGCTGGGTTTACAGGGGCTTTGGGGTGTAGTATGCGCTTAATTACATCTAAGTGTGCTTTTGTCTCATCTATTGTAAAATATCTTGCAGCATATCTCAGCGTATAATACCACCTCCTAGGACTAAGCGTTTTCCATGGATTCTGGAGAGTAATACTTGAAAATAAAACACCTGTTGCAGTAGCTACTATAACCCCTGTCAATAAGTCATATGTACTTACACTACCGGAGAAAACTATGTATGCAAAGAACGCCAATACAGCGACGACCACGGAGTTCAAAGGCTTAGGCACCACACTCACCCCTTAAGCTTCTTAATCTCCCTCATATCAAGCGTCTTATAGTGTGTATATAGAATATACCCCAGGAACACGAGGAACAGTGTAACTGCAAGCCCTATGACTACAGCTGTCAAGACTAGTGCTTGGGGCAGTGGATCAACTGCTCTAGCAGTAAACTCACTTATGGATTTCTCTGTAGGAGTCGATGTTAGCACGGGGGGTCTTGGGTTTACTCCATTAACCCATGTTCTATAGCCAAGGTATATTGCGAAAGTATTCATAGTGTCTGATAAAATAGTCAAGGCAATTACCTTCTTGGTATAGTGTGGTTTAAAGAATAAGCCATATATCGATATGATTGCATTAGCCAGGAGCGATGTTAAAGTAACGAGTAATAAATAAGTATTTATAAACTCAGCGTCCACCACTACCACCTCTACCAGCAAGTAGTAGGATAATAAATGCGATAGTGAAGCCAGCCGCCACGGCGATCATTTCAAATAAATTAAAGAACCAAAGAGTACCACTAATTAAAGCCCCGTTTATATCTGCGGGTAATCCAACTACAGCGCCAGGCTTAGGCATGTTTTGAAATACATAGGCAAATCTACCAATAGCTAGGCCTATTAAAAACGCAGCGATAGATGTAAAGCCTATTCCAAGTAGTCCAATACTCCTTAAAACAAGCATTTTATTAGATGTCACACCACGAGCTATGAGGAACAATGTTGAGTATACGACAATGAATACTAGTGGTATTACAGCTATTGTTGCACCACCCTGGAAGCCTCCACCCGGTGTTAAATGACCATGTAGGCCTATTGATGCGCCAACAGCGATGATCATTGGAGCCGTTACTCTCGTGACGGTCTTAACTATGGTTGTTAAGCCGTGTGTCTTCTCGTTGAAAGACCCCTGTGGAGTCTCACTAAATAAGCCACGTGCGAGTGCTAATCCAGCGATTAATGCGAGGTAGAATACACTTGTCTCGAACAATGTATCTAGACCTCTATAATCCCAGACTATAGCTGTGACGGCCTCCGGTGAGTTAACAGTATAGTTCTGAAACCATGGATTAATCGTCGTGTAGAGGTAGAAAAATGCTAGTTGCCTCACCTCAATGCCTGGTAATAGTATGGATGCTGCTAAGACTAAAAGCACTGATACACCTAGAATAAGGGATAATATAGCAACTAACTCGGTGATCCTCCTCATTCCTTCTCCCACCTCTCGGTTTTACTAATTAATACAATCAATACTCCGGGTATGAGCCCGACAGCTACTGGTAGATACACTAGTACTATATCAGGTGCCATTAGTAAGTAGTATAGAACAGCGTAGAAACCACTCTGTAGAGCACTATAAATAACTGCTTTAATCAAATCCCTCTCTACTATAGCTAAATATACAGCTACAACTGATAACAAACTAACAACAGCCATAATTAAGTATATTATGGTCTCTGCATACACTTTCATCACCCACATAGATCCTTATCTAGTAGATCAGCTATGCAAGGCTTTACACGTGCAGTTCTAGACTTGTGAACACCCCTTGCAATCGCGTGAGAGCCCGCGGGGGCAAGCATTAAAACTATCAATGCTGTTATAAAACTAGCACCAGCCATAAACCACTTGTAAGCACCCAGCTCCTCTAGGGTTATAGTTAGTAGAGAAATACCTGTGAGTGGGAATACACAACCCCATATAGTATTTATTGTTAGTGGGTGGAGTCTCAGGTAGAAGTTCTTAAACCTATAGAAGCCAATAGCTGCTATAACGCTCGCGAATCCACCAAGCGTTATGAGGGCTAGGCCTATGTATCTAATAATGAGTATGAATAGGTCAAGCACCTAGATCACCCCTCTCAAGGTACTTAGATACGTAGATGTCGAGTGCGTAAACCCAGAGGGCGAGGGGGATTGCCACAACTGTTAAAATAGGCTCTTTGAAGTATATTGAGAACAGTATTAGTAAGACTATTGATCCATATGTAATACCATCTATTGCCAAAACCTGGTCTCCTATCGTTGGGCCCTTGAAAACTATTATTGTAAGCAACACTATGTTTAATAGGTATAAGATCGACACGAAGAGCACTATCTCCCAGATCAAGATCCCACCCTTCTCAGTGTTGTGAGGGAAAAAGCTTCAGATGTAAGCCTAGAAACACCTGCAATATCATACTTATTTGTAGCTATGTAGGCGTTTGTTGGACACACTTTAACACATCTATAGCAAAATACGCACTTCCCATAATTTATGAGAGGGTAGATTCTACGTGGATTAGTCTTCGGGACTTCATACTCAGGTGGTATAGGGGTCATTTTAATAGCGTCTGCAGGGCATTCAATAGCACATAGAGAGCAACCAGTGCACTTACCTAGATCAGCGTACTGAACACCCCTGAAATCAGGCTCTACAGGAGTTTTAACCCTTGGATACTGTATAGTGGCTGGTTTAGAAACAAGGTTTTTCAAGACAAGCCCGAGAAGCCTCGGCCTCTTCACAGCTTCCCACCCGCTAGTTGCTTTAAATCTAGCCTATAGCGAGTGTTCTTCTCGAGATCAATCACAGTCACTCTCTCCATGCACGAGATACAGGGGTCGAGCGATGTCAACATAACTGGTACGTCTGCTAGGGAGTAGCCAATGTACATGAAGGCGCTGTTAATTATGTTGTTAAAGCTGGGAGTGCGGATTTTTACTCTATAGGGGTTCTGCCCCTTTCCATCACTCATGACATAGTATGTTAATTCACCACGCTGCGCTTCAACCCTCGTGTAGGCCTCACCAGGTGGGAATCTCCGTGGAAGCCTCCTCTCATCTGGAACGGGGTTTCCATCTGAGGGTAGGTGTTCTAGGATGTAGATGTTCATCTCAATTGATTCAAGTGCTTCATCCCACCTAACCATCATTCTAGCCCATGAATCACCCTCGCTCCGTGTTACGAGGTTGAATGGTATTTCCCCATATGCATCATATTTATCGCTAACTCTACTATCTATTTTAACTCCACTCCCTCTAGCCGTGGGCCCTACAAGGCTATGACTTGTTGCCTCACTATAGCTTATCCTCCCAACACCCTCTAGTCTCTTAACTATTGTCTCGTCTTCCTCGAAGACCTTCCTATAGTACTCAACACGGGGCTTTAATTTAAGTAAGAGCTCCCGTATCCTCTGCCTCTTCTCCTCATCAATATCTCTTCTAACACCACCAACCATCATGTAGTCTGCTAAAACTCTACCACCAGTTAGTATTTCCTTCGCCTTCATCACTCTCTCTCTATCAAGCATTATCTGCATGAATAGCGTCTCAAAACCAACGATCTCCGCCATAACAGCGTTTATCAACATGTGGCTGTGCACTCTCTCCAACTCCATGGCTAGTACTCGTAGATACTGCGCTCTCTTATTTGGGTGTAAGTCAAGTAGTTGCTCGAGAGCTCTAACATAGCAATTCGCATGTACGGCATTACAAATTCCACACACTCTGCCGACAACAAATATATCTCTATAGAATGTATTTCTCTCACAGAGCTTCTCAATGCCTCTATGGTTATAACCAGTATTAACCTCTACTTTAACAACCTCCTCTCCCTCAGCGTAGACTTTTAGTAAGAGGGGCTCGTGGAGAGCTGGGTGCTGGGGTCCAACAGGGACCTCTGTGGTGACAACCGGTATTTCAACTATCTTTGTAACCCCCAAGTCTACACACCGCTATCCTTCCTCAATGGATACTCTCCCTTCTCAACTACATCGCGTGGTGCGAAGAAACCCCTCTTTAAGAATGGGTTTCCACGGAATACTACACCGAGTAAATCATGAGTTTCACACTCTCCGGAGAGCGCACCTGGCAGTATATCGACTAAGCTATCTATTACAGGGTTCTCCCTCGGTATAAAAGTCCTTAAGACAACTGTCTCCTCCTCTGGGAGTAGAACAATGTAGTAGTCTAAGCGTATTCTACCCTCATCCCTTAGATCAGTCCCCACGATTGTTGATAAATAGAAGCCCCCATAGCCAAACTTCTCTATAAGTGCTTCAAAAACTCTTCTCACGTTTCCAGGCTCAATTATATACAGCTTCCTACTAGGCTTAACTACACCCCTACCCACGGAGAAGCTCTCCAGTAAGCTATGTTTGTCCACTACACCCATTATTAACCACCCCACCCTTCTTAATTAAATCAAGTAGTTTTACAATACCATCAAGTATAGCCTCCGGTCTCGGAGGGCATCCGGGGACATATGCAGCTACAGGTACAACTCTATCTACACCACCAACCACGCTATAGGATTTCGAGAATACACCACCATCAATAGCACATGCACCGACAGCAATTACGAATTTTGGACAGGGCATTTGATCATATAGGATCTTAAGCCTCTCAGCAGCCTTCTTAGTTACAGCCCCCGTTACAACTAGTATATCCCCATGCCTAATACTAGGAGCTAGCTTAACGCCAAAGCGCTCTGGGTCGTAGACAGGTGTTATAGCAGCTAACACCTCTATATCGCATCCATTACAAGCCCCTGTGTTAAAGTGCACTAGCCACGGACTATACCTAATAATCCTATACTCTGCTCTACCACTCTGCTTAACTTGACTCATACATAAGCACACTCATGAAGAACTATAAGGGGTGAGTTTAAAAATAATTCGTGGTTTTAAAGTCCCACAATAAACTATACAAATACATCAATATGTAGATTTCAATCAATCGTTAAACCTTCAACAGCCCCTGAACAATCCACAGACTACTTCAAAACATACTTAAATGAATTCAATGCTTATTCAGCATCTACACCGGTATACAACTTCCCTGTTAGAATACCAGCCCTCATCATCGTAAGAATTCAATCTCTCTAATCTTAGCCTCCTCAAATCCTCTATAACTCGGGAATTACTCCTCGTATACAAATCCAGAAATCTCTCGACCCCATCCTTAACACAGGACTTTCGTCGTGTAGCTTAAGAGGTCGGAGCAAAGTTTAAAAATGCGGCAAACTATTTTGCCTTCTATATGGTGATTATACATGAGTGCGTCTAGTAGGTATCAACTATTACCCCATTGTGCTACCCACGCTAAAGACTTAATTATTGTGGCAACGTGTGATGGTGCATCCACAGTCGGGCAAATTGGTAATGAAGTTGCGAGGAGATTGACTAAGAAGTATCCAAATAGTGTTAGAATGTGTTGTTTATCAGCTGTTGGCGCTGGAAGCAAAACACATATAAAGATCTTCCAAGAAGCTAGAGCAGTCATTGTAATTAATGGCTGCCAATTGATGTGTGCTTCTAATATACTGAGGGAGAGGGGGTTAAAGATCACTTATGAAGTAGTAGTGGCGAAAGAAGGAGTCAATAAACTACCATCACTAGACTACACAGACGAGGAAGTAGAGAAAATAGCGGAGAAAATAGTTAGTGAATTCCTCCAAAAGAACATTAATAGTCAATGCAGTAAAGCTAATACTTAAATCTCTCCGTGGAGATTAATTTTTAACTACTATTTTTCGCAAAGTAGAGAGAAGCTGCAGCGATCTGTCCAAAAGCTAATCCTCCATCGCCTGGTGGTATTCGCCTCGGTAGGTATATCTTTATATCTTCTTGTATTAGTCTATCTCGTAATCCACGGTAGATATACTCATTAACTACTGCCCCGCCAGAGGCTACTACATAGTCTACTCTAAACCCCTTCACCCCCCTCAATACGAGCTCCCCGAGGAAGTATCCATAGTTGTAGAGAATGCTCCTCGCAATAGTCCCGCATCCAAGCCTAAACTTATTCTCCACAACCCAGTCTACTACTCCATCATAGTCTAGCCTTGCAACTCCACCCTCCTCTCTAATATTAAAGTCGTCTATTTCCCTAAGATCCCCACGCCACGCCTGAGCCTCCAGCCATATTGCTGGTTCACCCTCATAACTCCTCTCCACCCGGGGATTTAGTAGTGCAGCAATCATATCTAGGAATCTACCAGTACTAGATGCAGGTGTATACTTCCCTCTCTCCACTAGTTTATAGACAGCTTCTAGTTCAAAATCCAATCGCCTATCTGGGTTTAAACCAATACACTTATAGACCTCCTCTAGGCTGAATCCACGCTGAGCATAGTAGCCAACTACTAGTCTCAGTGGAATTAATGCATCTCTATCGCTTGTTAGTGGAATGGGCTCAATTGACCCAATCCTCCTAAATCCATAGCTATGCATATTGAAGTACAGTACCTCAGCTCCCCATATGGTGTTATCAAGCCCCCATCCAACCCCGTCTAAAGCAACCCCCACTACTGGGCCATCCAAGTTATTATCTATAGCTGCGCCAACCACGTGTGCGTAGTGGTGTTGAACCTCAAATACATCAAGTCCTTTTTCACGAGCATACCTTAAACCCAACTGCCTAGAGTATAGTCTCGGGTGGATGTCAACAACCACTATTGGTTTAACTAATTCCCCAACATGGTAGTTTCTAACGAGGAACTCTATGAAGTCTACTAAGTCTCCTTGAGCACTTAGAGAGTCGAGGTCGCCTACATACTGAGTGAGTACTATCTTATCCTCGAAGCCAACTGCACCGGTAGATGATAAATCCCCGCCGAAAGCTATGAATTCCCCGCTAAGGTCTCTGTTAATAGTTATCCATGATGGTGCATAACCCCTACTCCTCCTTAAGAATACGTATTCTCCACTAGTTTTCCTCACTACGCTGTCATCTACGCGGTTAACTATCTCTCTATCATGTACTAGGAAGTAGTCTACAATACCGCTAAGCTTTGATTTAGCGCATTCTTCATCTCTACACATTGGCTCTCCATGGACATTCCCACTAGTCATGATTAAGAACTTATCCCTAGTATTCATTAAGAGCAAGTAGTGTAGCGCTGTGTATGCAACGAACACGCCTTCATGAGACAACTCCGGTGACACGTACTTTGAGACGGGAGAGTCTGGTTTCTTGGGCAATAGGAGTATTGGAGCCTGAGGAGACTTCAACAACTCCTCATCACTAGGCTCCATGTAGACTAGTCTCTTAAGGACCCCTGTATCAAGCCCCATTATTGCAAATGGCTTTCTAGGCCTATTCTTCCTCCTCCTCAACTCCAATACAACATCGTCACTAGTGGCTAGTGAAGCTATGTGGTAGCCTCCAATACCCTTAACCCCAACAATATATCCCTCATCAATTAACCTCGCAGCCTCTACGATAGGATCTCTAGTTTCAACTACTCGAAAGCCTCGATCTAGTAGTTTAAGCCTCGGGCCGTCAACAGGACAGCTAATACCCTGGGCGTGGTACCTCCTCAGATCACCAGGGTCTCTGTACTCTCTTTGGCAATTGTGGCAGAGAATATACTTCCTCATCGCAGTGTTCTCTCTATCATACGGTGTACTATACATCATTGAAAACCTTGGACCACACCAAGCACAAGAGTTAAATGGATAGAGGTACCTCCTGTCACCTGGATCCAAGACCTCTCTAAGGCAATCACGGCATATCGCGAAGTCTGGGGGTATATTAGACCTTGTGTAAACCCCGCTACTACTTTTCTCAATCGAGAATGAAGAGTATCCTCTTGGCTCCTCTTCAAGTGCAAACACGTAGTCTATTAATGCAACAAGTGGTTTTTCATAGAACAGTGAAGCAATAAAATCCTCTAAATCACCCTCACACCCCTCAACCCAAACCTCTACTTCACTACCACCAATATTCCTAACAAACCCCCTGAGGCCATGTCTCGATGCAAGTCTCGCAATAAAAGGCCTAAATCCAACACCCTGAACGAGGCCTATTATCAATAAATGTAGCGCCTTCATTCGCCACTCTACCACGTCGAGAGGAGATCAATAGTAGTGTTGCTAGTGCTTACGTCTAGGTTGTCGAGTCCCCTCCCCTATAACCCAGTATTCTCCATTACTCCTCCTCTCTAGTTTAAACACTGGTACCTCTTTCTTAACCCTCTCTAGTATAGTTCTTGATGCTTCAAAAGCCTCACTCCTAGATCTCGCTAGAGTGGCTATAACTACCGTGGGCTCGCTCGGCCTCCTAACCCCGATCCAGTGCCATAGTACAACACCAATCAATCCATGCTTCTCCGCCTCTTCAAGGGCAATCCTTCGCAGCCGGGATAAGGCAGCTTCTTCAACAGCTTCATAAACTAACTCCTCGACATCTACACCCTCAACTCTCCCCTTAACTAACCCAATAAACAATACCAATGCCCCTACTTCTCGATCAAGCCTTGATAACTCATCTAGGAGTTTATTCAAGTCCACTCTCTCCTCTCTTACGAGTCTTACATCAATGTATGGAGATCCCCCAGCAAACGGCGGCGTCAGGTAAATTACCTCATCATGGTTAATAATGTATTCTCCACTAACAACTCTATCGCCAACAATAGCTATAATCTCCAATTGATCAGGTACACCATACTCCTCACGTAGAATCCTCACTAGTTCACTAATACTCACCGGCCTCTCGAATTCCAACTCTACTGTTTCACCTAGATAATCCCTTAGAGCTGAAATTGGTTTAATCCTGATCCTCACTATGAAACCCTCTTAACCTTCTCAACTACTCTAATATCATTAATTACTGTGTATGGGTATTGACCCGCTTCATTTTTCTCATACTTCTTCACCATATCCCAAATATTTAGTAAAGCCATTGCAACACCTACAAGAGCCTCCATCTCAACACCTGTTTGAGCAGTTGTCTTCACGTTGACATATACTCTTACACCATCATCTAGGAACTCGTAGTCCACCTTGACATTAGTAATTGGAATATTATGCGTTAGTGGTAGTAGGAAAGGTGTGTTTTTAACTCCATTTATAGCCGCCACAGTTGATACTGCGAGAACATCCCCTTTCTCGACAAGCTTACTTTTAATTAACTCAATTGTTTCGCGTCTAAGCCTAATAAACCCAGTAGCGGTAGCCTCTCTATATGAGCAGGGCTTCTCAGTTACATCAATCATTCTAACAGACATAGGCATCACCGTCCCTGTGGTTGGAAATATGGTTTTCTAAGCATTGTTACCTCTCTAAAGGCCTTTATGAGCCCACCCTCATCCCTCGATTTAACCACATCCACGATCCCCACCTTTGGGTTTTCAACGTATAGACAGGGTTTTAAGTATCCATCAGGTGTAAGCCTAATCCTAGTGCACTTAGCACAGAAAAAGTAGTTTCCATAACCAACCACCACCTCCACTCTAATCCCAGAATCCAAGACGTAGACAGGTCTATTCTGAAGCTCCCTATAGTACTTCCCCACAGCCTTCTTCTCCAAGTAGTTAATAATTTGATTTATAGACGCATGCTCTTTTCTATAGACCTCCACGGGTACCCCTAGAGGAATTAACTCAATTACATTCAAATTCAATCCCTTAGTCTCAGCGAACTCGAGGATTTTTTGGAACTCATCTATATTAGACCTTAAAGCAAGGTAGTTTAATTTAACTCTAATTCCATACTCAAGGGCTTTATCAATACCCTCAATAACTCTCTCCAATAGTATTGCTCCACCTGTTATGTATCTATAAACCTCGGGGTTTACTGAGTGGAGGCTAACATTGACTCTATCTAATCCCGCATCAGCTAACTCTCTAGCTTTATAAAGTAGTAGAGAGCCGTTTGTAACAAGTGAGACCTCCTCAGCGTATTGCTTAATACTGTGTACAATGCTGCCAATATCCCTCCTAACTAGTGGCTCTCCACCGGTTAATTTATAATACTTGATCCCCAGGCCTCTTGCAACACGTGAGATAAAACCATAGTCCTCGGGGGTAAACGCGTCTCGTGTAGATGTAAAAACACCCTCTCTATGGCAGAAAATACACTTATAGTTGCAACTAGATGTAACCAGTATCCTTAAACTATCAATTCTCCTCCCATACGGATCTATTAGTTGTACTCCACCATCTATTTTAATCCTCCTCCACCTAGTATCTATAACAAGGTTATTTTTAACTATTACCAGTATGCGTGACTCTACCCATGAAGCCCAGCATTGAGTGCTTGAGGTGTTTAATAACTACGAGGTTGAGGGAAGTAGAGAGATCTAGATTGGTAGACAGCGAAAAACTATTCATCGCGGGGAGAGTAGTAGAAGAGATAATTAACAACTTCAACTTTGAAATAGAGCTGACGAAGTTCGCTACGTGGATTTACAAGTACCTAGTATCCATGGCGCCTGATGTAGTCGAGTACTATAGGCAATTAAAATCCATATCTAATAGAATAGCGTTAAAAGCAATCAAGGAACACGAGGAGCATGCAGAGGCTTTAAAAGACTTCGAGAAGTTTAAATACCTAGTCAAATTATCCGCAACCGCTAATTTACTAGACTATGGAGTGGCAGAACACTCCCCCATAGAAAACCCACTATCCCCGGACATTGTAGATAAATACAGTGTTGCAGTTGACCACGTTGATAAATTATATAGTAAAGTCTCTCGAGGAGGACTTAAAATAGCCTGGTTATTCGACAATGCAGGTGAGGCGGTATACGACTCACTACTACTAGCTGAATTAAGGAAGCATGGTAATTACCTAATCGGATTCCTCAAAGACGAACCAGGCTTCCAGAACGATGTAACAATAAACGATGCCTTCTCGATCGGGCTGGATAGATTGCTAGACGAACTAGTAGTTTATGGTTCTTCGTCAACAATACATCTCGATAGTATTAGTGAGGAAGCACGTAGAGCAATAGAGAGAGTGGATTTATTGATCGCTAAGGGTATGAGTAATTATGAGTATTTAAGCGAGGTAGAAATAGGTAAACCAATATGCTTTATACTCATACCAAAGTGCGATGTAGTCGCGAGATCCATTGGTGGAGACTCCAAGGGAAAAATAGTGGTGTTGTGCCGGGGTTTGTAGTTGCGGGGTTTAATAGCGATCTCTGTGAAGAACAACAAGTTGGTTGTTGAGAAAGCTTCAATGAGGGATATCTGTGAAGTTGTTTATGCACTAGTGAGTCTTATCCCACAGGGTTGCGTAGTGAGTTATAGTTGTATAGCTAGGATTCTAGGCACTACTCCAAGACTTGTAGCGTGGTGTCTTAGGAGGAATAAATTATTGATCGCTATACCATGTCATAGAGTAGTATATAGTGACGGTAGAGTAGGAGGATACACGGGGGCTTCTACTTTATTTAAGAAGCAGTTACTCGAATACGAGGGTGTATTGTTTGAACCTAGTGGTAGAGTATCTAGGGGTTGCTTCCTAGACCTCGAGAAATATCTTGGTTTAAAACACTAGATTTCATTCACGACTTGCAGAACCGTTTTATACACTGTTTCATTACTTGTTATTCTCCTACATATTACACATGGATCGAATGGAAACCCCTTCTTCAAGTCCTCAATGTAGTCATCTAGTATCTTCTTCAACCCCGGGTTTTTCTCTAATACTACAATGCAGTGTATAGGCCTCCTACCTGTAACTATGTAGTTTACTGCAGGTTGCTTCATTCCAAGTATTTTCGCAACTTTTAGCTGCGAGTATCCATGTTTTCTAACTAGTGTGCAAGCTATGTAAGCCTTGATCGCCGGTAATATTTTCCTAACGTATGTTTCGCAGTATGCTTTAACCGTGGACATCACCAATAACAAGGTTATTACAGGGGAATTAATATTAAAAAGAGACTTATATATCAATAAACGAGTTATAGGAGTGTCTGCATTGAGCAGTAGTAATGGTAATTGTATTAAAGTAGTGGTTGTAAGTGATACATTAATAGCTGGTAGGGGAGTTGATGTTAGTGGAGAAGTTGCATTAAGTACCCTTAGTAATAAGGGGTACTGTGTAACCAGTAAGGAAGTAGTGGGGAATTCATATAGAGATATATTGAGAGCTCTAAGAAACTCAAAGGAGAGAGTAGTAGTATTTCTAGGTGGAACAGGGCCAAGCCCAAGAGACATAACAGTAGATGTAGTGGAGTCAACTGCGTGGAGGTGCCTCACGGGGTTTGGTGAGTTATTTAGGCAACTCTCATATCAAAAAATAGGGGTGAGAGCTATATTATCAAGAGCAACACTATGCATAATGCACGATGGAAAAACAGTTGCAGTGCTTCCAGGCTCGCCTGATGCGACAAAACTAGGAGTAGAGATCCTAGCGGAGATCCTAAACCACCTACTGGAAGAGGTAGATAGATTTGAAGGCCCCCATAAAACACCATCAACTAACTAGCCGGTTCACTATAGGGTTCGACGTCTGGGGCACGATACTCGACCTCGATAGAGTCCTTGATTTAATAGCTCTAGAGGCAGCTGAGTATATTGGGGGAGTATTACCGGAGATCAGGGAGAAAGTAATTAGAGTTCATGGAGAAGCCAAGAAGCTTAGGAGAAGAAACCCCAATCTCTCCCCACAGGCTCTACTTGAAGCTTCGAAGAAGATTATGGCTGAGGCATTCAACACCTCGCCTAGCAGGGTTGACGAGATTATTAGGAATGCTTTTGAGAGAGCTGGCGAGAGCTTAGTGTTCCCCGATGTGCCCCCCACTCTAAGTAAGCTATCCGAGATGGGGTTCCCCATGGGTATAATTGGGAACGTTTTATTCTGGCCAAGTACTTATACGAGGATCCTCTTAGAGAGAACTGGTGTTATCGGCTTCTTCGGTGAAATCGTTTTTTCAGATGAAGCCGGCTTCTCAAAGCCTGATCGCCAGATATTCCTCTACTTCGCGGAGAAGACTAATACCGACCCCTCCAACTTAGTCTATGTTGGAGACAACGTTGTGGAGGACATTGGAGGTGTTTTATCAGCAGGCGGCTTCGGGGTATTAATATCTAGGAGAGCCTCATCGAGTAGGCTGATTATTCCTGATTTAAGAGTCGCACTAGTACGTGACCTACGCGAGTTAATAGAAGTAGTTGGAGTCTTAGACAAGTATAGGGGGGAGTAGTGGAGCTTTACATAAGGGATGGGGTTTTATACGAGGGGTTAATTAGTACTACTTACCGTGGAGAACAATACTTTGCACCCATTGGATTTATAAAAAACAATAATAGAGTTTTCATTAAGGTCTACAAGGGGGGTTTACTGGAGGAAGTTGTTTTGAATACTTCATTATTTGCTTTAAACATAGTCTTCAAACCGGATTACTACGCAGCTTTTTCCCTCAAAAAAGAACTCGGAGATGAGATTGTTTCTTCAAAGACATGGATTAGGGAGCAACAACCCCTGCCAATATTAACCGATAGCCTGGGATACCTCGTATTAGTAAAGGAAAATATTGTTGACGATGGTGAATACTACGATGTTGAATTTAGAATAATTGATCAAGGGGTAAATAGCGATGCATACATAGAGCCCTACTCAAGGTGCTATGGATCCATCATTGAGATCCTAGTATATGCAACCAAGATAAAGGCACTGAGAAGTAGAGCACAACGCGAAGTACTCTCCAAGTTCCTCGAATACATTGATTTTAATAAGAATACTGCCTATAAGACGTGTAGTCAGGAGTATAAATCCCTCGTGGATAAGATACTTCGGTGGATCCGTGAATGGCTGGGAGAAGAGTAGTGGTTGAAGCCCCCTCTAGACTACACTTTGGGATTGTAGATCCATTTAAGAAACAAGGCAGGAGATTCATCTCCGCAGGTGTAGCTATAGATTATCCTCGTACAAGAGTCGTGGTTGAGCCTTGTAGAGACCTAGAAGTAGTTGGCTGCAGAGCGAGTGAGGTATATGAGAAAATCAACGTGCTTAGAACAATATATGGGGATTTAAGAGGACGAGTCATAATAGAGGCGTGCACTCCGAGACACGTTGGACTAGGCTCTACAACACAGTTGCTACTGGCAGCTTCAACGGGGCTACTCTATGCAAACAACATCCACGTAGACATAGTCGAGGTTGCTAGGAGTCTTGGTCTTGGGAAGATATCTGGTGTTGGAACATATGTATTCATACATGGGGGATTTATAGTCGATACAGGGGTTTACGGGGAAAACTACTTTCCAAAGCTCATGACGCGCCTTGAAATACCTAGAGAATGGGCCTTCATCATAATAACACCTAGAGGGGAGGGACTAGATGAAAAAAGAGAGAGTGAGATTTTTTCAAGTGAATTTGAAACACCTCGGGATTTACCGTGGAGGGCTTCATACACATTACTCACTAGACTAATCCCCGCGATCATAGATAGAGACTTCCAAGAGTTTTCACACGCACTACGTGAACTACAAGAAATAGTCGGAGAAATGTTTAGTGTGTTCCAGGGTGGAGTATTCAATGTGAAATCCGCGAAGTACATTGATTTACTAACTAAAATGGGTATCATAGGGGTTGGGCAGAGTTCTTGGGGTCCGACAGTGTATGGAGTAGTAGAGTCCATGGAGAAAGCACTTGTCTTAGAGGCTAAGCTTAGAGAGCTCGTTGATCAAGACGCCTTGATCCTCACTACAAGCCCGAGGAATAAGGGTGCAGAAGTAACTATCGATTCACCTTAATCATTGAGGAGCTAGGATGTGATCAGTTAGGCCCGTCAATTCATCCCTCCTCATGGTCATCCCTTCCAAGCTTCATCCTCAATAATAATTCACTTTAAACAAAGCTTTATAATTTTACTTAGCGTTATCTCCGAGATCACTAGCGGGTTCTTTAATCCCTGACTATAGAGTATCCTTGGATCAACCTCTCCAACAAAGCCTAGTTCCTCGCCGCATGCTTTAATACCCGCCGTTCTCTCCTCTAGGAACCCCCGCATAGCCTTCTTCTCGAATACAGGGTTTAAACCAAGCTCTCTTAGTAGTGCTTTTACATAGGCTACTCCATCTGTTAGTGTTGCCTTCTCGTGAGTTATAGCTAAGCCTACACGCCTCTCAATTCTTGCACGCGTCTCACTCAATGAGTCTGGGATAACCACGTCCCCTATTTCAAACAATAGTAGTTTAGAGTACTTCTCCGCGTTTTCCCTAACTACTTCAATGAGCTGTGGTGTAAGCCAAATTCTTAAGGCTTCAAATCTATCGGATTTTGGGTTTCCCACCACGAATAAATCACTCTCAACACCCATTAAACCCAGTTGAATATCTCTACTAGACATCATGTAGTTGGCTACCTCTTGAAAACCCATACCCACAAGTACATCCCTGATCCTTGACGAGAAGTACTCCACCGGGTGCTTCTTACCAGGTGTTGTAGAGGGGGGTAGTGATTGAGCCGTTGAGCCCAGTGTTTCATAGCCATATGCTACTGCAACGTCTTCAGCTACATCAACCCAAGTCTTTACATCAATCCTATAGATCGGGGGCTTAACAATCAACTTTGTCTCCATAACCGAGTCTACTTCGTACTGGGAGTATTTTAGTAGATTAACTATATCTTGACTAGAGAGAGCTGTACCAAGTAATTTATTAATGTCTTCCACTGATACCTCTATACTTATCGTCCTCCTCCTGGGTGCTTCAACAACAAAGCCGTTTTCATACTCTACCCTCACAGCTTCTATGAATCCACTAGTAGACCTCTCCACGATACTAGTAGCCATTAATGTAACTGCGTTAACTACATCCTCCAGGCTCGTCCCAGTTGCATCTATTAAGACGCTTCTAGTTTCTTGCCTCACTCTACAGTCTTCACTATTAATAATGGGTACAAGACTGAGAATTCTGCCTTCGGAGTCCCTTAGAACAGGGTATTTATCCATGTGTTGTATTATGTATCCATAGAGAACCCCCTTCTCAGTCCTAGACAGTACATCCCTTAGCTTCATCCTCACTGTTTCATTCAATGGCGTCATCTCCACCTCATCTGGGTTAACAGCGTCGTAGTATATTGGGGGCTTAACTTTGTCTAGGTCGTATACGCCAATACTAATCTTCCTCCTTGCTCTCCCATAAGTTTGAGCTATTTTCTCCTGTAGCTGCATGATCTGCGATAAAGCTTCATCACTCAATTCAAGGTCTCTAACTACAGCGAGTGCTACATAGGGTCTCTCGGGTATACTCCCCGCATATCCCCTTACATCTGAGTCTACAATGGAAAAACCTCTCCAGGGGATTCCAAGCCATGGTTTTAAAGCACGTGATAAACCCTCAACACTAAATAAATCCGGCCTATCACTATTGGCTTCATAAGACAATAAATCCTCCCTAATTTCCTCAACCTCACACTTCAACTTCGCCAAGTAGTAGTATAATTCATCCTCTCCAAGACTCCTACCGAGTAGTGCGTAGAGATCACTCCGTTTAACCGTTACAACCGGCATAACTACAACCCCATGGTTTTTAATAAATCATCTTCAATCATACTCCAAGTCTTCAAAACCACTTCTTTTTCCTCTGCACTCCAAGATAATAAATTCTCTAGTTGGAAGACTTCAATAGGGTCTTTAACACCTAGCATTCTAGCTAGTGGTGCATATACTGAGAGATAGGAATGCGCTCCCTTAATGTTCCTTAATTTATTATATGTTTCTAAGCCCATTTTCCTATAGAATACTCTAGATGATATAGGAGTTATTCTAGGATTATACTCTAGGCGCCTCTGGCTACTAATTATTCCTCCAAGTGGCGATACATCAATACCTTGCTTTAATGCCTCAACCCCATACCATGATTTTAAGTAATCTCTATAGGTTGATGAAATCTCCTCCCTCCTATACCTACTGGACAACAACATGCCTGCAATTGTGGATATCAACGCTGTATCCACAAGTCGACTTGGGGAGATTGAATCAACATCGTCCATGTCTGTATGGTAGTATTTACTAGGCCACTCATTTAACATAGAGCTATCTAAACCCCAGACTAGTGTAACATCGTGATCGCTCCCCGAGGTGTAAGGCGAGATGGAATACCTCGATGCAGGTAGTTTAAAGCCTCCGAATGATGCTGCCTCATCAAGAACAAGCTTCGTCGCTAGGTATAGATATGGAGCTGTCATGGACTCTATGAATAGTGGTGGGTTCACAAGGTTTAATGTCGAGTTTGTTACCCACTGCTTTGAGCCAACCATGTCTAAATTATATACCCCTATGGGTATCCATGGTAGGTTTTTATCAGCGTATATTGTGCCTGAGTACTCTGGTATGAATAAGTGAGCGTGTGGAAAACCTAGTTTAGCCTTTTCAATCAACACTGCAGTCAAGATATTTGAGACCACTCCACTCGCGTTGTCATGTGCACCGGGCTTTGGGTGGCAAATATGACTCATGTATAGTACTCCGGGATCCCCACCTCTATAAGCAATTAAGCCATGCTGGGGTCTACTACTATACCTTGCTTTAATACTCCAGCACGCCTCTACTCTATCCCCTCTTGAAGCCCTAGTTATAGTCTTTAGTGCGGTTGCATAGGGGATTCCAACAACACTCGTATCTTTTACCTCACCCTCTTCAAGGAATAGTCCAGTATATGGAACTGCCTCGGGGTATCTCTTACTATCATAGAGTATTACTAGGCGAGCACTAGTTTCTCTATATGCAACATAACCAGGTGCCTCTATGAGTACTACCTCCCCCTCACACTTGGATACGTCTTTACAAACAACTACCTCACCGCAACCCTCCCCAGGCGGTGAGTGAGCTGAGACTAGTGTGGGGTGCTCTGAGAGATCATACGTGATAGACTCCTCCCCCACTTTAACCTCTAGAGTCCCCTCATATACATCCCAGGAGATAGGTGTCTCCATAAATCCCCGTCTACCACTAGGTATATCAAAAAGCTTTACTTCAAAACCAATTGATGATAGAAAACCCGATGTCTCCCTAATAGCCTCCTCTAAGCCTCTACTCCCCTGTATGCGGTGGTGCATAGTCACTCTACGAATAAAGTCTCTGGCTAAGCCAACTAAGCGTATTTTCCTGAGTTCCCCGAGTATTGTGTGGGGTTTATACAATTGCATTCACCAATTCATTAAACTATAATTGAAGTAGATAATAATTAGCTCATTAATGATTAGTCTTTTAGACATGGTTAATACCAAGCTAACGGTGTCGTCAATGGTAATCGTCAGTATAACACCCGAGATAGCTCTTGATAAGTCTATAAACTACGCTGGAGGACTTGGAGTCCTTGAGGGAGACAAGTTCTATGCCGCTGGCGACATGGGTTTTGACTATGTTGTTTTAACTTTGTATTATAGGAGGGGTTATACAAGAATATCATTCCGTGGAGACTCACTAGTCTTAGAGCCCGAGGAGCAAAATCCCGAGTTTATTAAGTCATTGAAACCCGGTAGAGAGATCACTATTTACTTAAACAACAACCAGGTGTATATTAGACCGTGGATCTACGAGTACAAAACAGCGAGAGCGGTTTTATTTGAAGCAGTGTGCCCAGAACAATTCCGTAAATTAACAGATAGAGTGTACATAGAGGATAGTGAATACGAGAAAAACCTAAAGTACGTGTTATTAGCGAAGGCTAGTGTAGAGTATATTAAGAGCGAGATAGGATTGGAGAATATTTCTTTAATAGATCTTGAGGAGTCTTATACAAGCTTAATACTATACCTACTCAACATATCCAATAAGGCAAGAATAATAATACACACTCCTGGTCCATGGGGTCATCCATTTTTCCCAAGCGACTTAATCGAGAGAGAGTTCGGCGTAAAGACTCAAAACCCTGTTAACATGACTTTAGAATCTATTAGGAGGCTAAAGGAAGTCATAGTTGTCTCCCAGAAGCAGAGAGACATTATACCCATTATATTCCCCGAGGCTACTGGGAAGATCAAGGCTATTACAAACGGCATTTACCTAGAGAGGTGGATGGATCCCAGGCTATACTCTGCATGGAGAAACAATGAATTAAGCCTTGAATTACTGAAAAACACCCGCAGAGTCTCCAGGAGGGAGCTTGAATACTACTTGAAGTCTGTAAAAAAGGATCTAGTGCTAGGGGAAAAAATCGTGGTTGCGTGGGCAAGGAGGCTCTCTAGGTATAAAAGACCATACTTCATAGCGAGGTTTATACAGGAAAACCCTGATGTAGATGCAGTATTTGTTATTGCTGGAAAACCCCACCCTAAAGACCCAGATGGATATAAATACCTAGAATGGATCAGAGATCTAAGCCTAAAACTTAGAAATGTAGTGTACATACCGAGCTATGATCTAGAAACTGCGAGGTTACTGGTGAAATCTACAGACCTATGGCTCTTCACACCGTTCAGCGGCTGGGAGGCTTGTGGAACGAGCTATATGAAGGCCATGGTTAACGGAGTCCCCGTTCTCTCAAGCCGTGATGGAGGAGTATTAGAGATTATAAATCATGGTGTTAATGGATGGTTGTTTGGAGAGAATCTAAGGGATTTTATAAACATATATGAAGACCCTAGAGCAAGTGCAATAGATGAGAGAGAGTATAGAGAGTTTAGTAGCTTACTAAAACACATCATTGAAACCTACTATCATGACCCAGACAAGTACTGGGAGATTGCATTTAACGCTTGTAAAGCGACTCCCGGAGTAGTCGATATTAAAAAAGTACTAAAGGAGTATTATTTCCCAGCACACTCTACCTAATTATAAAAACTGATATAGGTGCATTCACTACGAGTGATAGAGCTACACTCCCAATACCTATTTCCCCAAACAATGTCCTACCACGTGCCCCAACAACTACTAGGTCGTAGCCTTCCTCTATCACCTCACGTAGTAGAGCTGAGTGTGGGCTACTGCTTGCAGGGTCATATTCGATATACTTGTAGAATACATTAATACGTGTATCTTTTAATCTCTCCTTTGCCCTTATAATTGGGTCTTCCCTTTCAATACTACCCTTAGGTTTAGCATACGCTACAACTACGCGTGAACCATACCTCCGCGCTAAGTCCACTGCGAACTCTAGTGCTTTAAGACTAGTCTCACTACCATCCACGGGGACAAGTATTTTCCTATAGTAGAAACTGATAACATATGAAGGCGCCTCAGTCAATTAGCTCACCTAGATCTCTCCTATTTCACTCCAGTTATTAAATCTTTAACTAAACCAATGCCGAGGGCTTTATTCGTCTTCTCAACTACTCTAAACGGATCTGTCTCTAGGTTTAAGACAGCGTATGCTGCGTCAATGTTTTCAGGTATAACAATGGATTCCTGGTGTATTGCTTGAATAAGCATTAGTACGTCTCGATCTAGTTTCAGAGTACTTGAGAACACTATGTTCTCGTATAGATCATAGCGATGCCTCCCAGCGTCTCGAGCTAGCTCAACTAATTTTCCAGTTGTATCAAGCCCCATGGACTCGGGGTTAAGGAACAGTATTCTCCCACTCTTCTCCATTGAAGACAGTAGATCATCCATAGACTTCTCCCCTGAGAGCTCAATACGAAGTACTTGAACATGCATTAGTGTTGTTGGCACTACAACGGAGGCTGTGGTTATGGGTATATCGCCTATAACTGTTTTCACGTCGCTTGCGTGGTGGCTTGGAATTCTATGGGAATCTAGGAGTATGGATGCTACGGGGCCTCGGGTGTCTTCTCTTGGATCACTAGCTCTTCTCACAATAGTAACGAAAACAGATCTAGGCTTAACCCCCAGAGAACACAGTATCCTCAAAATGCCTGTTGTATTGCAACTAACTACCCTTACATATTTTTTCCCAAGAGCTACACTATAATTACATAGTGTGCTGTAGCTGACCTCTCCGACTTCCGGTGGCTCGCCACCCTGGAATATAGCTGGTTTACCATGCTTTACATAAAACTCCTTGTTCTTAACCCCCTGCTTTCCAGGTGATGCATCATATATGAGCTCTGCTTCATCAATCATATCCTCAATAGTCCCCTCGGGTTCAAAGCCATGTTTTCTAAACTCATCGATTCTGTCTCTGGGAACAAATACCCTAAAGCCCTTCTTCCGCGCTATTAAGGCAGAGTAGTCGAAGCTATACTTTGATACACCCACTACCTTGAAGTCTCCTGTTTTCACAAGTGCGTCAGCAATCCTCTTACCGATTGTTCCATATCCATTAATACATACCCTAATTGGTATACCTACCACCCAAGAAACATCTTAGCCGAGAGCTCGAGGGCTTTAAACGCTGGGAGTTCTTCACCGCTAAGGAATAATAAAACCGAGTTCCCCCCTGTAGACACGTGAACTCTCTCACCAACCTCGCTTGGAATCATTGCCCCTAGGTGACCACCCGCTATCAACACGAATGCTTTAGATTGGAATGCTGCTTCAAGCAGCTTCTTGGTCCCCGATCTAAACTCCTCAACTTCTATGACTCCTGCCGGCCCTCTCATCACTATTGTCTTGGCTTCCTTTATTAGCTCACTATATATTTCCCCCGTGCTCTCACCTATATCCATGATCTTCCCCCTTAGTTGACCAACATAAACATTCTCAACTCCCCCTTCATGTTGTACTTTAAAGTCTACAGGTGTCTCTACCGGTGCACCACGTAGGAGTAAGTATCTTGCTCTTGGAATTAATGGAGTTAAGCCATTTTCCTCCAGTACCTTGTAGTTATCGATCCCTATATTAACCCCCTTAGCAGCTAAGAATAGTATACCGAGTAATCCACATGTGAGTATTCTGTCAGCCACTCTATTCTTAACCAAGTTCTCGATTACTCTCATGTGCTCAGCGACTTTTCTACCTCCAAGAACATATACCCTTGGAGACTCTGAATCCGATATTATCCTCTGGAGTGCATAAACTTCTTTCTCGAATAATGGACCTATAGCGCTTGGTAATAGAAGTGGAAATCCAACAATACTCGGCTGGCTTCTATGCGAAGTAGCGAAAGCGTCGTTAACGTACACATCTACACTCGAAGCAATTCTCTTAGCAAATATAGTGTTAGCTTGCACCTCCGGAGGCGCCTCTAAAACCTCCTCAGCTACAAGTCTTAGGTTATCGAGTAGTAATACTTCTCCAGGCTTCAACTCCTTAATAGCTCTTAGAGCCGCTGGCCCCATGACATCCTCTACGTACTTTATATCTAGTCCACTATACTTCCTTAACAACTCGTAGTGCTTCTCCATTGTGGTGAAGTCTGGGGAACCAGGCCTCCCCTGATGCGACCCAATCACTAGGGCTGGTTTATACTTCTCGGCAAACTCTTTAATGTACTTAGCGTGTACTCTAATGCGGTGGTCATCAAGGATCTCACCAGTATCTGGATCTATTGGTACATTGATATCTATTCTCATAAATACTTTTTTCTCCTCTACACTAATGTCTCTCACGGATGGAAGCTTTGGAATAACTAATCCACTCATTGATACCCCCAACCTCCTCTATGGAGGATTAACTTATAACTCTTCATGGATTCTTTTAAATCACTACTTAAATTATTTCCGCAGAAGCATCTCAATGGTTAGTTTATTTAGATATTTAAAAGACAGCCAAGGCTATAATAAAGAAATGCACTCTCTGTAACTAGGTTTTAGCATGGAGAGGAAGGTGAAATAGAGGAAAAAACAAGTAATTCTACGGGTTTAGCCGCATATTGGGTATTCATCTGGGACTTTTACTCTAAAGTACCTTCCAGACTCTGGGTCTTGGAAAAGACCTATTTTAACACCTTTCCTTCCAGCTGGAGCTAGTTGCCAAACCTTAATGGGAATTAACTCTAGTTCCTTACCACTAGGTGTTTTAACTTTAACTTTATCGGTACATGGCATGCCACACCACCAAATACTAATAATAGTGTAATTGACTTAAATATCTTTTTCCGAGATATATGGAGGATTAAGAATCTCTATAAAAATGAAAATTCACTTTAGAGAAGCTCTTTGAGGCAAAAAACAATTTAACATAGTAAAAAAGAATTCAATCAGCACTCGACTTGCCGTAAAACCCTTTAAAGGCGAGAATTTCACTCGTAAATTCTACTTCTATGCATTGATTCCCAGAGAAATCATAAGCGCGCATGACCCACAAAGATCAGCTACCCCAGGGTTTGCACTCATCTAGTATCAACCGGCAAGACTCTCATCATCTAATTTAATTAAAACGTTTATTGCTTAAAAAACACTGGAGGAGGGAATTTATGTGGAGTGAGCTCCACCCCGCCTTAAAGAGCGGGGCTTTCAGTTGTAAAAACTGTAGTTGATGAGCATTTTTACTCCTCACTATATGTACCGTACTGTTTATTCCACTCCTTATATACCTCTAGTAGCCTTGCGTCTATACTGGGTTTATGCTTTGAAATTACTTCTATGAAGTCCTCTGTCTTGATCTTTCTGTTCCCAGGTGATATACCCTTCTCATTTATTTCCTCAACGATGTTGTTTTGCACTTCTTTAACTATTGATACTATATCTGATGAGCTATAGCCCTCCGTTAAATCTGCTAGTTTATCGTAGTCTATTTGCTCCAATACAAATTTCTCAGCTAGTTTCTTCGTGTAGTGTTCAAATAACTGTTTACGCACCTCCTTATTTGGCGGTGGTACATAGATTCTCCTCTCAAATCTCCTTATGAAGCCAATGTCGAGGTTCCATGGTTTATTTGTTGCGCCAATAACGAATAATGGTATGTTAGCATGTTCTTTACTTGTTAATCCATCCATTTCGATTAAAAACTGGTTTCTACCCCTCTTCTCACCGCCAACTTCAACGCTATACTGCTGGAATAGCGCATCAACTTCATCAATGAAGATTATGACGGGTAAGCCTTTGAAAGCGTACTCCCTCCCAATAGTGAACAGTGCTTTAACATTTTTCTCAGTGTCGCCAAGCCACTTACTCACAACTGTCGCTGGACTAACATTTATTAAAACAGCCTTGACTTCATTTGCTAATGCAATGGTAATCTCTGTTTTACCACACCCTGGAGGACCAAATAAAAGTATCCCCTTAGGCCAGCCCAGGGGGTATAGAGATGGATCCTTCACAGGATATATAACAGTTCGTTTCAAAGCCCGCTTAACACTCTCTAAGTCAACTAGGTCTTCAAACGTCTTTTTAGACCTCTGCTCCGGGGTTAGTACTTCGAATGCGCTCGGATCCACGTGTCCCCCCGGGCTTACAGGGCTATTACTACCCGTGGATAAGTCTTCTCTAGGCTTCTCCGCCATGATCTTTTCTAAATACGTTATTCTCTGCTTATACTTACCTATTAACTCCTTGTAGAAGTCTGCTAGTGGTGCATCTGGATATAGCATGAGGTATTTAGTGAGAAAATCAACAGCGATTTTATAGTATTTAACTGCAGTCTCGTAGTCTCCTGCTTTATCAGCGGATATAGCTTTCTGCGCATACTCAACTGCTCTGTCAGCTAGTTGATACATGCTCACATCAACACCCCGGCTTTGACGCTATTGTTTATTTCTTACTGCCTCCTCCTAATCCTGATCAAATTCTTCGACTCCAGCGAGTTGAGGGCTTCGAGTATAAGCTTCTTTGAGACACCATACTTTGCTTCAAACACCCTTAGATCTAGTACACCACTATTTATCTTCAACTCCTGGAGAACCCAGTCCTCGACAATGTGTAATGGTATATTAGCGTAAACAACCGCTTGAGAATCCCTCCCTGCCCCTTCAGTAGTGGATGTCGTAGTTGCTATGGCAGGGGCTTTTATAGAGTCCTCCCTTCTCGACTCTTCACTCGTTGATGCCTGCCTAGATTTGTTAATTACTTCACTCTCCTCACGCGAGGATGGAGCAGTGCTCTCCTCTTTCTGCATTGTCCGTTGGGGTTTCTTAGATCTCAGCTGCTCCAATGTGTTTTCAGCAGAGCTACTAGTTTTGTACTCAATGGACTGGCCTACGCGCTGCTCCTCCACGGTTTTAGGAGTTAAACCAGGTATGTAAGGCGATGACATTGTTAGAATACTTGTAACTTTCTGCTCTAATACCTTGATGTTGTTTAGTAATTGTGGGTTAATCTGCTCTATTACTGGTTCAACCGCTTTTAACTCCTCCACTATTGCTGGAAGCTCCTTGAGTGGCTCTTCAACGTAGAAGAGCGTCTCCAACCTATACTTTACCCTTGCTAGGTCATATAGTGCCTTATTAATTACGGACATGTAGCCATGAATATTCTTAATCTCCTCTTCTAGGATTCTCCGCATCTCCTGGTCATCACTATACATATTTGCTCTTCTCTTATGCTCATCAATAGCTACTTCGAGGCTCTTCTTAGAAGATTCAAGAGCTCTCATCATTCTATCCAGTATGCCGAGAGACTGCGTAATCTCACGCTTCATTGGATCCTTAGGTTTAAATATTGATGAAAACCACCCAGTCAACCCCGTGCTACTAGTTGTAACGGGCATAGTGTCCCCTTTACCATTAATCCGAGTAGTTTATCGGCTGATAAGAGCTTTTAAGGAGGGGTTTCAGTATTACCGCTGAAAGGAGCCGGCCTCCTCCCCGCCTTGAAAAGCGAGGCTTTCAGTTGTATGTAATTATCTTGATTAGAATTATATAGAGGCTTCTTTCTGAATATAATGTATTGGTGTAGTATTTGCTACTACGTGGTTTGAGAATACTTGACCTCAGCCACACTCTTGCGGGGCCGATAGCGACAATGATAATGGCAGACCTAGGAGCAGATGTAGTTAAAATCGAGTCGCCTAGTGGTGATGAGACGAGGTCTTGGGCTCCATTCGTAAATGGGGAGAGTGCATACTATATGTCGATCAACCGCGGTAAGAGAAGCATAGTTGTAAACTTGAAAAACGAGAAGGGCAGGGAGATAGTGTATAAATTGGCTGGTAGAAGCCACGTTGTAATCGAGAACTTTAAGCCTGGTACTGCTGAGAAGCTTGGAGTAGACTACAATAGTCTCTTGA
>Ga0272445_1000486_pt1 | contig 37311 bp, 36 predicted proteins | sample YNPCB0031_FD_194404 | JGI IMG/M metagenome (GOLD analysis project Ga0272445, IMG submission 194404) | Hot spring sediment microbial communities from Yellowstone National Park, WY, United States - YNP-CB-003-1 | ecosystem: Environmental > Aquatic > Thermal springs > Hot (42-90C) > Sediment... | reverse complement strand
AAGCCTCCTAATTTTTTCTGTCAATAAAGCAATCTGGACTTCGTAAGACCCGGTATCAAAATCGTGAAGCCTATATTTTTTTATTATTTCTTCTTTTTCCTCTTTTTCTAACATGTGCGGGTGGTGGGACTTGCACCCACAAGGGGAAACCCCATGCGCACCTCAAACGCACGCGTCTTCTAATTCCGCCACACCCGCATTATTTCCTCCTCAAATAATACAATTTCGCCCTTTTTCTTTTTCCCTCTTTTAAAATTTCAATTTTTTCTATGGTTGGCGAGTGAATCGGAAAAATTTTTTCAACTCCAATCCCAGAAATTTCTTTTCTTACCGTGATCGTTGCTCCAATTTCGTTTCCATGCTTTCTAGCAATAACAATTCCCTCAAAAACTTGAGTTCTTTCTTTCCCTCCTTCTTTGATTCTTTGATAAACTCTGACAACATCTCCTGCTTTAATTTTCTTTTTGATTTCTTCTTGTGTCATCTTGGTTCTAGCAAAACTATTTTTGCTTCCTCTGGCGACAAATCCTCTTTTTTGATTGAAAGTTTTTTCTCTGGGGTTAAAGATTTTATTCCCAAAGATTTCAAGAATTTATCCACCGAATCCAACTTTATTTTTAACTTTGGTAAGGCATAGTGCATCGGAATTGTAATTTTCGGCTCCAATTGCTCTAAAACTTTTATTGCTTCCTTTGCAGAAATTGTATAAACTCCCCCAACTGGAATCATCAAAACATCAACTTCTCCAATTTCCTCAATTTGCTTTTCCTCCAATTCTTTTTGTCCAAAATCTCCAAGGTGGCAAACCCTTAAATCCTCAGCTTCTATTAAGAAAATCAAATTTTCTCTCCTTTCTTTCCCTTCAACTTTGTCATGAAAACTTTTGATTGCTCTAACAAAAACTCCTTTCACTTCATACTCACCAGGGCTATCTATCAAAAAATAATTTCCAGAAATTGCACCTTTGTTGTTGTGGTCGTAATGGTCGTGGGAAATTAATAAAATATCTGCCTCTATTTTTGGAACTTTCAAGCCAATCTCTTCTGAAAAGGGATCGATTGCAATCTTTACCAAGTTTTTATTTTCCTTTGTTTTTATCTCAAAAAAAGAATGGCCGTGCCAGATTATTTCCATAAGTTTATCTTAACAAAATCTTGAAAAAAAATAAAGAAGGCTTTAAAATAAAATTATGAATTTGATGAAGCAAATATTGGAAGAAAATGCAAACCTCAAACCCCCAAAAGTTGGAGACATTATAGAAGGAAGAGTGATTTCAAAGAAAGCCTTTGCAATTTATCTTGATTTGGGGATTTTTGGTACTGGAATAATTTATGGAAAGGAATTTAAAAAAGCAAAGAAGGAATTGAAGAATTTGAAGGTTGGGGATAAAGTTTTGGCAAAGATTGTTGATCTGGACAATGAAGATGGGTTTATTGAGCTCTCAGTTGCTGGAGCGACAAAAGAAATTGCACTTGAAATGTTGAGAAAAAAGAAAGAGGCAGGAGAGAAAATCAAGGTAAAAATTTTAGGAGCAAACAAGGGAGGGCTTTTAACAAAAGTTTCTGGAATCGATGCATTTTTACCAGTTTCTCAGCTTTCTTCTGAAAATTATCCAGAGGTGGAAAACGGAGATCCAGAAAAAATTTTAGAAAAGTTGAAAAAATTTGTTGGAAAGGAAATGGAGGTTAAGATTTTGGGAATTTTGGAAAAGGATGCCCAGGTGATTTTATCTGAAAAATTGGCAAAGGAAGAAAAAGAAATTGAAGAATATAAAGTTGGAGATGTGGTTGAAGCTGAGATTTCTGGAATTACTGATTTTGGAATTTTCTTGAAATTTGGGGTGAATTTAGAGGGATTGGCCCCAATTTCAGAAACGAATCCAAATTTGAATTTAAAAATTGGAGAAAAAGTTAAGGCAAAAATCATCTCAATTGAAGGAAATAGGGCTATCTTTTCTTTAAAAATATGAATGATCTATTAAAAAACCTTTTGTCTGTGATTTTGATCTTCCTTTTGCTTTCATTTTTGTTTTCGATTTTTTCAAAATATCCAGGAGAAAGAAAAATAATTTCTCTTTCTGAATTGGTTTCTCAAATTAACGAAGGGAAGGTGAAAGAAATTGCAGTTTCTGGAGATGATGTCTTGGTTTATTTTAAAGATGGCTCTTTGGCTATTTCAAAAAAGGAGACAGAAACTTCGCTTTCTCAATCTTTAATAAACCTTGGTGTTGACAAAGAAAAATTAAAGGAAATTCAAATTAAGGTTGAGAAAAAAGAAGGAACTCTTTCTTGGCTCCTCCCAATCCTTTACATTATTTCGCCAGTAATTTTATTTTTTGTTTTCCTTTGGTTTTTATCAAGGCAGGCAAGGGCGGGTACAAATCAAATTTTCGATTTTACGAGGGCAAAACCAAGGCTTTTTGGGCCTGGAGGGCAATTAAAGGAGAAAGTGACTTTTAATGACATCGGAGGGTTAAAAGAGGCAAAAGAAGAATTAAAAGAAGTTGTTGATTTTTTGAAAAATCCAAGAAAATATTTGGAGCTCGGGGCAAAAATTCCCAGGGGAGTTTTGTTAATCGGTCCCCCGGGTTCTGGTAAAACCCTTTTGGCAAAAGCAATTGCCTGCGAAGCAGGGGTTCCGTTTTTTTCAATTTCTGGATCTGAATTTGTTGAACTTTTTGTTGGTGTTGGCTCAGCAAGAATTAGGAGCCTCTTTCAAGAAGCAAGAAGGGCAGGAAGGGCAATAATTTTCATAGATGAAATAGATTCAATCGGAAAAATAAGAGGAGTTGGAATTACAGGAGGGCACGAAGAGAGAGAACAAACTTTGAATCAGCTTTTGGCAGAAATGGACGGGATCGGAAGAGAAGAAGGGATTTTAGTTTTTGCTGCAACAAATAGGCCGGAGCTTTTAGATCCAGCATTGTTGAGGCCAGGAAGGTTTGATAGAAGAATTATTTTGGATTTACCAGATATAAAAGAAAGAGAAGAGATTTTGAAAATTCATTGTAGGGGAAAACCCTTAGCCCTAAACGTCAATTTAAGAGAAATTGCAGAGAGAACTCCTGGGTTTTCTGGTGCAGATTTAGCAAACGTTGTAAACGAAGCTGCGATTTTAGCAGCGAGGAGAGGAAAAAAACAAATTTTCCAAGAGGAATTGTTGGAGGCAATTGATAAAGTTTTGTTGGGACCTGAAAGAAAATCTCATGTTTTAACAAAGAAAGAAAAAGAAATTGCAGCCTACCATGAGGCAGGTCATGCAATAGTTTCTGCATTCTTGAAAGAGGCAGAACCGGTAAGAAAAATTTCAATAATTCCGAGGGGATTGGCAGCAGGATACACTTTAAAGAGCCCAGCAGAAGAAAGGAGAATAAAAACAAAATCTGAATTTTTGGCAGAAATGGCAACTTTGTTGGGAGGTTATTGTGCAGAGATTTTAAAATTTGGAGAAATTTCAACTGGGGCAGCAAATGATTTAGAAAGAGCAACTGATTTAGCAAAAAGATTAGTGATGGAATATGGAATGTCAAGTTTGGGACCGATTACATTTGGTAAAAAAGAGGAATTGGCGTTTTTGGGAGTTAGAGAAATTTATCGCGATTTTTCTGAAAAAATTGCAGAGAAAATTGATAAAGAAGTTGAAAAATTTATCAAAAATGCCCAAAATACTGCTATGGGGATTTTGAAAAGAAAGAGAAAGATTTTGGAAAATTTGGCTCAAAGGTTGATTGAGAAAGAAACAATTGAAAGGGAAGAGTTTGAAAGGATAATTGGAAAAAGTGCGAAGAAGGAATTAGGAAGTAGGAATTTCAAAATTGCAAATTTCAAATTGCAAATGGCAAATTGAATTTTAGGAAGAGGGGTGACAGTGAGGACGATCTCTTTAAAGAGATGTCCGAGCGCAATCGAGGGGGAACCTTGGTTCCCCCTATTGAGGGGAAGGGGCGTGTAGCTCAGTGGTAGAGCATCCGCCTTATAAGCGGAAGGTCGGAGGTTCGATCCCTCCCACGCCCACAAAAGTGAACGATTGAGTGAATGATTGATTAAATAAGTGGATGCAAATACTTAATAGGAAGGAGTGACAGCGAGAGCAATTTCTTTTAAGAAATGCTCGAGCGCCATGGAGGGGAAACCTAGGTTTCCCCTATGGGAGCGAGCCGAAGCCCGAAAAGGGCGCCAGCGCGTTAGCGCTGGGGAGGCGAGCGACGGGCGGTTAGCTCAATGGCAGAGCGTCCGCTTGACGTGCGGAAGGTTGTAGGTTCGAATCCTACACCGCCCACAAATTATGGAAAAAAAAGAAAAAATCGGAAAATTAATTGAAAAAGAAATCTCTCAGGAAATGAAAGAGTCCTACATTGACTATGCAATGTCAGTGATTGTTTCTCGTGCTTTGCCTGATGTTAGGGATGGGTTAAAACCTGTTCAAAGAAGGATTTTGTACACAATGTATGAGGATGGATTAAGACATAATGCGAAGTTTAAAAAATCTGCTAACGTAGTAGGTGCTTGCCTTGGAAGATATCATCCTCACGGAGATCAACCTGTTTATGATGCATTAATTAGAATGGCACAACCCTTTACCTTAAGATATCCATTAATTCAAGGACAGGGAAACATTGGATCTATAGATGATCCAGGAGAATACGCTGCGATGCGCTACACTGAATGCAAGCTTTCTAAAATTGGAGAAGAAATGCTGAGGGATATCGAAAAAGATACAGTCGATTTTACTCCAAACTATGATGGAACGAGGAAAGAACCCGTAGTTTTACCTTCTCCTCTTCCTCAACTTTTACTGAATGGCTGTGTTGGAATTGCAGTCGGAATGGCAACGAACATTCCACCTCATAATTTAAAAGAAGTTTGTGATGCTCTAATTTATTTGATCGATCACCCAAAGGCAGATACGGAAGAACTTTTCAAATTTATTCAGGGACCCGATTTTCCAACTGGAGGTTTGGTTTACAACAAAAAAGAAATGATCGAAGTCTATTCAATGGGAAGGGGGCCTATTTTAGTTAGGGCAAAAGCAGAAATTTTGGAAAACGAAAGGGGAAGGCCAATAATTTTGATTTCTGAAATTCCCTACCAGGTTCAAAAATCTCAGCTTTTGGAACAGATGGCAAAGTTGGTTGCTGAAAAGAAAATTGAGGGAATCAAAGATATCAGGGATGAATCTGACAGAGAAGGATTGAGAATTGTTGTAGAACTTTCAAAAGGAGCTTATCCAAAAAGAGTTTTGAATGCCCTTTACAAATTCACTGATTTGCAAAAAGTTTTCCACTTGAATATGGTTGCTTTGGTTGAAGGAATTTTGCCAAGGAGTTTGAGCTTGGTTGATGTTTTGAATCAATTTTTAGCTCATAGGAGAGAGGTAGTTTTGAGGAGGTCGAAATTTGAATTGGAAAGGGCAAAAGAAAGAGGACACATTTTAGAAGGGATTAAAAAATGCTTGGGGAAAATTGAAGAGGTAGTAAGAATTATTAAAGGATCGAAAGATAGAGAAACTGCAAGGGAGAGATTAATGAAAAGATTTTCTTTGGATAAAGTTCAGGCAGAGGCAATTTTGGAAACAAAGCTTGCGGCATTGGCAAAACTAGAAAGAGAAAAAGTCGAGAGCGAATTGAGAGAAATTGAGGCAAAAATCAAAGAATTGAGCGAGATTTTAAAAAGCTCAAAGAAAGTGAATGAAGTGATAAAGAAAGAACTTATCTATTTAAAAGAGAATTTTGGGGATGAAAGAAGGACAAAAGTTTTAGAAGAAAGCATAGGGGAAATTTCAGAGGAAGAATTAGTCCCAGAAGAAGAGACTTTAATTACTTTAACTAAGGGAGGATACATTAAAAGGTCAGATCCAAAAGAATTCAGAGCACAAAAAAGAGGGGGGAAAGGAATTTTGGGAATAAAAACAGTCGGAGAAGACGTTGTTGAGCACTTTTTACTTTGTTCAAGCCATGACAACCTTTTAGTTTTTACCGATTCTGGAAAAGTTTTCAAAATCCCAGTTTATGAAATTCCAAAAGAAGAAAGGCAATCTCGGGGAAAGGGAATTTTCAATTTCTTGGAGATTTCTCCAGAAGAGAGGATTTTGAGTTTAATTTCGATTGGGAAAAGAGACGAAAAGGAAGGTCTAAAATACATTCTCTTTGCGACAAAAAATGGAATGATAAAAAAGACACCGATTTCTGAGTTTAAAAATGTGAGAAGAACAGGACTGAACGCAATTTCTTTAAAGAAAGGAGATTTGTTAAGGGAATGCCAAAAATCTTCTGGCGAGGATGAAATAATTTTAGTGACAAAAAAGGGACAGGGAATAAGATTTAAAGAAAAAGAAGTAAGGCCGATGGGAAGGCAGGCAGTTGGAATTAGGGGAATAAAATTGAAAAAGGACGATGAATTGGTTGGAATGGAAGTAATAAAGAAAGGAATTTCAAAAGGAAATTTGTTATTTTTGACAGAAAATGGATTTGGAAAGAAAACAGAAATTAAAGAGTTCAGAGTTCAAAAAAGGGGAGGAATGGGAATAAAATGTGCCAAGATTTCCCAGAAAGCTGGGGATTTAGTCGAGGTCAAATTCCTCTCAGAAGAGACGGATTTAATTTGTATTTCAAGGAAGGGAAAAATATTCAAGACAAAAATTTCTTTAATTCCAAAACAAAGAAGGCAAAGCCAGGGAGTGAGAATAATGAAATTGGAAGAGGGAGATAAGATTGCATCAGCAATTTGTATTTAAAATGGAACAACAATTTTTAAATCCAGAAAAAGTTTTAGAAAAATTGGATTTGAATAAAAAAATGGTTGCTGCTGATTTCGGCTGTGGTTCTGGAGGCTGGACAATTCCTTTGGCAAAGAAAGTGAAATGGGTTTTTGCAATAGATATTCAGCCAGAACCTCTTTCTGCTTTAAGAGGGAGAATGAGGATGGAGAAAGTGTTCAATATTGATGCTTTAAAAGGAAACGTTGAGGGGAAAACTACTTTGATTTCAGAAAGTTGCGACTTGGTTTTAATGACAAACCTTTTATTCCAGGTTGACGATATTAAAAAAGTTTTTGAAGAGGCAAGAAGGGTCTTGAAAAAAGGAGGGAAAATTTTAGTCGTCGATTGGAAAGAAAACGCAGAAGTTGGGCCTGAAAAGAGAGTTTCCGTGGAAAAGATAAAAGAAGCTGCGAAAGAAACTGGGTTAATTTTCGAAAAAGAATTTGAGGCAGGAATTTATCATTTTGGTTTAATTTTTTCTAAATGAAAGAAATTTTTTTAGCGCAAAATCCATTAGAGGAAATTGAAAACCCCCTTACTTCTCCAAGATTGACAGGGCTAATTAATTTCATTTTCGATTTTTTTTACAGAATTGGAATCCCTCTTTTTACAATCACTCTTTTAATCGGAGGATATTTTCTTTTAACATCGGCAGGAGATGAAAGAAAAGCAAGGAGCGGAAAAAAGACAATTATTATTTCAATAATTTGTTTAATTTTGGTTTTTTTGCTACCTTTAATAAAAGAAGGTCTTTTAAATTTTATTTCTGAGATTTCTAAATGAGAAAAGAATTTAAAATTTTAATTCCAATTGGATTATTGCTTTTGGCCAATTTTGCACTCGCCCAAGCGAACATCGGACAAATGATTGAGGATATAATAAACTTTGTCATAAATATTGTACTTATTTGTGCAGGTATTATAATAATAATCGGGGGCTATTTGATGGTTACATCCGCAGGAAACCCTGAGCAATTTGAAAAAGGAAAAAAGACATTACTTTACGGAGCGATTGGATTTATTTTGGTTTTCGCCGCAAGAGAATTGGCCCGAGGAATAATGGAGATAATAAGATGAAGAAAAATTCATTAAAAATTATAATTCTTCTACTTTTACTTTTAATTCCTATCATTTACGGAAGCGCACAGATTTATCGACCACCAGACTACTTAATCAGCGGTGGTACAGGCGGTGGGGGCACAGGTAGATTAGAACAGATTTTAATCAAAATAAAGGATGCTCTCAAAACTTTGGGATATGTGGTTTGCGCTATTTTCATAATTGTTGGTGGCTACCAAATGATCACTGCTTCTGGAGATCCTCAAAAATTCGAAACAGGAAAGAGAACCTTGCTTTTTGCCGCAATTGGTTTTATAATAATTTTAGCTGCTGACAAAATAGTAAATTTTTTGAGGTCAATTGTTCAGTAATTAAAGGTCGTCAAAATTAAAAAAATGAAAAAAGAAATTTTAAAAATTTTAATCACTGCAGGTTTGATTTCATCGATAGCTTCTATTGCATTCGCTCAAGGAGGAGGTGGGGGTTTGGGCGAATTACAACCAATAATTGAGAGAATTAAGAACATTCTTCAATTATTAGCTTTCATAGTAGCAGTCATTTTTATAATGCTTGGTGGATATACGATTATCACTGCCGGAGGATCGACTGAAAAAGTAGAAACTGGAAAGAGATGGATTCTTTACGCTATTGTTGGATTAGTAGTAATTTTAATAGCAGAAGCTTTGGCAAGATTGGCTTGCTACATCGGTACTGGAAGCTGGAGTTGTGGATAAAAATAATAAGCTTCCAAGTACACCCCGCAGAGTTGCGGGTGTGGCGAAATTGGTAGAGGCATCCCTCTGCATTTGTCCCCGTGGCGGAATTGGTATACGCATGCGGCTTAGGACCGCATCCCTTTTGGGGTTGCAGGTTCGAATCCTGCCGGGGACACCTCTAACTTTTAATTAGAATTTTTCTTCTTCTTTCCTTTGAGATTTTTTGAATTCTGATAGTTAAAATTCCATCTTTGAAAGACGCTGAAATCTTTTCAGGATTTATTTCAACTGGCAAAACAATCTTTCTTGAAAATTTCCCCCAATAGCATTCTTGTAAAAAATAATCTCCAACTTCTTCAACAGGTTTTTTCCTTTCCCCTTCAATAAAAAGCACATCTCCTTCCAAATACAAATTCAAATCCTCAGGTTTTACTCCAGCAATCGCAGACAAAATCACAAGTTCCTCATCGGTTTGGTACATGTCAACTGCCAACTCTCCTTCAGGTTCTGGCCATCTTTCTTTTTCTTCAATTTTTTCTTTTTTCTCTTTTAATTGAATTTCCTTTCTTTTTTCTTTAATTTCCTCTTTTTTCTTTTCCTCCTCGACTGGAATTTCAATTCCCATTCCCTTTTTCAATTTTTCGAAAAAGTTTGCCATTTTATTCTCTTAATTTTCTAAAAGAAAGCGAGACGAAATAAGCCGAAATTAAGATTAACGTAGCTGAAAAAATTAATCCAACCTTTTCTCCAAATTCAATTATAGAAAAATTGTAAAGACCGTGCAACAAGGTGGCAAAAAAGAGTCCAAATGAAATTAGTTTTAATCTCTCTTTTTTTCTGAAAAAAGAAAGACCGATGAAAAAGCCCAAAGTTGCTGAAGAAAGAGCATGTAAAAAAGTAGCACTAACGAATCTCAGAAATGAAATTTGGAAAATTTCTCCAAAAAATTTGCTTTTTAAAGGAAAAAGCAAAATTAAATTCTCCGTTGCCGCAAACCCCAAACCCGCAATTATCATATAAATCATGCAATCTATTGGTTCGTCCAATTCTTTGCTTTCAAAGACTGCCTCCCTAACAACCAAAAATTTCAAAAATTCTTCTATTAAAGCCACTATCAAAAATATCTTGATAAAATCTTCTATTTTTTGGGGAAGCCTCAGAACTTCTATTCCATCTATTAAAAGCTTTTCTACAAAAAGAGCCAAAAAGGCAAAGAGCATTCCCAAGAGAAAAACTTTTAAAACCATTGATTTTGGCTCTGGTCTTTGATCTTCCCTTAAATAAAAATTGAGCCACAAAAAAGAAGGCAAAATTGCAAAGAAAAAATATAAAGGATAATTTAAAAATTCATTCATTTTTTATATATTTTTCTGTTGTCCAAAATCCCATATATTTTCCCAAAAGCAACCTTGTTTGAGCATCCAGGGCAGGAATCGAACCAAAAACAATCAAGGTAACTGGAAGCAAAACCCATTGGAGAAAAATTGAAGACTTTTTTAAAATTCCAATTTCTTTTGGGGCTTTTGGCAAAATCAAAAGGCTTAAAATTGCGCAAAGGATCATTCCGAGGCTTGAAATTGCCATTAGGTTTCTAGTAACTTTTGGCAAATTGTAACCAAAAACTGTTTCTTTGAATTTTTCCCCTCCAACAACTACTGGCAACCAACCCAAAAGAAAAATCAAAATCGAAGCAACTGCCCAAGACCAAAATCCCTCCAAGATTATGATCGAATTTTTTATTTTTTTTGAAAATGGAATTTTTTTATTTTTCAAAAATCCAAAAATTAAATATGGAATATTTTCCACCCCCCAAGCCCACCTTCTTTGTTGTCTGTATTGATTTACTATCGTTCTCCAAAGATTTTTTCCCAAAACAGCATCCATTGAAACTGGATAAAAAAGAGGAATTGCTTTAAAGTTACCATTTTTCAAAAGATAGGCCTTCCAAAAAATTCTTGAATCATCAGAAACTACATTCTTTGGATATCCAACTTCTAAAATCGTTTTAAAAGGAATGGAATGTGAAGAATAAGAAACCAATTGTTCTGGTCTTTCTTGTTGCATCATTTGCCAAAATGTGTTTGAAGTGGCAACCACTCTCGAAAAAGAAGGGGCTTGCCAGACATTGTTGTTGTAAACAGGGATTGGCTGGAAACAAACATTCTTTTCTTTTTTTAATTTCAAATAATGGTAAGTGACCAGAGCAAAATAATCAGGATAGGGCCTTGTATCAACATCAAAGACTGAAAAAATGATATTTTCAGGATCTATTTCTTTAATTTTCTCTTTCACCTTTTCTATTGCAAAATTAACGTTCGCCCCCTTTCCCTGAATTTCTCCTGGCAAATTTTCTGGGTGGAAAAATACGAAAAATTTGTAAAATTTTTCCGAAAATTTTTCTCTCATTTCTTCCGCGACCTTTTTTGTCTTTTCTCCTCCTCTTTCTTCTGCAGCCAAAACAACGATAATTTTCTCTTTTGGATAATTCGAATTCAAAATCGAATTCAAAGAACTTTCTATTATTTCAGGCCCCTCTTTGTAAAAAGGAAGGCAAACTAAATGGAAGATTTTTTCAAATCCCTCCATTTTTTCTGCCAAAGATAGCCAATTTATCTTGAGATTCTTTTTCATTTTTAAAAAAGCTGAGACCTGATGAAAAGAAAGGTAAGCAACTCTAAATAGCCAATAGAGATCAAAGATGATGATGAAAATACCAACGATCGCAGGGGCAAAATAGCTTAAAAAAAGAGCCAAAATTAAAGTTAGCCAGGAGAAAAATCCTGGCAAAATTTCAAAAAAACGATAAAGATACTTTTCTTTTTTGTTTTTCAAATTAGAAGCCTTAGAAATTTCAAGATAATTTTCCATTGCGGCGGGAGGAGGATTCGAACCTCCGCTACCCTATTAAGGGTAAGTGGTTTTCGAGACCACCCCGTTAGACCACTCCGGCATCCCGCCCTAATTGATGTTAACTTGTTTTATTATCCCCTCGATCCAACCTTTGATGTGGTAAAATTTTGGAGGCTATGGGCAAATAATTTAAGTGTACCGTAAGGAAGGGAATTTTTCGGACGTTTTCTTTGGCTTACTCTACTTATCTGCGTACTAATGCCAAATTTCTCTTTTGGAATTTTAGTTATTTTACTCCAGAAATCAATAGCCCTTTTTGCGTTAATATTTGGATGAATTCTTAAATTCACTTTTATTTTTTCCTCCGGAATTTTCATAACTTTTCTTAAAAAGTTAAGGAACAACTTAACCATGTTTGGATCAGAATTCACGAAACTGATTCCGTGGTATTTCTCTGGATTTTCTTTTTTCCACCCTTCACCCCAATAAAGAGAGGTTCCAACTAAAAGTAATTCATACTCTGATAAAGATCGAATTTGCGATGAGGCTACTTTTTTATTTTTTGATTTTCCTTTCTTACCTTTTCAGATTTGAGCTTGTTATATTCTTCAAGTGCTTTTTTATTCTTTTTATTTTTCTCTTCCAGAATTCTTTGAGCGGAAGGGGGCAATTTTAAGTTTTTACACCATCTACTTACCGAATTTTTAGATACTCCAACAATTTTTGCGATTTCCCGATAACTTTTCCCTTCTTTTCTAAGTTCAATTACCCGAAAATATTTTGGATGCATTGTGGCGCCAAGGGGAATCGAACCCCTGTTTTTGCCTTGAAAGGGCAATGTCCTGGCCACTAGACGATGGCGCCATTTTTAAAATTTTATCAAAAAATTGAAAAAATTCAAATTTCAAATTAAAATTTTAGAATGATTGTTTTGGGAATCGATACATCCTGCGACGATACTTGCGTTGCGGTGTTAGAGGTTAGAGGTTCGAGGTTCGATGTTAGAAGCAATATTGTATCTTCGCAAATAAAAGTCCACAAAAAATATGGTGGGATTTTTCCTACTTTAGCAAAAAGAGAACATAAAAAGAATTTGCCAATTGTTTTCAAAAATGCAATAAGAGAAGCAAAAATTAAAGAAAATCAGATTGATTTAGTCTCAGTAACAATCGGTCCGGGTCTGGAGCCCTGCCTTTGGGTTGGAATAAATTTTGCAAAAGATTTAGCAAAAAAATCGAACATCCCCATAGTTCCAGTAAATCATATCGAGGCCCACATTCTTATTAATTTTTTCCTAATTCCTCCTTCCAACTTCCTTCTTCCTTCTATTTGTCTCGTCGTTTCTGGCGGTCACACCCAATTAATTTTGATGGAAAAAATCGGAAATTATAAATTAATTGGTGAAACAAGGGATGATGCTGCCGGAGAATGTTTTGATAAAGTTGCGAGGTTATTGGAACTTGGTTATCCTGGGGGACCGGCCATTGAAAGATTTTCAAAGTTAGATGTTCGAAGTTCGAAGTTAGAGGTTAAATTACCGAGGCCAATGATTAAACAAAAAAATTATGATTTTTCCTTTGCAGGTTTAAAAACTGCGGTTTTGTACGATTTTTTGAAAAGGCCAGAGAAAATTAGAAAATCAAAAGAATATAAAATTTTAGTTGCAAAAGAAGTTCAGCAGGCAGTGATTGATGTTTTAATTTTAAAAACAATCAGGGCGGCAAAAGAATTTGGAGCAAGATCAATAATTTTGGGAGGAGGAGTTGTTGCAAATGAGGAATTGAGAAAACAATTTATTGAAAATTCCAAGCACCAAATTCCAAATTCCAAACTTTTAATGCCGCCAAAGGAACTTTGTACTGACAATGGATTGATGATTGCTGTTTGTGGTTACTTCAACAGGGAGAAAGCGACAAAAGATTTTGATAAAATAGTAGCAGAGCCAAATTTGAGAATATGATGGAAAAAGTTTACGATCCAAAAAAAGTTGAAGATAGAATTTATCAGTTTTGGTTGAAAACTGGATTTTTTAATCCAGACAAACTTCCAGGGAAAAGGAAGAAAAAATTTGTTATTGTTTTGCCCCCTCCAAACGTCACCGGAAGTTTGCACATGGGTCATGCTCTTTGCTTTACCATTCAAGATATTTTAATTAGGTGGAAAAGGTTAGAAGGTTTCAAAACTCTCTGGTTGCCAGGGACTGATCATGCTGGAATCGCAACCCAGGTTCAAGTAGAAAAGCAATTGAAAAAAGAGGGAAAAACGAGGTTTGATTTGGGAAGAGAAAAATTTTTAGAAATGGTTTGGGATTGGGTGAAAAAATATGGAGGGATAATTTTGGATCAGATGAAAAAAATGGGATATTCTCTAGATTGGTCGAGGAATAGGTTTACGATGGATGAAAAATATTGCGAAGCAGTAAATTTTGCATTTTGGTACTATTACAAAAAAGGGTTGATTTATAAGGGAAAAAGGTTGATCAATTGGTGCAAAAGATGCAAAAGTAGCCTCTCAGATTTGGAAGTTGAGTACAAAAAAGAAAAGGGAAATTTGTGGTACATTAAATACCCGATAAAGGAAGAAGGAAGTAGGAAGAAGGAAGTAGGAAGATATATTGTGGTGGCAACGACTAGGCCAGAGACGATGTTGGGAGATACTGCAGTGGCAGTGAATCCGAAAGATAAAAGATATAAAGAATTGGTTGGAAAAGTTGCAATTTTGCCATTGGTTAATCGAGAAATCCCAATAATTGCTGATCAAAGGGTTGAAATGGAATTTGGTACTGGGGCAGTGAAAGTGACTCCGGCCCATGATTTTTTGGATTATGAAATTTCTTTGTCGCATAAACTTCAGATGGTTCAAGTAATTAATGAAGAGGGAAAAATGATCAACGTTCCAAAAGAATTTGAAGGATTGGATGTTTTTGAAGCTAGGAAGAAAGTAGTTGAAAAATTGGAGAAAGAAGGATTTTTGGTGAAAGTTGAACCTTATGAAATTTCTTTGCCAATTTGTTATCGTTGCGGTGAGGTTTTGGAAATTTTGCCTTCTGAGCAATGGTTTTTGAAAATGGAAAAATTGGCAAAAGAAGCAATAAAGGCAGTAAAAACTGGAAAAGTAAAGTTTGTTCCAAAGAGGTTTGAGAAAATTTATCTTGATTGGCTAAGTTCGACAAGAGATTGGTGCATTTCAAGGCAAATTTGGTGGGGACACAAAATTCCGATTGAAGGAGAAGAATCAGTTTTGGATACTTGGTTTTCTTCTGCTTTGTGGCCTTTTGCAACATTGGGTTGGCCAAAAAAGACAAGAGATTTGAAAGAATTTTATCCAACTGATGTTTTAGTGACTGGGAGAGACATTATTAATCTTTGGGTTGCTAGGATGGTTTTTTCAGGAATTGAGTTTTTGAAGAAAGAGCCGTTCAAGTATGTTTTTATTAATCCAACTGTTTTAACGAAAGAAGGAAAAAGAATGTCAAAGTCTTTGGGGACAGGAATTGACCCAATGGATTTGATTGAAAAATATGGAGCTGATGCAACAAGGTTTGGTTTAATTTGGCAAGTTAAAACAGGACAAGACTTGAGGTTTGATGAAGCAATAATTCAAATGGGAAGGAAATTTTGCAATAAAATTTGGAATGCAACGAGATACACCTTACTACAAATTCCAAATTCCAAATTCCAAATTCCAAAAAAATTGAGGCCTTCAAAGAAAATAACAAAAGCGCAAAGGGAAATTATTAAATCTTTAGAAAAAACAACAAAAACTGTTAATAAAAATTTGGAAAAATTTGAATTCGGGAAGGCAGCAGAAAACCTCTATCACTTTTTCTGGCACGAGTTTTGCGACAAATACATTGAAGAATCGAAAAAGGAAATAAAAGAGGGGAATCATTTTGCAAAAAAAGTTTTGCTTTACGTCCTTTTGAAATCTTTGATTTTACTCCATCCTTTCATTCCTTTTATCACTGAAGAAATTTACCAAAAACTTCCTTTAAAAAATAAAAAAACCTCAATAATGATTGAGTCCTGGCCCTCCTAATTTTTACTTCCTTCTTCTAACTTCCTACTTCCTTTTTCTTTGTGCCCCCGGCAGGATTTGAACCTGCGATCTTCCGCTTAAGAGGCGGCTGCTCTGCCAGCTGAGCTACGGGGGCGATTTTACCTCCATATTACATTAACAATTTCTTGCGCAGCAAAAATAATAATCAATCCAATTATTCCTGCCAAAAGGATTTTCTTTCCCATTTCAACTCTGGCCGGGTTTCCCAAAGAAATCATGATGTAAACTCCACTAGCTATTATTATTAAAATCAGAGCCGGAATCAACAGGCATTCAGTGATAAATTCTATTATATTGTTAATCAACTGAGGAATCCCTATTGATAATTCAGAAGTGTCAACTCCCGTCATCAAAGTTTTAGATCCTCCAAAGCCGTAATATCCGCAAAACCCAAAACTTATTTCAGGTAGAAGAATTAAAAACAATAGAATTTTACCTTTTTTCATTCTCATTGTCCTCGGCGGGACTCGAACCCGCAACTTAGGGTCCGAAGCCCTAAGTGATATCCAATTTCACCACGAGGACAATTAAATTTTATCAAAAAATTGAAAAAAAGTAAATTTTGAGATAAGTTGAAATTATGGAGATACCAAAAGAGGTTTTAGAGGTTGTTGAAAAATTGAAGGAAAATGGTTTTGAAGCCTACATCGTCGGAGGCTGCGTTAGGGATTTTTTAAGAGGGGTTGAACCCGAAGATTGGGATGTGACGACCAACGCAAAGCCAGAAGAGATAATGAGAATTTTTCCAAAGAGTTTTTATGAAAATAGATTTTTGACAGTTACTGTTTTAACAGAAAGCGAAAATCCAAAATTGAAAGAAATTGAAATCACAACTTTCAGAAAAGAAGCAAAATACACTGATAAACGCCATCCAGATTTTGTTGGATTTGCGAAAACCTTGGAGGAGGATTTGGCGAGGAGGGATTTTACGGTAAATGCGATGGCTTTAAAAATTGAAAATGGCAAATTGCAAATTGTAGATTTATTTAAGGGAAAAGAAGATTTGAAAAATAAGATCATTAGGGCGGTAGGAGATTCAAGAGAGAGGTTTTCAGAGGATGCATTGAGGATGATGAGGGCGGTTAGGTTTTCAGTGACTTTGGGGGAGGGATGGGAAATTGAGGAAAAAACTGAAGAAGCAATAAAAGAAAATGCATTTTGGATTTCAGCAATTTCAAAAGAGAGAATCAGGGATGAATTTTTAAAGATTATAATGTCAGAAAGAGCAGCAGAGGGAATTGAGAAAATGAGAAAACTTGGACTCTTAAAGTACATAATTCCTGAATTGGAAGAGGGATACAAAGTAACACAAAACAAACACCATATTTACGATTGCTATGAGCATTATTTGAGATCTTTAGATTTTGCTGCAAAAAAAGGATTTAATGTTTATGTGAGGTTGGCTGCTTTGTTTCATGACATCGGGAAACCAAGGACAAAAAAGGGAGAAGGACCCAATGCAACTTTTTATGGTCATGAAATCGTCGGGGCAAAAATGACAGCCCAAATTTTAAACAGGTTGAAGTTTCCAAAAAAGGACATTGAGAAAATTGTGAAATTGGTAAGATACCATCTTTTTTATTACAACCCAGGGGAGGTTGGAGAAAGTTCAGTGAGAAGGTTGTTACGAAAAGTTGGGAAAGAAAATATTGAAGAATTATTGCAAGTTAGGATGGCAGATAGAATTGGTTCTGGGGTTCCAAAGGCAGAACCTTACAAACTCAGACATTTGAGGTATATGATTGAAAAAGTTTCGAGAGATCCAATTTCTGTAAGAATGCTAAAAGTTGACGGGAACGACGTGATGGAAATTTTAAAAATAAAACCCGGACCGAAAGTCGGGCAAATTTTGCATATTCTCTTGGAAGAAGTTATCGATGATCCAAAAAAGAATGAGGAAAATTTTTTGAAAAAAGAAATTGAAAGATTGGGGAAATTGCCAGATGAAGAATTAAAGAAATTGGCAAAAGAAGCGAGAGAAAAAATCGAAAGAATAGAGCAGAAAAGAGATGAAATGACAAAGAGAAAATATTGGGTCACTTGAAATTGCAAATTTCAAATTGAAGATTGCAAATTGGTATTAGGGTATAACCTTCCCCTATGGAAAGCGAGCCAAAACCCGTAAGGGTGCCCTGCCATAACATATTATGGCGGGGAGAGGCGAACAACGGGGCGTAGTATAACGGTAGTACGCATCCTTCGGGAGGATGAGGACTGGGTTCAATTCCCAGCGCCCCGAAGGCTTGATAAAATAAAAACATGGAAAAGGAAATCTCAAGGGAGGAGGCAAAAGAGAGAATTGAAAAATTAAAAAAATTGATTGAAAAATATAGGTACTCGAGGCATGTTTTGGATAAAGAATTGGTTCCGATTGAAGTTGAGGATTCTTTAAAGAAAGAGCTTTTTGATTTAGAACAAAAATTTCCAGAATTTATCACTCCTGATTCACCAACTCAAAGGGTTGGGGGGAAAGTTTTGGAAAAATTTGAAAAAGTAAAACACCCTGCTCCAATGCTTTCTTTAAACGATGCATTTTCTGAAAAAGATATGGAAGATTGGGTAGAGAGAATTTCAAAACTTTTAACAAAAGAAGAAGTTGAAAAGTTGGATTTTTTCTGTGAGCCAAAATTGGATGGATTGGCAATAGAATTGATTTACAAAGATGGAATTTTTTCTATTGGAGCAACTAGGGGAGATGGAATTTTTGGAGAAAATGTAACTGAAAATTTAAAAACTATTGAATCGGTTCCTTTGAGATTGAGAGATATTGAAGAAGTTGTGGCAGATCTTGAGAAAGAGGGGGAAAAAGAGATTGCAGATTATATAAGAAAAAATGGATTAAAGGAAGTAGTTGTTAGGGGAGAGGCAGTAATCACAAAGAAAAATTTTGAATTGGTGAACGAAGAACAAAGGAAATTGGGATTGCCGACTTTTGCAAACCCAAGGAATTTGGCAGCAGGATCGATTAGGCAATTGGATCCAAAAATCACTGCAAAAAGAAGGTTGGATGTTAATGCCTACGATTTGATAACTTATTTGGGTCAGAAAACTCATGAGCAAGAGCACAAAATTTTACATGCTTTAGGTTTCAAAACAAACAACAAATATTGCAAGCATTGTAAGAATTTACAAGAAGTTTTTGAATACAGGAATTATTGGCTAAAAAATAGAGAAAAATTACCCTATGAAATCGACGGAACTGTCGTTCAAGTAAACGACAATAAAATTTTTCAAAAACTCGGAGTTGTCGGAAAAGCCCCAAGGGGAGCGATCGCTTTTAAATTTCCGTTAAAACAAGCAACAACAATTTTAAAAGATGTTAGATTCCAAGTTGGAAGAACAGGAGCAGTAACCCCTGTTGCAATTTTAGAACCTGTTGAGGTTGGAGGGGTAACAATAACCAGGGCGACTTTACACAATGAAGATATGATTAAAAAACTCGGAGTAAAAATCGGAGACACTGTCGTCATTGGAAGAGCAGGGGATGTAATTCCAGAAGTTGTTCAGGCATTGCCTGAATTGAGGACTGGAAAAGAAAAAGAAATTCAATTTCCAAGACAATGTCCTGTTTGTGGTTCAAAACTTGAAAAACCTCAAGGGGAAGTAATCTGGAGATGCGTCAACCCAAAATGTCCAGCAAAAGAAAGGAGATACTTTTATCATTTCGTTAAGGCTTTTGATATTTTGGGATTGGGGCCAAAGATAATCGATAGGTTAATAGACGAAGGATTGATCGAAGATCCAGCAGATTTGTTCACTTTAAAAGAAGGAGATCTTCTGCCTCTAGAAAGGTTTGCTGAAAAATCGGCAAAGAACTTAATCAATGCCATTCAATCAAAAAAAGAAATTACATTGGCAAGGTTCATTTATGCTCTCGGAATTAGAAACGTTGGGGAAGAAACTGCAGAGGATTTAGCAAAGCATTTTGGCTCTTTAGAAAAATTGAAAAATACAACTTTACCCCAGCTCCAAATGGTCAGGGATATTGGTCCTGTGGTTGCTCAGTCAATTTATAGGTTTTTCAGAGATAAAAGAAATTTGGATTTCATTGAAAAGTTAATGAAAGTTGGAGTGAAAATTATTGAAGAGAAAAAGCCAGAAAGGCAACCATTAAAAGGATTGGTTTTTGTTTTCACTGGAGGCTTAGAATCAATGACCAGGGAAGAGGCAAAAAAGAGAGTAAGAGAATTGGGTGGGGAAGTGACAGAATCTGTTTCAAAGAGAGTGAGTTATGTTGTTGTTGGAAAAGAACCTGGCTCAAAACTTGAAAAGGCAAAGAAACTTGGAGTAAAAACAATCACTGAGAAAGAATTCCTTGAGTTATTAAAGAAAGAATGAGCCAAATTCTAATTCATTTAAAAAAATTGGATTGGCCAATGATTTTTTGTGCCATTTTTTTGGTTTCAATTGGGCTTTTATCAATTTACAGCTCTTCAAAAGGAGATTTTTTAAATTTGAAAAAACAAATTTCCTTTTTTATCTTTGGCTTTTTTTTAATGATTTTAATTTCTTTTTTGGATTGGAGGCCTTTAAAAGAAAGCCCTTATTTAATTTTATTCTTTTATTTCCTTTGTCTTATTCTCCTAACAGGTCTATTTTTCTTCGCTCCAGAAATTAGAGGAGTAAGATCTTGGTATAAAATCGGCCCAATTTCAATCGACCCAACAGAATTTACAAAAATAGTTTTACTTTTAGTTTTGGCAAAATACTTTTCGATGAGACATGTGGAAATGTATCGGATAATCCATATTTTAATTTCAGGCCTTTATGTTTTAATTCCTTCGATTTTAGTTTTCCTTCAACCAGATTTGGGTTCTGTTTTGGTTTTAATTTCCCTTTGGATTGGAGTTTTGATCATTTCTGGAATCAAAGTTCGCCACTTCTTTTTGCTTTTGTTTTTAGCAATTTTAATTTTCATAGTTGGTTGGAAAACATTCTTGAAAGAATATCAGAAAGAGAGAATTTTGAGCTTTTTATTTCCCCATTTAACAGATCCTCTAAAAGTTGGTTGGAGCCAAAACCAGGCAAAAATTGCAATAGGGTCTGGAGGAATTTGGGGAAAAGGGATAAAAAAAGGATCTCAAGTTCAACTTGGATTTTTACCAGAGCCACAGACCGATTTTATTTTTTCTGCAATAGCTGAGGAAATGGGATTTGTTGGAATTTCAATCTTATTTTCCCTTTTTTCAATTTTAACCTGGAGGATATTTAAAGTTTCACTTTCAGCGAAATCAAATCTTGCAAGAATTTTTTCCTCAGGTTATGCCTTTTTAATGGTTTCTCAAGTTTTTATTCATATTGGAATGAATGTTGGAATTTTACCAATAGTTGGCATCCCCCTGCCCTTTATTAGTTACGGAGGAAGTAGTTTATTGGCAAATTTTATCGCATTGGGTATAATTCAAAGTAGTAAAATTCATTGATTTTTTTGCTAAGATAATAATAATGGATTTAGTGAATTTTTTTGAAAAACTAAACAAAATTACTCTTTATTTTCTTTTGATTTTAATTCCAATTTTCTTTTTACCTTTAACTCAAAACTTTTTAGATTTTCCAAAACAAATTTTAGCCCAAATTTTAATTTCCCTTAGTTTGATTGGATGGGTTGGAAAAAGAACTTTAAAAGGAGAAATAAATCTAAAAGGAAATAAAAAAATCTATCTCGCCCCCCTTTTCATCTTAATTTCCCTTTTAATCTCATCTTTCCTTTCTTTTTCTTTCAAGCATTCATTTTTAGGTTTGTCTTTAGACTTTGTGGATAGCTTTATAAACCACCTTTTACTAATAATTTTTGCCTTTTTGATTCTTAATTCCTTCGATGAAAAGACCGATATTTTATTTTTAATCTCCCTTTTTCTATTTTCTGGCTTGGTTGCTGGAATTTTAAACCTTCTCCAAATTTACAAAATTTTTATCTTGCCTTTCGATTTCACAAAAACAGTTTCTTTTAATACAATCGGTACCCCAAATGCTTTTTCAATTTTTGCTTTATTACTTTTACCTATTTCTCTGGCCTTTGCACTAAGAGCAAGAGAAAATTTAAAAATAATTTTTATCCTGATTTTTTTAATTCTCTTTTTGAACATCCTCTTTATCAATTTCAAAACCACCTGGTCAGCCCTGATAGTTTCAATTTTAGTTTTGTTTATTTTTGGTTTCGGAAAGAAAAAAATCAGTTCTGCTTTCATTCCAGTTCTAATGTTTGGTTTAATAGTTGCTATTTTCTTTTATTTTCTTCCCTTTCCTCTAAAAGGGTTTCCGATCTTGCCCCCTGAAATTTCTCTAAGCTTTATTTCTGAAATTGAAATTATCAAAGGAGCATTTTTAAATAAAATTAAAAATTTGATTTTAGGAACTGGTCCATCAACCTTCATTTTAGATTATTCTCAATATCGTTCTTCTCTTTTGAACCAGACTTTCTTTTGGGGAACAAGATTTTTAAGGGGACATTCAATGTTCTTCGACTGGCTTTTAACAAAGGGTATTTTTGGAATTTTAAATTTGATTTTCCTTTATTCTCTGATTTTTTATTACTTTTTTAAAAACCTAGAAAAAGAAAATTTCTTTGATCTTAAATTAACCGTAGGAGCTAGTCTCCTTTCTCTAATTTTCATTTCATTTTTCTATCCATTCAATTTCACCCTTTGGTTTTTATTTTGGTTTTTAATAGGAACCTTCTTTTTCCTTTTTTTTGAAGAGAAAACTAAGATTAAAATTGATACTCCCTCAAAAACGATGATTTTAAATTTTATCTTTGTCCTTTCTCTAATTTCTTGTTTCTTTTTAATCTTTTTTAATGCCAAATGGTATTTGGCTGAAGTCTATTACTTAAAAGGAATGAACGCTACCGATGTTGGAATGGGCATTCAAAATTTGGTCAGAGCGACCCAATTAAATTCTCTAATGGATAACTATTGGAGAGATCTTTCCCAACTATACTTAGCTCAGGCAAATTTGATAGCTCAAGATCAAAAAATTCCTTTAGAGGAGAAAAGAAATAGAGCAAATTTGGCGATCGGTTTAGGAGCCGATGCAATCAACAGAGCAATCGGTTTAGCACCAATGAGCGTTGCAAATTGGAATGTAAGAGGATTTTTCTATCAGAATTTAATTGGGATAGAAGGAGCGGAAAATCAAGCCTTAGCTTCTTACAGAAGAGCAATTCAATTGGAACCCTCTTCTCCTTACTCTTTTGCAGAAATAGCAAGGGTTTATATTCTCCTAGCTCAAAATTATGCTCAAAAGGGAGAAGAAGAAAAGAAAACTGAAAACTTAAATTCAGCAATCGATGCCTTAAATAAGGCTCTTCAGTTAAAGCCAGATTATCCAGTAGCAAATTATCTTTTTGCAGTAGTCCTAGATCAATTGGGAAAGTTAGATGAAGCAATTCAAAAATTAGAAGCAACGAAAAATTTGGCTCCTCAAGATTTTGGAATTCGTTTTCAATTGGGAATGCTCTATTGGAGAAAAGGGGAATTAGAAAAAGCCAAAACTCAATTTGAAGAAGCTGTAGCGATTAATCCAGATTATTCTAACGCAAGATATATGTTGGGTTTAGTTTTTGATAAACTCGGAGATAAAGAAAATGCAAAAAAAGAGCTTGAAATTGTTGCAAAACTTAATCCAGAAAATCAAGAAGTAAAAAAGATTTTGGAAAACCTTGAAAAAGGATTACCAGCTTTAGAAGGAATAACTCAGAATCAGCAACCAATAGGAGAAACACCTCCAGAGATTAAAAAATAATCTATTTTATTGGAAGCTCTATCCAAAAAGTTGATCCTTTTCCAAAACCTTCAGATTTTGCCAAAATCCTTCCTCCGTGAGCCTTTACAAATTCAACTGCTAAAGCCAAACCAATTCCTCTTCCAGGTCCATACATTTTTTTAGCCTCCTTTCCTCTTTCAAAAATTTTTCCTTCCAAAAATTTTTCAATTTCCTCTTTTTCCATTCCAATTCCAGTGTCAGAAACTACAATTTTTAATTTTCCATTTTCAATTTTAGTTGAAATTTTCACCCCTCCGCTCCTTGTATACTTTATTGCATTGTCCACCAAATTCCAAATTGCCTCCCTAATTCTTTTTTTATCAACTTTTATTGTTGGTAATTTTACTTTCTCATAATTTAAATAAAGACCCTTTTCCTGAGCAAGGGGCAAAAGTTCTTCAACTACGCTTTCAATCAAATTTTCAATTTGACAATCTTCTAAATTCAATTTTTCTTTTTTAAGTTTTAATTCCTGAATGTCTAGCAATGCTTCGACTAAAGAATAAAGACCGTCGACTAGTTTTTTTATCTCAACCAATTTTTCTTTGATTACTGGATTTTCCTCTCTTCCATATGTTCCCTCCAATATTCTCTCTAAATAACCCTTTACTGGACCAAAGGGAGTTCTGAGGTGGTGCTGGATCGCCAAAATAAATTGATCCTTTGCTTCTGCCAATTCCCTTTCTTCTTTTAGAATTCTTTCCATCTCTTTTCTTCTTTTAGATTCCTCAAACAAAATTTTCATAAAATAGAGACTAAAAATTAAAAACAAAAAGAAAATTGTAGTAGCGAGAATTTGGAGGTAAGATTCAGAAATTGAAAAAATTAAGAAAAAAAGAGCTCCAAAAATTGCTAACATTAAAATTTCATTCAAAAAAATTCTTACTTCCAAGAAAGGTATTGAGGTTGTTAAACCTTCAAAGAAAATTAAAAAGAGGGAAGAAATCGGCCCCATTAAGAGGTGTTCTTTTTTTAAAAATTCTCCTGGCAAGAAAAAATAGAAAAAGCCGTTTAAAATAAGAAAAAATCCAACCAAAATTAAAGAATAGAGAGCTCTTACTTTTTCAAAAATTTTAAAATAAAAACCAATGAAAAAAGAAAGAAACCAAAATAAAAAGATTAAAAAGAAAGAGGAAATCAAAATTAAAGAAGAAGAAAGAGAAGAGGATTTAAAGTAAAAAACAGAAATTATTAAAAGAGTGAGGATTGCCCAGCCAATGAAAAATTTTTTTATGGTTTTAAAACTAACTTCTGAGAGGGAAAAAATTAAAAGCAAGATGCTTCCCCAAAAAAGAAAGGTCAATACAAAATTCAATTTTGCCCATTGATTCAGATTGAGAAAAATTGAGTTGAAACAAAAATAAAAAGAAAGAGACCAAAAAAGAGAAAAAAGTGAAAAGAAGGTGAAAGAAAAATTTCTTAAAATTTTCATTTTTGTTTTATAATCTCAACCAGCTCTTTTAGTGAAATTTGTGCTTTCAGTACAATTTTATCAATCCCCTCTTTAATTAATTGTTTGTTCATTTCTGGGTCGGAATAATTTGTTAAGGCAAAAATTTTAATTTCCTTTGTTTCAGGATATTTCCTTGCCTCTTTCAAAACTTCAATTCCATTCATATCTGGCAAAATTAGGTCTAATAAAATCAAATCTGGTTTTTCTCTTTTTCCCTCCCTGATTTCTTCCAATTTTTCAATTGCCTCTTTTGCTAATGTTGCGGTATCAATTTCAAAACCTTCCATTTTTAAAGTTTCTTCCAATAGTTTAAGAGTTGGCAAATCATCTTCAACTATCAAAATTTTTAAACTCATATTCCTAAAAATACCCTCACTTTGTTTTCGCTAGTTTCTAAAACTCCCCTTTGAAATTTGTAGACGATTTTCCTTTTATCTAAAGTATGGATTATTAATTCATCAAAAATCAAACTAATAAAATTAATGTGCCTTGGTAAAATGTCAAAATTTCCCAGCCTGTTTTTTGAAGAAACCGCCTCTGCCAATCCCAAAAAATTTTCAGCTTTCAGAGCAGGGGAACAAAAAACTTTTACTTCTAAAAACTCTTTTTCCATGATTAAAACTTTAAATCCCTTAATCCTCCAATATACAAAAAGGCTTCTTCTGGAACATGATCTAGTTTTCCCTCCAAAATTGCTTTAACTCCTTCAACCGTTTCTTCTTTTTTTACATACTTTCCAGGAATTCCCGTTTGATCTTCTACTGTAAAAAGGTTTTGGGTCATAAAATTCAATATTTTTCTAGCTCTGTGGTAAATTATTCTATTTTCTACTGAAAGCTCAGCCTCTCCAACGATCGAAACTATCTGTTCTAAGCCCTTATATTGTTCTAAAATTTTTTTTGCCTCAAGTAAAGCTTCGTAATGTTCTTTTCCTAAAATCGCAGGGTTTATTGCAGAAGAAGAGGAAGCCAAAACATCGACTGCCGGAAATCTGCCTTCTTGATAAACTTCACGAGATAAAATAACAACAGAATCGAAATATGGCAAAACTGCCTGAACTCCAGAATCTGTAATATCGTCTGCTGGAACGTAGATTGCCTGAATCGAAGTGATCGATCCATTCTTTGTAGAAACTAGCCTTTCCTCCAAAGAAGCAATTTCACTGTAAAGCGTTGGTTGATAACCATCTTCAGACAATATTTCACCAACCATCATTGAGATTTCGTTTCCAGCCTGTAAAAACCTATAAACATTGTCGATGAAAAAGAAAACATCCTTTTTTAATTCATCCCTAAAATATTCAGCAATCGTTGCTGCTACAAAACCCACTTTGATTCTCCTGGATGCAGATTCATTCATTTGTCCAAAAACCAAACTTACCCAAGGCAAAATGTTATTTTTCTTTAAAGTTTCATAAAGCTCGTGCCCTTCTCTGATTCTTTCACCAAGACCCGCAAAAACCGAATATTTTCTTTTTAAAAAGGCAAGGTTATGCATTAGTTCACAAAGCAAGACAGTTTTTCCTACTCCAGCTCCTCCAAAAATTCCTAATTCTTCCCCTTTGATTAAGGGAGTAAAGAAATCAATTACCTTTATTCCAGTTTCAACAATTTCCCTCCCAGGAACAATCTCTGGATAAGAAGGGGGATTTTGAAAAATTGGTCTTTTCTCTTTGGTTTCAATTTTTGGCAAACCATCTAAAGGATTTCCAAAAATGTCGATTACTCTTCCCAAAAGTTCTTTCCCGACTGGTATTTCAAAAAATCTTTTTGTCCTTATTACTCTTTCTCCTCTGGTTAGTTTTGATGGATCAGAAAGAGAAAAACACAAAAAGCTATTTTCTTTTGAGGATTTGTAAACTTCAAGGAAAAAATTCGGATCTCTCTCTAAAGTTAAAATTTCTCCAATGAATGGCGGATTTCTATAAAACTCAACCTCAACAATTTCACCCTTTATTGAAACTATATTTCCCTTTTCTAGCTCCATAGTTTATAACTTGCAAATTGTTCAATTTGTTTTTTATTATAGATTTCTCTTTTTAGTTTTTCTATTTCCGTTCTCATTTTCTCTTTTAACTTTTTTGCATTCTCTTGAGCTCTGTACATTGAAACCATTCTAGTTGCATATCTTGAGAGTTGATGATCCCAAAGAACCTGGTTAAAAAATGAAAACAGTAATTCTTCTTCAAAAAACCTTGAAACCTCTTCAGGAGAAGGTTCAAAGAGATAAGATTTTTCAACCTTTTCTTTTCCAACCTCTCTCCCGCCAATATTGGTTATCTCTACTCTTTGGTCCAAAACAGTCTTAAACTTTCCATGGAACACTAAAATTTCTTCATAACCTTTTATAAAATCTACAATTTCCTTTACCTTTTCCAATTCAGGTTTCTCATCATCTAAATCAAAATAGAAAAAATTCAATTTCAAACCACTTTTTTCTGCTAAATATTTTCCCATTCTTCCAACAATGGCCAAATCTCCACCTCTCTCTTTCAAATATTTCTCAACCTCTCTCCAAATATCCAAAATTAAACTTCCATAGAATCTTTCGTTCGATGAAAGAAAAACCAGAACTCTTTTTTTCTTCTCAACTCTTTTTTTCTCAAATTGAAATCCTCTCACTACTTTATACACTTTTAAAAGTTCTTCAATAAATTCTCTATTTTTCAAAACCATTTCTCTAATTTGGTTCATTCTCATTTGGGCAATTTCCTGATAAACCCTTGCAATACTCTCAATATAAGAGATCGTCCTTATATTTTTTTCTATTTTTTTCAAAATCGGCATTTTAAAGAGGAAGATGCAAAATTTCTCTAACCTTTGGTATCATTTTCTCAACAAAAGCTTTTAGTTCTTCAAAATTTCTCAATCTCTTAATTTCATCTAATTCTTTCAGCTCCCCCTTTTTGTACCTTTTGATTATTTCTTCCTTTTCCAATCTTGTGAGATTTTCAGGTTTCCCATCAAAAAAGCCACAAAACAAAAGACCAAAAAGGAAGACTCTCAAAGAATAGGGAATTAAAGTTTTTGGGTCTTGTTCAAAAAGAATTTCTATTTTTCTTCCTATTTCCAAAATTTTTCTAGTTTTTGGCGAAAGTTCGACTCCAAACTGAGCGACTGCCTGAGCCCTTTGGTATTCAACTAGGTTTTTTCTTATTAACTGAGCCAATTCTTTTTCAATTTGATTTTTTGTTTGATTTCCAACCCTTGAAACAGACAAAAAAGCATTGATTGCTGGTCTTTTCCCCTTTCTAAACTCTTCACTGTCAAAAAAAATGTGACCATCTGTCATTGCTATTAAATTTGTCTGGATATAACCAGAAATATCATTTTCTAAAGTTTCTCCAACGGGCAATGCAGTAATGCTAACTTCACCATATTTTCCCTCAATATTTCCTGCTCTTTCCAAAAGGGCTGCTTGAATGTGGAAAATGTCACCAGGGTAGCAAGACCTTCCCGGAAGTCTTTTTGCCAAAAGGGAAATCTCTCTATAAAATTTTGCATGAGTGGTCAAATCATCAAAGACAATTAAGACTTTTTTCCCTCTATCTCGGAAATATTCAGCGACGGTCATTCCAGAAAAAGGAGCAAGATAGTTTAAAGTAGGAGGATCCTTTCCGAAAGCGACTACCATTATTGTATTTTCAAAAACTCCCTCCTCTTTCAGATAATCCTCAACGAATTTCACTGCAGAAGTTTCTTTTCCGATCGCAACATAAATACAAATTATTCCCTCCCTCACTTGATTTACTATAGTTTGTAAAATGAAAGTAGTTTTTCCTGTTTTTGCATCACCAATTACCAATTCCCTTTGACCATATCCTATTGGTATTAAAAGATCGACAATCATTACTCCAGTATCCAAAGGTCTTTTCACTCTTTTTCTCTGAATCATTCCCGGCGCCTCTCTGTATATTTCCAAATATTCTTTTTCTCCAGTTATCGGTCCAAGTTCATCTATCGGTTTTAAAAGAGGATTAATCACCCTTCCAAGTAAATTTTCAGAAACTGGAATCTGAAAGATTCTATCTGTTCTAACAATTCTTTCTCCTACTTTTAAATTCTTTCCAAAAGTTAAAATTTCAGCTTCTTCTTTTTCCAACCCAAAAACAATTCCTCTTTCTCCTCCTTCTGAAATTACCATTTCATTCAATTTCAAATTTGGGAGTCCAGAGACTCTTGCAATGAAATTTGAGATTGCTATAACCCTCCCAATTTCTCCAGTTTTCTCTAAATATTCTTTAAATTCTTCCATAAAGTTTTTCCATTTCCTTTTCTAAAGAGAAATCTTTCCACTTTCCCTGAAATTCTATTTTTGCTCCTCCAACAATTTTTGGATTCACAGAGATATCCAAAATCACTCTTTTTTTAATTTTTTCTTTGAACCATTCTTTAACTTTTGAGATGAATTCTTCGCTAGGTTCGAAAGCAATTTCTAACTTTACTTTTGGAATTTTCAAAAGAAAATTTTCAAGCCCCTTAAAAAAAGAAGATTGATCCTCAGGAGAAGAGGGGAGGATTTTTTCTTTTTCCAATTTCTCAATTTCTTTTCTGAGCTTTTCATCTATTTTGCTTTTTAATCTTTCAGAAAGAGGAATGTGAGTTTGTGAAAAGAGAAATTTTCTCACAATGCTTAACTGATCTAAGAAAAAAACGAGATCCTCCTCAGTTATTATTTTTTCACTCAATTTTTCAAAAATTTCTTCCATTTTAGAAAATTCTTTCTTTCTTTGCTTTTTCTAATGCATCCATTACCAATTTCTCATGTGTCGAAATATCGATTGTCCTTCCTATTATTTTCTTTGAAACATCAACAATCATTCTATAAACTTCTTTATCAATTTCTTTTAATTTTTCCTTTTTATAATTTTCAATCGACGTTTCGGCCTCTGAAATTTTCTTTTTAATAATTTCTGAAAAAGAATCTAAAACTTGAGAAAATTTTTTGTTTAGCTCCTCAATCAATTTTTCACCATTTCTCTTTACCTCTTTTAAAATTTCATCTTTTTCTTTCATTAATGACAGATTGACTTCCCTAATTTCCTTTAAAATTAACCCCTTTTCTTTGAGGATAGATTGCACAAATTCCAAAGTTTCTCTTCTCATTGCCGTCTCAAAGTTCTCTCTTTTCTCTTCTAATTTTTGATAAAAAGCCGAGACCCCTCTTTTTTCTTCTTCAGCTATTTCTTCTAATTTTTTACGAAAAGTTGAGATTTGCTTTTTTTGCTCATTGATTAGATCCTCCAAAATTTTCTTTTCAACTTCAATTACCGTTTTTTTAGTTTCCTCTTCAATCATTCCTTCTAACTTTTTCCAAAAGTCCTCAGAGAATTTTAATGAAATTTCCCTTTCTTTTTCCTCTTCTTTTTTTCTTGAAACATAAATATCTATCAATAACAAAACTATTACTAAAAATCCAACACCTAATGAAATGAAAATTAAAATTTCTCCGAGCTCCATATTAATAAAGTATAACAAATAAAGCCAAACCTACTCCAGCCAATGTTAAAATTGAAATTCCTATTAGATTCAAGATCATTGCTGTTTGAATACTTTTTTTGGCAAGAGGATTTCTGCTAATTCCAACAATTCCTTCTCTTAGGGTTCTCACAAAAAATATAAAACCAAAAAGAAAACTCATTCCAGCCAAAAAAATTGCAAAAGTATATCTTAAAACCTCTGGTACATTTTCTGGAACTCTCAGGGCAGAAAGAATTTGTTGGATTATCCCGCCAAAAGTTGGCCTTTTTGGAGCAAGGTTTAAATATTGAATGTTTACAAAAACTGGAATTATTCCTTCATCTTCATTGAAATCTTCCAATGCCTTTCCTACTACAAATCCAGATTCAGTTGCCTTCTGTCCTACTCCAGGCCTGTTTGAAGACGTAATAAAATCTCCTTTTTTAATTTCTCCGTTTTGGTTTGTAACTCTCACTAAAGTTTTTCCATAAGAGACGACTGGCAAAGTAGTTGTAGTTTCTTTCCCAAAAACTAAAATTGGATTTTCACCAATCACTCCAACGATGTTTTCATCATAAGGAACATTTGATCGATAAATTTCTTTATTCCTTAAAGAAACAATATCTCCTTTTTTAATTTCAGGATCTTTGATTTCAAAATATTGGGCAATCATCGGCACTCCTTGAGAGAGAACGATTTGAAAAGAAAAAATTCCAAAAAGAATTAAGAAAACGAGAACTTTTTTCATTTTTAAATTATATCAGTTTTTTGATTTTGGAAAAAATTATTGAGAAGATTAAAAAGCCTCTCTTCTTTTTCTTTTAAACTTTCCTTTCTATGATTAAATCTCCAGACATACTCTCCCAGATAGAGAGGAAATTTTTCTTTGCGAATTCCACCTTTTGAACTCAATTTATTTTTGAGATATTCCCAAAAATAACTCAAAGTATCTCCTTGATAGATTAGGCGATAAAGGTTCTTATTATAAACTAATCCGAAATTTTTTTGCCAATCTTCTATTGGTTCATTTTTTGTATTTTCAATAAAATTTTTTATCTCCTTTGGTTTAATTTCAGTTAAAACTTTGGCAAATACCCAATCTTTATAAGAAAAAATTCCAATAATTGGTCTTCCCCTTATTTCGTTTTCGAAATTTGGTTCAATTTTTATAATTCCCTTAATCTCTTCAGGAAGATCGAGGGTCATCAGTTTTCTTAAAATTGCAAAAAGTTTAATTAACTTATATTTCGAAACTTGAACTTTCAATGAAATGGATTGAAGAGGATGTTCTAAAAGAAATTCAGAGATAATTTCTCTTAATTTTGCATTCGGAATATTAAAAGGGTTTTCCCTGGGTTTAAAGAGATATCTGCAATTTTTGCATTTTAGCCTTCCATCTTTTGTTTTCCAAAACTCAACACCCTTACATTTGGGGCAAATAAATTTAACCTCCATTATTTAATTATAACAAATTGGTTCAAAAATCAAAAATTTTTTAATTTTCCGTGAGGGAATTATTCTTTCTCTGATGAGATTTTAACATAATTCATTAAAAATTAAAAAATCCCGTCTTTAAAGTTGTAGATTGTTTTCACTAACTAATCTTAATCTATTTAATTTTTTTTAATTTTTATTCCCCTATGCTAATGATGGCTTAACAATTCAAAAAGTAAAAATTAAGATTTCCTTATGTAGTCCTGGGTTATCAAAATTTTCTCCTTATAACATCAAAATAGTTAACTACCTCATGTAGTTTTGGGGTATCAAATCCCTGAGATACTTAAAACATATACTCGGTCTCAGATTTGAAAGTCTTTTCCAAAATTTCCACAGATTTCTCCCTTGACAAAGGTTTTTGGTCAAACGATAATGAAAGTAAGAGGAAAAATTTCCGCGACGGGAAAAGAGAAATTTGGAGAGGAGAGCAAAGAAGAGTAAGACAAAATTTTGAAAACGACAAAAAATTTGAACAGAAGAGAAAATTAAAAATTAGAAACGATAAGAAATTTAAAAAATAAAAACAATAAAAGAGGGCCCGCATTGCGGCCCAAAGGTCGAGGCAAATCTTTGAGCGCTTTTTAGTTCCTGCAAATTCTTGCAGGAGTGCGGGCCCTCACCTTTTATTTAAAAAATTCAAGAAATTTTGTCAAGTTTCCAAAATCCACAATTTTTCCACAAAAATGAACGGAGAAAATGAAAAATTAATCAGCATTGATGAAGTTATTGAAAGGGCAAAAAGACTTGGAGTTGATTTTGGGAAAGGAGATCCGAGGAATCGATTGAGATATTATGTCAAAATTGGTTTGTTGCCTCATGCAAAAAGGAAAGCTTTTAAAAACAAATTTCCAGAAGGAGCTTACCCTGAAGAGATAGTTTGGAAACTTTTTGAAATTGACAGAATGATAAAAGCAGGAAAGGGAATTTTGCAAATCAAAAGAGAGTTTAAAGAGAGAGAAAAAAAAGAAAGAGAGAAAGAAAAAATTTTTGTTTTGCCAAAGGTCGAGACAGAAGTTTTTGTAAAAAAAAAGTCAAGAATTTGGTTTGTCAAACCACTTTCAATTCTCTTTGCAATCATTTTTATTGTTTACTTTCTCAATGCAAAATTTAATTTTCAAAAATCGATTTCTTACTTTCTAGCAACCATGACAAAAAATTTTGAAAAGTTAGCACAAGCACCAACAGAAGTTGAGACAAAAAAAGAAACTCTTGAGTTTCCAGAGGTAGAGCCTTATTTGACAATCAATGCAGAAACTGCAATCAAAGGAAGTCTCGATGTTAGAGATTCAGTTACTTCTCCAACTTTTGTTATCAAGCGTGAAACTTACAATGCAACTTTGGCAACCGCTCCACTGACTGCTGACAGGACTTACACTTTTCCTGACCAATCAGGAATTGTTTGCCTTTCCACTGGAAATTGTGTGGGATTGGCAGGCGAGGTTTTGAGCCCAGGTGGAACTACTAATAGGTTGGCAAAGTTTATTGGACCACGAAGAATCGCAGATTCTTCAATTCAAGATCTTTTTTCGGGAATTTTAATCACAATTTCTTCGGGAGGGAATGTAGGAATTGGAATTGAAAACCCCCAATATCCCCTTCATGTTCGAGGAAGAATTCAGGCAACCGGTGATATTTGTACAGATTTGGGAGGGGGTAAATGTTTAAGCCAATTGGCTCCTCCTTCTCCGCCCCTTGTAGTTGGAGGTGGTGGAATTGGGGGAAGCGGGACAACAAATTACATTCCAATTTGGACAAGTGCAACTACTCTTGGAAATTCAATTCTGAGCCAATCAGGATCCACCCTTACTCTAAGCGGAAACATGAGCATCACAGGACTTTTAACAACTTCTGGTCTAAGAATCGCTACCACAACCCAAGCAGGTTACATTTTGGTTTCAGCAGACGATCAAGGAAACATTGTTTTTGCCCCTCCACCCCCAAGCCTGATTCTGCCTGGCACAAAGTTTTTAAGAGCTTCTCTTCCAATTTTTAAGTATTCAAACCCAGCCCAAACTGCGACAACTTCTTTTGTAGAAGTGAGTAACGTGATTTCAACATCAACCTTAGCAAAAATTTTACCACCTCAAATAGCCAACTCTCAAAGAAAATTCGCTCTATTGATGAAGTTTGCAGACAACATTCCTCAAAATGCCTCTTCTACCTGGAGAATAGATTTTCAAAACCTTCCAGATTTTGATTTTGAAATTCAGGGGCAAAACCTTCCTTCTTTAGAAACAGGAATTTTGCATTTACAAGATGAAATTCAAAATTTAGCAAACGACAATTGGGTTTTAAAAGTAAAGGTCCCAAGCAATCAATATTCATTAAGAATCTTTAACATTTTTTTGCTTTGCTATGATGAAATTTTTTAAAGGTCAAAGTCAAAAGCTAATAGCAAAATTTAAAGGCTATTAGCCAAAGGTCGAATCTAAAAAATAAAAAAAGAAAATGAAAATAAAAGACCTGTTCAAATCAAGATTAAAATTGGAACCTGGAACGAGGGCGACATCATTTTTGTTCATTGCTACTTCGATTGCGATTGCTGCTGGAATTTTGTTTGCTGCAAACATTTACTACAACATCGACACTGGCGAAGTAGTCGTTGAAGAAATTCAGAGAGTGGCAAGAGTTTTGAGAGCTACTGCAGGATTGATCGTTGGAGGAACAGCTACTCAGAATCCAAGCACAGGTTATGTTTTTGAAGTTGTTGGTCAATCGAAATTAGCGACCACAACGATTGCAGCAGGACCTTTGACTTTATCTGCAGCTAATCAGGAATTAAGGTTTACTGGCGGAACGAGCTATTATGTTGGATTTAAAGCAACCACGACCTTATCTCAAACTACAGTTTATACCTGGCCAGCAAGTTATCCTGCAGGTTCAGGTTATGTTTTAACTTCAGATACTTCAGGAAATATGTCCTGGGTAGCAGCTGGTACCGGAGGAATCGGTGATGTTACTGGAGTTGGCGATTGTGGAAGCGGAGACTGTTTCTCCAACGCGCCAGGAGCACCAACTAGCACTACTTTATGGTTCAAAACAGGGACGACTGTAAAAGCTTTGACGATTGCTGGAACTGCCAACGCAACTTATACTTTACCCGATGTTTCAGCTGGAACTTATTACTTTATCCTTGCTTCATCTGGATTGACTGCCAATCAGATTCCATACATGACAGGAGCCTACACTGTAGGAGGGAGTGCTAACTTGACATTCGATGCGACAAACAGAATATTAACCGTTGGTTCTTCAGGCAATACTGGACAGTTGAGACTTTACAGCGCCAACGCAAACTTTATTGGTTTTACAGCGACAACTTCTCTGAGTTCTTCTGCCACTTACACTTGGCCCGTCCCTCCAACAGTGAGTGGTTATGTTTTAACTTCAGATACCTCTGGTAATTTGTCTTGGGCCCAGGTATCGAGTTTGCCCGGAGCTGGTGACATTACTCAAGTTGGTGATTGCGCCAGCGGAGATTGTTTTACAGGGACTTCGGGCAGTACTCTCTGGTTTAAATCGGGAAGTTTTACTGGTGCCTTAACAATTGCAGCCCTTTCTGCCAATGCCACTTATACTTTGCCCGCGGTCCCAACTGGAAACTACTTTTTCACTCTAGCAACGACAACCTTTCCCGCAGGTTACGTCGCTTTTTGGAGCAGTAATGGAAATGTTATTACGGGAAGCAACACTTTGGTTATTAGCGGAGATTCCGTTTTGTTTAAGAATCAGTATCCCTTGGCCCAAACTGGCAAAGAGGTTTTGAGAGAAATGGTTCCAATTATGGGATTTGATTTGCCAGTGAAAACGACAACAACGACCGCAGTCCAAATTTCAAGGACTATCGTCTCTTATCCTTTGAACCCTTGCGAGCCAGGAACCACAAGAGTTCACAAATTGGTAGTGAGATATGGATCGACTGGAACCTCAACTTTGGCGATCGCCACCTCAACTACTGCTGATTTTTCTTCGACTACTTTGCCAAACACTGGGGATAGTTCCAAAGGTACAGTTGCCACGGCTCAACTTTCAATTCCAACTCCTACCGGCTCTTGCACTTCTTGGACCCAAGGAACAGACACCACTGATTGGTGGGTAACAATCAGATTGAACCAAGCTTCAACTGAAATCGTCATCTACCAAATCTTCTTGGCAGGATACGATCAGCTTCTATAATCCGTTAATTCTTAAAATTATTAATTAAGGTTATGTTAAAGATGAAAATAAATTCTAAAAAAGCCAAAATCATAGCAATAATTGGGGTTGTTGTTATTACTGGAATTGTTGTTGGTTTTCTGATTGTTAAGGCAAATCCTGATTTTGTCAGCGATACTTTTACTGATGAAACGAAAATTGGAAAAGGAACAGCGTTAGTTGAAATTTCAACTACCACCGGTCAAGTAACATTAGCTCCCTGCTATGTAGCCAATCCCTCCTGGACAAAAGTGGCAGATACCATTGTCCGAGATATTACTACTACTAGCAACGCTCTCGCTACAACCAGCAAGGACATCTATTGCGATAATTACAACTGCATCTTAGTAACCGATGAGTGGGTACCGCCTTCAACGGTCTGTATTGCCACTAATCCCAATGTTTATGGAAACATTCTCTGGTCAAAGACAGATAGCGGTTATGCACGCTGGGGTACAAGCACTTATATCTATGGAGACGATATTGGCGGAATTCATCCTTCTGATTTGAGAGCAGGTGCGAGCAATGCTTTCATTGGGGCTAAAAAATGGCTGGAAAGGTATTATGAATCAGCTCCTGGTACTTATCCAGCAATGGATGCCTGCAAAGCCAAAGGTTCTGGCTGGAGGTTACCGACAATTTTGGAATTGGACAGCATTCGCGACCAGGCAAAAGGTACAGCGCCCTATACTCGTCTTCCCAATATACTTTCCAGCTACTACTGGTCGTCTTCAGAGTACTCTGCCAGCGACGCTTACATCCTGGACTTCGGCACTGGCAATGTCAACATCCCCGATAAGGCCTTCTCTCAGCGCGTGCGCTGTGTCCGAGGGTATTAATATTTTATACCTTTGGAATAGAAATTTGGATTTTGGTGGCAAAATCTATGCCAAAGAGCAAGAAATTAATTTTGATTCTTTTTATTGCTATTTCGATTATAGCTGGTTTAGCTTTTGGAAAAAAAGCCAATGCCCAAACTTACTATGCCACAGGAACCCTTGTTTCAAAGGACCTCATATTCCCAAATGCAGTCAATAGCATAGATTATTTTGGCTACTACGCTTCCTCAATTCCCGCTGGAACAAGTTTGAAAGTCCAATTCAGCCAAGACAAGGTTAATTGGTACAGTTCAACTGGAACTTTAGATGGTTTCGATATTCTATCTGAAGGTGACCATTTATCTACTAGCACAGCAATTGATCTATCATCGCTTGGTTGGACAGCCGACCATTTCTACTACAGGATTTTCTTTGAAACTACTGACACCAACAAAACTCCAGTTTTGGACGAAATTCGACTCTATTACACTCCAGCAACTCCCGCTCCCAACGATAACCCTTACTATGCCACAGGAACCCTTGTTTCAAAGGACCTCATATTTCCAAATGCAGTCAATAGCATAGATTATTTTGGCTACTACGCTTCCTCAATTCCCGCTGGAACAAGTTTGAAAGTCCAATTCAGCCAAGACAAGGTTAATTGGTACAGTTCAACTGGAACTTTAGATG
>Ga0272445_1000484_pt1 | contig 37458 bp, 39 predicted proteins | sample YNPCB0031_FD_194404 | JGI IMG/M metagenome (GOLD analysis project Ga0272445, IMG submission 194404) | Hot spring sediment microbial communities from Yellowstone National Park, WY, United States - YNP-CB-003-1 | ecosystem: Environmental > Aquatic > Thermal springs > Hot (42-90C) > Sediment... | reverse complement strand
CCTTAACTCACTTCCGCACCATATCTAATCTAATATCGGGTTTTCTAATAAGATATTTGGGTAATTAAGTCAATTTGTATAATATGTAGTAAAATTGAAATCCTACTTTAACGTTAACTTAATCGGTGAGTAAGTATATGAAGCCTGAGTCAGCTGTTAAGTTGGTTGAGGTTCTCGAGACTCTGAACAAGAATAGGAAGCTGTTGGTTGTAGCTGCAGTACTAGCTGTGGCTCTAGCTAAGATAGATTTCGGCGTACTCGGTGACGCAAATCCGAATGATTGGTCTGTTTTGTAAGGAGTTAAGTTAGTTTTTGATTTTACTCATTAATAGTTTTGGTGTTTCCTCGTTCTGGAAAATCTTAAATAAGAGGGACGTTATTATCTCTTCCGCGGTTCCGTTATTTGATTCTACCACTATCGTTTCTAGGTCTTTACCGTACGTCATCCTAGACATTAGGTTAAGTACCGGTAGTAGTCCTGGAGCTACTCTCCTTAATTCTCCTAAGTTTATTTTATGACCTACCATCGCCTTACCCCCGAATATAATCTTGTTTTTTGTTCTATTGTAAGTTACTGTAAATGACGTAACCCGTGTTTTTGTAGTAAGGTTTATAAAGGTTTTTTGCGTAATATTTTTGTATAATATTGGTTACTTATCGTCTGGAACCCTCCTCAAGACCATGAAAGTCTCCGTTGACTCTATTTCCTCGATTGATGGCAGGTATTTTAGCAGGTATCTCGATAATTCTTCCCAGCTCCTTATCCACACCCTCAATATTATGTCGTAAGCTCCTGTGACTATGGCTGCTTCCTCTATTCTGGGTAGCTCGCTGTTATTCCTGGACTCATTAACTAGTTTCTTAGCTAGTTCGTACTGGTCTAGCTTGCCTGTAAGACCTTTCCTCACCTTCACCGCGACGTACGCGTAGTAGTTGTAGCCTAGGACGTCGGGTTTTACCGTGATCGTGTAGGATCTTATGATGCCTGCTTCCTCAAGTTTCTTAATCCTCTGAACTATCGTGGTTCTAGGTCTTCCAAGCCTCTTAGCTATCTCACTAGATTTCAGCCTGGCGTTCTTGCTTAAGAGATCTATTATCTGTATGTCTAGGTAATCCAGGCTCACCCTACTCTTCCTACCCTTCATGGCGCGTTAACTACCCCGGGAGGTTTAGGGAACGGCACCGCCTCCCATATATATTTGAGGTTGAGTAAATATCTAGTATATCTCTCAACCCCTAACCCGAACCCGGCCGTGGGAGCTATCCCGAACTTGAGAGCTTCTAAGAACCACGAATACTTGCTTAAGTCCTCACCCAACTCCTTAAGCCTCTCAACCACTCGCTCATACCTATACTCCCTCACGCCGCCGTCAATTAACTCCCCGTAACCCCCGGGCATTATCAAGTTGAAGTCTTGGTTCCTCCCGGGCTCTTCCTCGTCAGGCATGTAGTAGAAGCCTCTGCCGGAGGTGGGGAACTTAACCAGCCAGAAAGGCTTCCCTAACTTAACGCTGAGTAACTCCTCAGCTTCCTGAGGCAACTCCCTAGAATCACTGACCTCGAAACCCATCCCCCTAACGATGTTCAGGGCCTCACTAAACGTTATCTTCTCGTAGGGGGGCTTAAAACACTTAAGCCCTGGATTAAACTCCTCGATAATCTCCCCAGCACTCTCGGAAACCTCTAAGCAAGACTCGTAAACAAGCTTCTCACCAAGACTGATGACCTCGCTCATCGAAGCACCAGCCCACTCCAAATCAAGCTGGGTGAACTCCGTTAAGTGCCTGCCGGTCCTGACGTTCTCCACAGGCTCCTCCCTAACGTTCCTAGCCACGAAATACATCTTACCGAGAGCTGTGGCAGCCAACTGCTTATACATTATGGTGCTCGAGCACAGCTCGTAGCTAGACCCGTAAACACTCACAGCAACCTTCTTAGCACCCCTCAAACCAGGATCGCTCGCCAGGTTAAGAACAGGGGGTAAGAGCTCCACAAAACCCTCGGAATCCAGTATACCCCTCAAACTCTTCAAGAGCGCGTGCTGAAACCTCAAAACCTTAGAATACCTCGGAAACCTCAACCACAACCACGAATACCTAGCGAATAACTCAGGCCTTGAAGCATCAACCCGAAAACCCTTAAGAGAAACACCCCCAACACCAACAACCCCTAAAACCTTAACACCGGAGCCGTCAACAAACAACTTAAGAAATACCTCACGACCAGACCTAATAACACTCAGCAACTCCTCACCACACAGAGAATCACCCAACACAACATCCATCAAGAAACCGCCAACACTAACCTTAACCAAGCAACCACCAACTAAATCAACAACCCTCCCAACCACCACACCCAACTAACACACCGACCCGTAATGCAGGTCCTAAGAATATAAGCTTTAAAGTCGAAACGCCAAACAATCAATTATGTCATAAACCGAAACAACCAAACACGAATAAGCATAAAATACTGAAGCTAAATATCTCAATCTATAACGGACGTAACGACATATGCGTCCAACACCTCAAGCTAGGAAGCCGAGGAATCTAGAATCACGCGAGGAACGATCACGGAACTACTTAAATTTAAATATCTTTAGATCTAAACAGATTAGTGGGTTTAGGCGCCGCCGTAGCTCAGCCTGGTGGAGCGCTGCCCTGGTAAGGCAGAGGTCCCGGGTTCAAATCCCGGCGGCGGCTCTCAACGCTTGCTCCCAAGCATCCGTCCTCACGGGAGGGTAAAAATATAATAAGGTTATTGGATGATGTTATCGGGGGCACGCGATGGGGGAGGTAAGTGTTGAGAGGAGAGGTAGTGTCTACTTAATCAAGTTCGGCGACGGTTCTAAAGCGTGGCTCTCCTTCAGAGAAGAGAACGGCAAGCTATACTTGCTTGAGACCTATACCCCCGAGCAGCATAGGGGGAAGGGCTACGGCGCTAAGCTTGTTGAAGCAGCGATTAAAGACGCTGAGGTGAGGGGTCTTAAGATAGTCCCTGTATGCAGCTACTCCATCTACTACTTCCTGAAGAATAAGGAAGCTAGGAAAGTCCTTGCCGAGGAATACGCTAGGATGAGCGACTCAGAACTGGAAGAGTATTTTAAGAGGAGGGTGGATGAGGAGAGGAGGAAGCACTGAGTACGGGGCCCTAACTCACTGACTGACGGAGTCCGAGCCAGAAACCCAGAAACCTCTTAAGTCGTAGAAGGTGTGGTGAGTTATTTCAACATACCCGCTAACACCAACTACCCCCAAACCGTTGATGACTACAGGCTTGTAATTCACTGTCCTACCTATCGAAGACCCTCTGAAAGACCTCCTCGACACGATGACCCAAGCTCTCGAACCCACGTACGCGGAATTCAGGGCCGAACCTATCCTCTCCACAACCCTCCCTAACACAGTGCTCCGACGCTTCTTAACCGCGTCAGAGATCTGCTTCATTGAGGCTGCCTCAGTCCTAGGCCTTATCGTGTACTGAGCTATGTGAACCTTATCAGGCATCAACTCCTCAAGAGCTCTAACAGTTAACTCGAAATCCTCCTCATCCTCGCCGGGATGCCCCACTATCACGTCCGTAGCTAGCTGAACCTCAGGAATCTTCCTCCTAATCTCGTAAACCAGGGACCTGAAGTCGTCGTAGGTGTACCTCCTCCTCATGAGCTTCAAGACCTTATCACTGCCTGACTGTAGCGGTAGGTGCACGTACTTGAAGATATTCGGGTGCTTCATGACTTCTAAGAACCCGTCAAGTATCGGGATCAGGTTATCCGGGTTAGCCATCCCAACCCTCAACATGTAGTTACCCCCCACCTCCTCAGTTATTGTTTTGAGGAGGTCGTGAAGCCTGACACCGCCTAAGTCAACCCCGTAAGCCGCGGTATCCTGAGCCGTGAGATCTATCTCGAGAACGCCCTTACTGACCGCTTCCCTGACCGCTCTAACCACCAACCCCGGCTTATAAGACCTTAACCTACGCCTAGCTATCTTAGTTATGCAGAAGGAGCAATCCCCTAAACAACCCTCAGCTATCGGCACCGCCGCTACGTAACCCTCAACTAGCGGGCAGAGGAACGCGGTGTCTCTCTCACCTCCTAACAAGACGGACCTCCCAGGACTCTCCACGACCTCGTGGATTCGCGTGACGTTCTGCGGGGATATTAGGGAAGCCTCCGGAACCACCCTAGCTATCGTGTAGGGCTGTGCAGCCGCCATACAGCCCGCGACAACAAGCTTAACACCGTCTCTCAAGAACTCCCTGAGTTCACGTAACCTCTTCAAGATCCTCTGCTCGGTATCCAACCTCACAGTACATGTGTTCACCACGATCACGTCAGCGTCCTCAAGAGAAGAAACTACTTCATGACCTCTACTAACCAAGATACTCTTCATTAAAGCCGCGTCAGCGTTGTTTAGAGCACACCCGTAAGTCTCCACGTACACCTTCATTCCAGGACGTCAACCGCTAAAACAGTGTTTGCTCAACTTAAAAGTTTTCTTCAGCTTATTATGTGGGGTGGTGCGGAGTGAGTGGGTTACCGTCTTACGAGGAATTACTTAAGGAGCTGTACGAGAAGCTCCCGGAGAAGAGGAGCCAGGTAACGACCCTCGACATACCGCCGCTAGAGATAGCTCACGTAGGGCTCCAAACCCAAATCAAGAACTTCAAGACAGTCTGCGAGGCCATCTTAAGAGAACCTAAAATCTGTGCTAGGTACCTCCTGAAGGAGCTGGCTGCTAGGGGTGCGGTAGACGAGTCCGGGGTATTCACCATATACTCCCGCGTCTCATCCCAGACCATCAACACTTTATTCAAGAGATTCCTAGACAGCTACGTGATATGCAAGACGTGCGGTTCATACCAGACTGAGTTGAGGAAGCAAGGTAAGGTATGGATAATAAGGTGCTTGGCTTGCGGTGCTGAAGCCCCGGTAAAGCCTGTGTGAGGCGCGTGATGAGGCGTCGAGGAACTTGAGCGGGGAAGAGTCTCGAGGTCTTGCAGGAGGGTCCGGGACTCAAGACCTAGTTTACGTGAAGATACATACTACGGCAGACATATCCCAGGACTTCAGCGAGGTAGTAGCTATATGCGATAAGGAACTCCTAGGTAAGGAGTTCCGGGAGGGGGACGTAGTACTAAACGTTAACGAAGAGTTTTTCAAGGGCTTCGTAGCGACTCTCGAGGAAGCGATGCATCACGCGAGGAACGCCCCCATAGTAGTGTTAGCCGGGGAAGCCTCGGTTAGCAGGGCGGTTAAGGAAGGGCTGGTACATCCTGACGCGGTACTCAGGGTGTGCGGCGTGCCTTACGCGCAGGTGGTCAAGCTATGAGTTTCACCGGGAGGTTCTGCTTGAGGTGCGGGAAGAGGGAGAGTGATGAGGAGCCCCTCATCGACGGCTTATGCCTGGACTGCTTCCTGAAAGAGAGGGCGTTAGCTAAGATACCCAATAACGTAGTGTTGGTGAGGTGCCCTGTCTGCGGGTCCGTCTACGTCAGCGGTTCGTGGGTCCCTACGTCAGGTGGTGACGAGGAAGCGCTAAGTCACTACATCGTGGAGACCGTGGTGAAGAAGGGGAAAACGCATGAGTCCTTCAAAGACGTTCAGGTAGTGGTCACGAACGCTGGCAATAACCGAGCGGAGGTTCTGGTTAGGTCTTCCTTCATGAGCAAGCCCGTGGAACAGGCTTTCACGATCAATTACAGGATAGAGGCTAGGTTATGCCCCAGATGCTTAAGCGTTAAGACCAGGGATTACGAGGCAATACTTCAGGTAAGGTTCGCCGGGGAGCCCTCGGAGGTTGTGAGGAGGAGGGTGGGTAAGCTAATAAGTAGCGTGAGGAGTATCAGCAGTAACGTGACGGACTACAAGGAGTTGAGGGAGGGTGTGGACGTGAAGTTCAGCAACGTCTCAGCAGCTCGTCAAGCCGCGAACTACTTGCAGGGGGTCTTAGGAGGGTACATTAAGGAGTCGTGGAAGCTACACGGGGTGGTCGGGGGTAAGAGGCACGGCAAGCTCTCCATAGTCTTAAGAATCCCGCAGTTAATTCCAGGGGAGTTAATAGTTTACAGGAATTCCTTAATGGAGGTACTAGATATTCAGAAAGACAAGCTCGTTTTAAGAGATCTAACCAAAGACGAAGTCGTTAAAACAAGCTTTAAATCCCTGACTAAAGAAGGGTTCAGGCAGTTAAGCCCTGAAGACTACGCGGTAGACGAGTGTGAGGTAACTAAATTCGAGGAAGGTAGGTTGACCGCCTCATGCGTGAGCGGGGCGGTAGTCGAAGCAAGCTTCCCGAAACACTTAAGTGTTGGGGAGAGGATCCAGGTAATAACGTATAAGGACTTAAAATACGTTAAGCGTTTAAGAGGGTAGGTCCTGCGGAGGGGACCTCCGATTCCTAGGGTTGGAGGGGGTCGTTTTCTTAAATATTCCCGTGCTATAGATATAGAGGTGATGTGTTGGGGAAGAAGAAAGCTGACGTAGTCTCGGAGACCCCGTACCCGAACCCTGAGGAGGGCACGGTAGTTTGCGTTGTCACGGAGCCTATGGGAGGTAATTATGTGAAGGCTGTCTGCATGGACGGGAAGGAACGGAAGCTGAGGATACCCGGTAAGCTTAGACATAAGGTGTGGATAAACGTTAAGGACGTGGTCCTCGTCGGTAAGTGGGAGTTCGACGAGAGTAGGGGGGACGTCTTATATAAGTACGGGAGGGACGAGAAGAAGAAGCTTATTGAGATGGGTTTCCTAGACCCGTCACTCGTTGAGGGTGTGGGTGAGCTTTAATACCGCGTGAAGACGTGGAGGACTCGGAGATCGACTCGTTCTTCAGGGTTAGGGATAAGGAGCCTAGGATAGTAGATAAGGACCTGTTCGAGACCGTGGAGGAGGTTTTCGATAAAGCGACTGTTCAAGCAATCCTTAAGTTGATGAGGAGAGGAGTGTTACGGAGTCTTAAGGGGGTGGTCAGCGCCGGTAAGGAATCACGCGTGTATTGGGGTAAGGGTCCCGGAGGCCGCGACCTAGCCGTTAAGATATACCTAACCTCCTCAGCGGAGTTCAGGAAGGGCATGATGAAGTACATAATAGGCGATCACAGATTCGATAAAAGCGTCCCTAAGTCTACCAGGAAGCTGGTCATACTCTGGGCTAAGAAAGAATTCAATAACTTCACGGAGTTCTATAAGGCAGGGGTATCAGTCCCTGAACCGATATGCCAGTATGAGAACGTGCTGGTAATGGAGTTCGTGGGGGAGAACGGGGTTAGAGCGCCTTTACTGAGGGAGGCCGACCTAACCTTAGAGGAGTACACGGCGATCTTCAGAGGACTCGTGGAAGACGTTAGGAAGGCTTACTTGAGAGCGGGGCTAATACACGGGGATTTAAGCGAGTATAACGTGATGGTGTGGAACGGGAGGCACTACATAATAGACGTCAGTCAGGCAGTGCCCGTAACGCATCCGAACGCCGCCGAACTACTTCTGAGAGACTTAAGGAACATAACGAGTTTCTTCGAGGGGGTGGGGGTGAGCGTCCCGCCCCTAAGCAAGGTTCTCCACTACGTTACGGGGGAGGTAAGCGAGTTAGAGTATTAAGCTAGCTCAAACCCTATATTAATCGGTGATTCAGTGATGGGTGAAGCGAGCAAAACACCTCAAAACATGACCAGAATATACTTGAAGATAAGGCCTGAGAGACTCGGCGTGTTAATAGGTGAGGGCGGGAAAACACTGAGAGAACTTGAGAACAGGACTCGAACGATAGTAAGTGTTGACAGCGTGAACAGCAACGTAGTCATCGAAGCCGCAACCCCTCAAACCACCGTCGACATGTTGCTGAAGGCCTCAGACTTCATTAAAGCTATTGACGCGGGCTTCAGCCCTGAAAGAGCTTTAAGGTTGCTGGACGAGGACGCAGTACTGATAATAATGAACCTGAAAGAGGTTGTGGGGGACTCGCAGAACCACCTATACAGGGTTAAGGCGAGGATCATAGGGGAGGAAGGCAGGGTCAGAACAAACATAGAGCAACTCACCGGGACATACGTAAGCATTTACGACGACTTAGTAGCGATCATAGGGGATTATGAGGGTGCGTACCTAGCTAGGGAAGCCGTAGAAATGCTCGTTCAAGGAAGAGAACACTCAACAGTCTACAAATTCCTCAACAAGAAAGCGCGGGAACTAAAACGTAGGAGACTCACGGAGTACTGGGTAAGAGACATCGACGTTAAAAGAGATGAGGAGCTGAGGTAGGAAAAACCCGTGTGTTAGGAGCCCTCCCCCGATTATGTGGTGGGCCCGGGGGGACTTGAACCCCCGACCTACGGGTCTCGCCTAAACCCCTCCTATCATCCCTTTCGGTCCGTAGACCCGTAGAGGACTGGAGCCCGCCGCTCTGCCTAGCTGAGCTACGGGCCCACCTCCGCTCATCACATACAGAATATAATCAGAGTTTTTAAATACCTTCTCGCAATCCTTAACGCGGTCGACACGTCCTCGGTCCTGTCCACGCTCTTCTAGAGCAGGGCTTTCAATTGTGAGCATCCCTACTAGAGAATATGCGTGGGTAGGAATTAAGGGAGAAGTCAAGGGGGTGATTGTTTAATAAAAATAGCTTGTGTTTAGGTAGGTGAGAAGAATTTCTTTAAGGTCTCATCAGACGGAGGCTTAGTTACTGGGGATACTAATATGACTGTTAATAGGTTGAAGGCGAGACCCCAGATGCCAGCGTTTACTTGGTATGGGTTTACCCATACCCACGTGGTCAGTATTACTACTATAGTTCCGACGATTAGTCCAGCGATTACGCCGTGTTTGGTTATTCTCTTCCAGGTTAGGCCGAGCACTATTCCTGGGAAGAACTGGACAGCTAGTGAATACGCTATGAGGAGTAGGTTTACGAGGAGTGTCGGGATGTATAACGCGAGTATAAGGGAAATCACGCTAACAGCTATCGTCATGAATCTCGCGAGCCATGCAGTGGCTAAGTCGCTTAAGCCAAAACCTCTCTGTATCCAGTTCCTTGAGATCATGACTGCTGAAGCCTGGATTAAGCTACCGCCGGTGGAGACAGCTGCTGCTAGCCCCCCAGCTCCTATTATGCCGACAATCACTGGCGGGAAGAAGTTAATCGCGTCCGTCATGACAGCTAGGTCCGGATTACTGAGTTTTGGAAATAGCAGTAGCGCGGTATAGCCTGCGAGAACTATAGGTATCGCTAGGAGAGAATACCACGGCATCCAAGCGCAGCTACGCATCCCGTCACGTTCCGACTTAGCTGAGTACATTCTCGACGTTAGGTGCGGGAACATCCAGAACCCGAGCGTTGTTAGGAGTAGTGTTGACATGTACCATGGGAATCCGTGCACTCCTGCAGCACCAGGAAGCGTGAGGTGTTGCGGGCTGACCCTCATTATCTCCCTGAACATCGGTTCAATACCTCCGAACGCCATGAAGGGTATGGCAAGCATTAAGAACGCTGCTACGAACATTAGAATCCCTTGCAAAACGTTGGTCCAAGCAAGCCCTCTATACCCGCCTATGAAGAGGAATACTATGACGCAGAAGTACGCTATTAACACAGCTGTTGTCGGGTCTATAGCGCCGTAACTAGCTACCTGAACTATTATTCCGGTCCCCTGAATCTGAAGCTGTATATAGGGTAGTAGGAGAGCTACCCCCAATACTGAAGCAAGAATGCCTAACAACCTACTCTCGTATCTGTCCATCAAGAAGTCTGCTTGCGTTATGTACTTATACTTCCTTCCGAGCCTGTTGAGGTACGGGAATAGCGCGAAGCCCGTGGAGTACGCAGTTACGAAATACGCTAACGCGTAATATATGGGGGCTCCGTACCTATAAGCCCAGCCTCCTAAGCCGAGGAAGGTGAACGCGCTATATATTTCGGCAGCTAACGTGAAGAATACTACGACAAAACTAAGCGCTCTCGACGCTACAGCCCACTCCTCAAGACTGAACTTCTTACGTAGTCCGGCCATGACCCCGACGAACGTGGATATTACGAGCCAAGCAAATATTATGATGAGAGCTATGATCTCCATAACCGCTCACTCCCGAGTGCGTATTAAGTAAGCTATAGTGAGCAGGAAGGCGCCGAAAACCATCCAGAATATATGCCAGAACAAATTGAACGGCATACCCAGCACGAAAGGCTCAACTCTAGTCATCACTAGAGGCGCTCCTAATATCAGGACGAGAGGAGTTATTAACACCATTAATATGCTCAACCTCTCCCTCTTATGGGAGGTCGCCATAACTGACACCAACAATAATAATTTCAGCTTCAAATATATAAATATATATGGTGGTCATGATATTTTACTCGCTTCATTCAAACCACGTGAAACCCGCGCATTCATCGGTAGCATTATTACGAAACCAAGAGCTTTCCCCTCCTCCGAGCATAAGCGCTACCCACAAGAACACAGTCTTCCGTAACTTAGGGGCTTAAAAGTGTTATTTTCTTTTAAAATAATTGAACTTCTTCATTCCTTATAGCCAAGGAACTTCAGTATTGTTAGGGCGTAGACCTTAGCTCCGGTAACTAAATCATCTATCGGTATGTGCTCATCTGCTACGTGTGCTTGAGACATGCTCCCCGGTCCGTAAAGTATTGTTGGCATTACTTCGTTGAAAAACCTCATGTCAGTGAATCCTGTGAGGCCTGAGATGATTGCGTCCCTGCCTAGGACCTCCTTAATAGCGCTCTTCACAGTCTTAACTATCTCCTCATCTTCGCGGGTGTATGCTGGCGACGCCCTCTCGAGAACCTTGATTTCAGCGCGGAGTTCTGGATCTTCTCTTTTTAGTTCGTTAACGAATTCCTGGATCTCGCTTAACACATGTTCAACGTTCTCCTCCGGTATCAGACGTCTGTCTATCGTCACAACACATTTGTCTGGGACCACGTTTATCTTAACCCCTCCCTGAATAACGCCTCCTATCATCATGGTTGGCGTTCTGGATTCCTCAGGCATCGGCGCTTTAGTCTTCCGTTTGGTTAGCTCTGCTTTAAGCTTCTCGAAGGAGACAATCACTTTAGCCATCTTCTCCACAGCGTTAATCCCTTTGTGAGGTAAGCTCCCGTGAGCAGCTTTACCGTAAACGATTAATTCGAGCCATAAAGCACCTTTATGAGCGACCGCAATCTTATCGACCTCCGTGGGCTCGCCGATTATGCAGGCATCGCCTCTGACTAAACCCTCCCTAACAACGTACTCTGCACCGGCATGACCTCCCGTCTCCTCGTCAGGAGTCGCGACGTAAACCAAGTCCCCTCCCAGCTTGAAGCCAGCTTCCCTCAAAGCCTTAACAGCTATGATCATGGCAGCGTTAGCCCCCTTCATGTCTGAAGCGCCCCTACCGTAGATCCTCCCATTCATTACAACACCGCTGAAGGGGTTAACGCTCCACCCACTGCCGGGCGGGACAACGTCGTAGTGCCCGTTATAACATAAAACACGCTCACTGCTTAAACCTTTTAAAACTCCTACTAAGTTGACACGCGGTAGCTCAAGCCCTAACTCACGCAGCTTTTTATCAGGAACCTTAACTAGTTGCGTGGAGAAACCAAGCTCATTAAGCTTCCTAGCCATCAAATCAGCCATTTCCTCATAACGCTCGCCAGGCGGGTTAACCGTGGGAACCTGAATGAACTCTCTCGTTAAGTCAACTAATTCATGACGCATATCCTCAATTATCTTGAGTAGATCTCTTACGGACATATATTTTTACACCACACGTAAGATACGCTAAGAACATTAATAAAAGAAATTAAAGTTAGGGAACGAAAGCTATCCTAGTTTCACAGCAAGACCTTAAGCGTAGAAGCGTGTGATAAAGTCTTTAACTATTTTGTCCGCTATCCTCGACACGTCCTCGTCGCTGAAGTCTAGTGAGGGCAGCTTATTAACACCTTCTTTAGCTACCACTACCTCGTAAGTTGGTTCTATCCCTCTCTGTCTGAGCACGTTCGAAGCGCACATCAGCTGACACCCGTTAATCGCTATGACTGCTTTAGCTTTCTTGAAGATCTCTACATGTGTCTTGCTGCCGGCCCCCACCGCTGAGAGACAGCACATCCTGACCTTATCTGGGAATGCCTTTGTCAGCTTCCTAGCGACCTCGTTGCCGACCTGACCTGTTGAGGAAGCGCCGTCGCATGTTGCGACTATGATTAAGTCACTAGCGTGTGTCCCGCAGTGCGGGAGTAGTTGGTACTTACTTGATGTCTGGGTGCTCAAGCCTCACCAACCTCCGTGGCGGCCGTGTGACTCGCGCGGTCCTTCAGCCTCCTCCAGCTTTCCCTCCACGAACATCTTGACAGCTTCCTCAAGAGTTATCAAGCCCTCAAGAGTTTCCGGAGCGGAATATACCCTCACGCCGCGCTCCCTCAATAAGTTGAAGGCGCTGTACCCGATGCCCTGAACTATCAGGGCGTTAACGCCGCGTGACGTCACCAGATCTATTACGCCAGCCCCTCTCCCGTGCTCGTGCTTCACGTGAGGATTCTCAATCACTTCCAACACCCTGTACTCGTTGCCGTCGACCTCTACTAGAGCGAAGTATGGTGCTCTCCCGAAGTGCGGGCTGAGATAGTATTTCTCTCCAGCTCTTATTATAGGTAATCCAAGAATCATTTTAAGGACCCTGACCCCCACTCCTTAATTCCTCAAGTCTTTTATCGATTTCCTTAAGAACTACTTCCGTTATGTACTTCTTGAGTTCCTCTAGATATCTTGCCTCGTCTTCCCTACTCCAACAACAACACCGACCCCTACCATACCACCAGCCAGGCCTCTCATAAGGCGGTAGGTGGCTCCAGGGGCCGTGACCTGGGTACGGCTCACACCACCGACACATGTTTTTCACCTAATGGAATATGTTTCATGCCTTATAAGCTTTCCTGTTCTTGCTTAACGTCCCTTCTCAAAGAGCTTGAAACAAGTTTAAGGGGCTTCCTCTCAATCAATGCTTGAGCGATCTTAAACCTGCAAGACTCGAGAACACGCCAGAAAGTAGCTTTAGACATCCCTAACCTAGCAGCGGCCTCATCAGTTGTTAAACCCTCAACATGAATTAGCTTGAGAGCCTCAATCTCGTAATCATAAACCTCAACACAGTCCGTAACGCTCAAGCCCTCAACACCTTTAACAGGCAGGTAGATAACCTCACGCCACCCCACACTACCTGAAAGACTTGGGGGAACCCTACACCTCCACCTACAAGGAACTCCTCTAGGCACTGTAAACCCTCACCCCCAAATAAATAAACCTAACACACATTAAGAATACAATCGAGTTCTTAAACGAGAAGCAACGAATAAACACTACCGGGAAAACCATTTATTAGTTGAGTGATAAGTATTAATAATTAAGGGTTGAGTGAATTGGACGCAACCACCTCATTAAAGAAGAAAATACTTAAACTACTTAAGGAAGACGAGGAGTTTAGATACGCTGTTGCAGGACTTCTAGGACTAGATACCATACTCAGCGAGTTAAGGAAGTTAAGAGAAGACTTCAGCAAGTACGTGGAATTAGAGGAGAGAAGATGGGAAGAAAATAGTAAGAGGTGGGAGGAGAACAACAGAAGATGGGAAGAAAATAACAAAAGATGGGAAGAAAACCTGAGGAAATGGGAAGAAACCAATAGGAGGTGGGAGGAGAACAACAGAAGATGGGAAGAAAATAATAGGAGGTGGGAAGAAGCTTACAAAAGGTTTGAAATACTAGGAAACGAACTTAGAGCACTTAGAGAAGACTTCAACAAAGCTTATCTAGAATTCAGCAGAAAGCTAGACGCTCTCGGAGCTAGGTGGGGTATCATAGCGGAGGGAGCCTTCAGAGAAGGTATGAAGGGTGTTGTCGAGAAGATCCTTGGTGTTGCAAGAGTTGAGAAATGGGTGTTTAGGGATGAGGCCGGCGAGGTTTACGGATACCCGAGCGTGGTAGAGGTTGACGTAGTGGTGAGGAACGGTATCCACACGTTGGTGGAGGTGAAATCAAGTATATCTAGAGGAGACGTCCTAGAGTTCTGGAGGATAGGAAGGCTGTATGAGAGAGTCACCGGGATTAAGCCGAGACTCGTGATGATCTCACCATACGTTGACGAGAAAGCGCTTGAGTCAGCGACTAACCTCGGGATCGAGATCTACACCCAGCTAAGCTAACTAGCCGCGTTCCCCCTAATTATCGCTGACCTCTTCTTCAGGGCCGGGATGAGGTCATGATTTGCTCTACCTTAGATATAATTCTGTTCACTATGACTTCACTACCTATTTTGCGAGTTAATTCCTCCCTCAGCTTAGTTATTGACATAGGACCTAGTCTCACACTCGCTAAGACTTGATTCCCGCACTTAACGACTACGTAAATCTTCAGCGCGTTCCTCTTTTCCTTCTTTACTAGACCTACGCTGAAGTCCTCACCGCACCCCTCACCCTCGCGTATCGGTGTACGTGTTTTGAGTCTCCTCATTAACTCCCTCATCGCTCCCTCGCTGAGGATGCTTGGTAGAGAGGTCTTACTAGATATGAATTCCTCGAGCACGTAGTCAGGGACTCCCTCGAGGAGGAGTCTGTACACCCTAGCTAACTTACCGAAGTTATGCAATCCGATGACCTCACCCTCCACCAGATACTTGCTTACTTCCCGAGCAATCTCCTCGGAGTCTCTGGAGCTCAACCACTTCCTCTTAAGTAGTTCCAGAACCTCACTCCTATGTCTCTCAACAGCTTTAGGGAAACTCTCTTCAAGATCCTTAATGTCCGGCACGCCATCAACCATTTCGAGGAATTTCTTAAGTAATTTCAGCTCTTCACCAGCTTCCTTAACCTCGTGTTCCTCCACGTGCCGGCCTAGGAGATACCTCCTCATGACGGCGCCGCAGAAACTACAAGTAACTAATTCCAGGTCCTGCGGCGAGTACTTAGCCAGAATTTTCTCACCCTCCTCGTTAATGAATTCCAGGAAGTCATGCACCCATTTAGAAAAGTTCTCCACACACTCTACCAACTCCTCAAACCTGCAAGAAAAAACGAGGTGATGGTCTATAGGAATGAAATCCCTGTCAATCATTAACTCAATACCCCTACTCTCGCCGAACTCGCTCACAGCCCTAAACTCCAGGTACTCAATATCATCATCGCTAGCTACCTCAGCAACCCTATCAATAAGGGTTTCCGGGAACTCGTTCACGTAAGCGTAAACGTCGAGTTCCCTCAAGTATTCTAGGATCTCAAGATCCGAGTACTCAACGCACGCACGACCCCAATCATAGGAAACGCAGAGGCATTCGGCGGTGACGTAACGCGGTATTTCACGGAACCTGCCGAACTCGTCGTAGTATTCCTCACCAACACACTCAACGGTCTTGAAGCCCCTCCTCCTCAACCTCCTTAAGATATTAAGGAAGTCACCACTATGGTTGAAATCATTCCCAGGTTCCGTGAGGGAACACCAATATAGTTGCTCAGCAAGATTTATAAAGAGATTTTCACGCGTGGTTAGGAAGTCTTCACAACAACTAATATAGGGTTGCGTGAAATGTGTTTAGGGGGTTGGTGGTCGATGCTTTCAGGGACCTCAGGTTCTGCCTGCCCTCTCGACTGGAGGTACGGTTCTGAGGAGATGAGGGAGCTCTTCACCGTTGAGGGCATGGTGAGGAAATACCTACTGGTTGAGAAAGCCTTGATGGCTGGGTTAGCTAGAGCTGGGTTAGCGCCGGAGAGCTGTGTTGAGGTGTTTGAGGATTGCGCGTTAAGAGTTACGGCCGGCGAGGTGTACGCTAGGGAGGCTGAGTTAGGTCATGACATAGCCGCCCTAACGTTCATTCTCGGGGAGAGGTGTGGTGATTGCGGGCGCTACGTACACTTAGGCGCTACCAGCTACGACATAGTCGACACTGCTTGGGCTTTAACGATTCGCGAGGCCTTAACGATCGTTAAGCGCAAGCTCGCTGAAGTGATTCAGAGGCTCGCCGACCTATCCAGGGAGTATAAGGACGTGTTAATGGTTGGGAGGACTCACGGGCAGCACGCAGTACCCATAACACTAGGTTTCAAGTTCGCTAACTACGTCTACGAGTTAAGCAGGAGTTACGAGAGGCTCTGCGAGCTTAGTAGTAGGGTCGTTAAATCTAAGGTGTCCGGGGCTGTCGGGACGATGGCCGGCTGGCTCGGTAGAGGGCTTGAGGTCGAGGCCGCAGTCTCGGAATACCTGAATCTAACCCCGCACGCCATATCGACTCAGGTAGCTCCTAGGGACGGCTTCGCCGAGTTAGTGACTTCCCTCGCTATACTAGCTTCTCAACTCGATAGATTCGCTCTAGAGGTTAGGGAGCTCTCAAGGACTGAGATAGGGGAGCTCTACGAGTCCGAGCCAAGGGTAGGTAGTAGCACGATGCCGCACAAGAGAAACCCAGTCACCTCCGAGAGGATCTCCGGCCTCGCTAAGATAGCTAGGTCCTTAGTAATCGCTGCACTAGAGAACATACCCCTCATGCACGAGCGAGACTTAACTAACAGTAGTAGCGAGAGGATCCTAATACCACACGCTTTCCTAGTAATCGATCAAATCCTGGAAGACACCTTAAAACTACTGAGCATACTCCGCGTAGACAGGGAAGCTATGGAGAGAAACCTCAACCTAAGCAGAGGAGCTATAATGACTGAAGCAGTCATGATCAAGCTAGTCCAGAAAGGACTTCCTAGACATGAAGCACACAAAATCCTCACGAAAATCTCGAGGAACTTAAAACCCGGCGAAACCCTCGCAGAAGCCTTAATGAGGGATGAGACAATATCTAAGACGCTAAGCCAGGAAGAAATAACGGAAGCACTCAACCCTAGAAAATACCTAGGAAACTACGCTGAACTCATAGATAGAGCATTAAAATACGCTGAGGAAGCCCTGAGCAACCCGAGATAGCTTCATAGAGATCACGGAAGCAGATGCAGGAAGCACCGAATTCACTCACGCACGATTAACCCCACACAAAATCATTACATCATAAAAACACTTCCATCCCCAAGCCACCCTAAGATATACTCGAAGATCTCCCCCGACCCATCAAGATCAAGCCGATACCTACGGCAAGCGGGCAAACAACGTATAAGGCTGTCCACGGCATTGAGGATGCTTGATAGGGAAACACAATTAAAGTAGCTACAAAACCTATCAGTAAGTTAATGGCTCCCCCCAGAACGAATAATAAGAATAGAACGAAAGACTTAACACCCTTGCTAACTATGTACGCAATTAAATAGAAAATAGTTGAGAAAAACCACAAGACCGTGGCGATGATTAAAAACGCGGCGAAAATAAGGCCTCCAAGAAATCCGGCACCTACGGCTGAGATCCCGGCGTAACCAAAGTAAGCTGAAGCGCTCAAAAACAATAAACCGATAAAAGCTAGAGCAATTCCAGCACGAAGGCCCAGTTTCAATCACCATGTTATTTGAGATTCCAAAGCTAATATAGTTTAACAGCGTTAATACGACCTCACCTCGTGCATCACACTACACCACAAGACCTATTAAGATTTCTCATGAAAACAACTAGATACGAAACCAGGCCTTCACCGTGCCAACTTAATCTAAGCCCTCCACCCTAAAAGCTTATAAGTCTGCTTATGATGAAGTTATTAAGACTTCGAAGACGTGTCAGGTCTTAGAAGAGTAAGTCTTTGAGGTTGCGACGTCTTGAGTCCTTGGAGAGTTAGGTGTAAGGAATGTGGTAACGTGTGGGTCCTGAACGTAAGCTATGACTTAAACGAGTTTACTCAGCTATACCATTACTGCAGGGTATGCGGTAAGAACACGTACCACGAGATCCTAGAGTATTCTGAGTAGTTTCAGGGTTTAGGGGATTCAGTGGAGGTTCATCACATCATTTAATCAGTCGGGCGACACTCATCACCGACAATTCTACGTTTTGAAAACTATAAAACAATGTGTTGAGCTCTGTCTTGGTTGACGCTCCCCGCAACCTTAAGATGTTGAAGTGGTTTTGAGGAGATCAAGGAATTCATCGATTTTCATCGATTTCTGTAATCCAGCACTCCGTACCCTCACGTTAACGGTCCCACTCTCCTTCTCTCTTTCACCGACTACCACTATGTACTCTATCCACTCAATCCCTGCATCACGTATCTTCCTACCTAAACTCACCTCTCTACTATCCACGTCCACCCCGACCCCGGCCTCACGCAGCTTGCTCGCGACGAGCTCAGCGTACTCCATCAAGTTCTTGCTCACAGGTATTATCTTAACTTGAGTAGGCATTAAGAACGCTGGTATGTAGGGGGTTTTACCGGCTAGCTCCATCTTATGCGCTCTATCTATTAACGCGTACACGAGGACTTCAAGAGGCCCTAACAATTCAGAGGATAGAGCGACTAGGTTTTCACTACTCGTTCCTGACGGGCTCTGAGTTAAGACCCGGGCGGAAGTCTTGGTGAGTAGTGTCGGCGTCTCAGCCGAGTCTACGTAGTAGAGCTCTGCCGACAGCCTCCAGGAAGCGCCGTCTTTCTCAACGACCAGCACGAACTCGTCGTAGAATTTGTTAAGGACCTCGTTCAAGTAGCTCGGGATACCCTCCTCAAACACTTTCTGACTAACCCTCAAGACGAGCACTGTATGACCCAATAACTCGATCCTCACCAACTTATCGAACACGTAGCTCAGGAGATCAGCGAGTAGCTTGAGAACCCCTCTTAAATCACCCGATAGTACCGTTAGCTGAGGCTTCCTCAAACACATCAAGTAATTCCTGAAATCACTCTGTTTAGGCTCCTTCAACACGTTGAGGACCTCGTACAGGTAGTGGTTACCCCCCTCCCCAAGAACCCCTGACTCCATCAAGGTCTTAACGTGGTCTGAGAAAGCATCACTACTAACGCAGTGTTTAATGCCTCCCGCGACCTCGAAGCACAGGAACTCATCACTCCCTTCTAAGTCTTCCGAGTAACCCTGAGATATCACTCTCTCCCCGCGCAGCCCGTGCCCCCGCTCAAGCTCTTTAACTATTGACTCACTCAACTCAAGCAGCTTGTTTTCAATAATTACGGCAGGCCCTAGCCTGCGGAGCCTTAAACCAGCGTCTTCCACTAACTTAAACCTAAACTTACTCAGCAATTCCTTAACTCTCTCGCTGGGCCCCCACCTCGTGACCGGAACGTCTAAACACCTATGCTTACTCAGAACCCACTTCAGCTTCTTCACGTGCTCGGAGTCAGGGGTTAGCTCACGCGTGCCGGAAGCTCTGCCGACCACGAAACACTCGTTGAATGCCGCGGCCTTAACCCCTTCCTCAAACCTATACTCTCTGGAGAGTTCTGAGAGTGGGTGCCCGTAGCAGTTAATAGAGAACTGCTTATACCACCCGAAGGGGGTCCTGTAAACAGGGACCTCCCTAATCTCCCCCCGCAAAGCATTCTCAAGAAACTTAAGCACCTCCAGAGCTTCACGAGGTCTCGCGAGATTCCTCGAGAGGTGGGCGTAAGGGTATAGGACCACCGCAGAGGGCTTCAGCGTGGCTACTAAGTCTTTAAGATCTCTCACGAAACCCGCCGCTAACCCACTTAAGTTTCTTGAATCACCTTCCTCAACCGTGGTGAAGACTACTAGAGCGTTCTCAAGCTCGATCAAGTACTCCCCAGGTATTTCCTCAGCTTCTTCAAGAGCTTTCTCCGTCGTCCTAGCTTTGAAAGATTCGGCGTGGATTAACAGCGTCCTCAAACACTCACCTAAGTATTCCTCCCACACGTTAATTTAAGTTATAGTGTGAAATCTCCTTAGACTCACGCGTTCTCGCAATAATCGAATTTAATAGGTAGTTAATAACGTAAAAAATGGTGGGTGGTGTTGGGGGAGTCCAAGCCTCAAGGTAAGAAGTTAGCTTCGATAGAGGATCTAGAGCTCACGCCGACAGTGCTCTCTAAGCTGATGGAGGCCGGGTACAAGACTCTTGAGTCTATAGCTGCCGCTAACTCAGCGGAGCTTGCAAGCATAGTAGGCATACCTTTACCGACGGCTCAGAGAATAGTTATTAAAGCGAGGGATTTACTAGGCCTCAAGTTTAAGACAGCGCTTGAGTTGAGGGTGGAGAGAGCTAAGATCGGCAGGATAACCACGGGCTCGAAGAGCTTAGACACCTTACTAGGCGGGGGTATTGAGACAAAGTCCATCACGGAATTCTTCGGTGAGTACGGTACCGGAAAAACCAACATATGCCACCAGCTAGCAGTGAACGTTCAACTACCTGAGGATAGGGGTGGGTTGAGCGGGAAGGCACTATACATAGACACTGAAGGAACTTTCAGGTGGGAGAGGATAGAGGCTATGGCTAGGGGTGTGGGGCTAGACCCTGAAGCCGCTATGAAGAACATAATATGGGCTAGAGCGATAAACAGCGACCACCAAATCTCGCTAGTTGAGGAAGCCACTAACGAGTTACTCCCTAACGAGAACATAAAGCTACTCATAATAGACTCTGTCATCAGCCACTTCAGGGCGGAGTATACTGGGAGGGAGACTCTAGCCATAAGACAGCAGAAACTCAACAAACACCTACACGACCTAGCTAGGATAGCGGAGGCTTTCGACATAGCGGTGGTCGTGACTAATCAGGTCATGGCGAGGCCAGATCTCTACTACGGCGACCCGACGCAAGCTGTCGGAGGACACGTGCTAGCGCACGCGCCGGGCGTCAGGGTTCAGCTAAGGAAGGGTAGGGGGAATAAGAGGATAGCTAGGGTTGTCGACGCGCCTCACCTACCGGAAGGCGAGGCTGTTTTCGCGATAACTGAGGAAGGAATCAGGGATGTAGAGGAGTAAGTGTTGAGTGTTGAGGAACTGGCTTTAATCGTAGCCGTCTTAGCCACTCTTTCGTACGCGTCGGTATCAGACCTTAGGAGCAGGGAAGTAAAAGAGTATGTGTGGGTTCCGGCATCCCTCCTATCAGTAGCGATCAACCTGCTATCAGGTAATTACGACCCGCTACAGTTAGCGCTAGCTTCAGTACCGGCTCTCCTAGTCTTAGCCTTCGCCGTACTCGATATGATGGGTGGGGCGGACTTCCTAGCAATCTTGTTAGTCACCCTAGCACACCCTAAGATACTCCCTAAACCAATAACCTACTTGACCCTCATATACTCACTACTCATCCCGGCAGCACTAATATTAATCAACCTGATCCACGGCTTGAGACACCTCAAGCACTTCGGAGAGCTTAAGTGCGTTAAGGGGAGTAAAACTGCTTTACTGTTTTTAGGACGCCCTGTTAGGGTAGGGTCGTTTCTTAAATCGAGGTTCACCTACTTACTGACGATTCCGGTGGTGGAGGGGGGTAGTGCGTCGTTCGAGTGCCGCACCTCGTTCTCCATGGACGAGGCTTACGAAGAGAGGATAAAGGCTAGCTTGATGGAGATGCTGGACAAGGAAATACTTAGAGCCGACGATTTCGTCTGGGTTACTCCGGGACTACCTCAGATAGTGTTCTACTTGATCGGGTATGTAGCGGCTTTAGCAACCCCGGAAACACTCCTATACTTTATAATTCCCTCAACGTGAGTTATTCTTCGGTAGTGAGGGTTATGCGTGAGCAAGCCCTGAAGATTTTGTGGGCTCCTTGGAGAATGAGTTACGTGGTCAAGGGCTCTGCGGAGGAATGCATATTCTGTAAAGCGGTTAGAGGGGGTGACGAAGAGAATTACGTGGTGTTGAGGACCGAACACAGCATAGCAATGCTCAACATATTCCCTTACAACACAGCGCACGTCATGGTGGCGCCGGCAAGGCATGTCGCGAGGATAGAGCAGTTAACGCGTGAGGAAGTCTTAGACTTATTCGATGTTCTCTCCAAGATTATTAAAGCGATTGACGCCGAGTACAGCCCGCAAGGGTACAACATAGGGGTGAATGTGGGGAGGGTTGCAGGAGCAGGCGTTGAATCACACATCCACGTCCACGTAGTCCCCAGGTGGTTAGGGGACACCAACTTCATGCCAGTGATCGCTGGAACTAAGGTAATGCCTGAAGACCTACGTAGCACGTACGCTAGACTGAGGAACAGGGTCTTATCTCATGAGATAATACGTTAATGTTTAATTTACTGAATTATAAAATCCTCTCACTTCTCCCGATAAAGCATCTCAGTAAGTGATATTAGTCTGATGAATCAATCGTTTTTAACGCTGACGCACACGCGTATATGAGGTACCTAACTTGAAGAACCTGATTTACGAGTTAACGGGTAAGGACTTAATAACCACTCAGGAGTGGAGTGTTGATGAGTTAAGGATCGCGCTAAACCTAGCTAAGGAGTTTAAGTGGGTTGCCCACTACTACGGCGTTAGCAAGATACCGCCCGTCCTAGAGAGGAAGACTTTCTTCATGTTATTCTTCGCCGGCTCCACTAGGACCAGGGCAGCTTTCGAGGCAGGCATGACGTACTTAGGTGGTCACGCACAATACATAGGAGCGCAGGAAACACGTATCGGGGAAGGTGAAGCTGTTAAGGACGTAGCAGCCATGTACGAGAGGTATGGACACGGCTTAGGAATAAGGATACTCGATAAAGCCATAGATTACAAACACGGCGCCGGGAACCAGTTAATACGGGAGGTCGCTAAGCACGTTAAGATACCCGTGATTAACATGGCTGACGACCAGTTCCACCCAACACAAGCTCTAGCCGACTACATGACTTTCGAGGAGCTCTTCCCCAACCCTAAAGGCAAGAAATACGTTATTATGTGGGCTTACTCCCCGGTCGTCAGAGGTCCTTGCAGCATTAACGAGGATCTCCTAATGTTTACTAGGATGGGCGTCGACGTGACGGTGGTTTACCCGCCGGGATACGACCTATTCCCTGACGTAGTTGGGTGGGCTAAGGAGAACGCGAAGAATTCTGGCTCAGTCCTCGAGTTCAGTAATGACTATAAGGAAGCTCTGAGAGGGGCTCACGCAGTATTCCCGAGGAACTGGGCTTCGAGAACCCTCCAAGAACTGGGTTACAGCAAGTACGGTCAAGAAGAACTGAGGAATTACGAGAAATTCAAGGACTGGAGAGTAACTAAGGAGTTGATGGACCTCATGGATAGGTCCGGGGTCTTAATGCACGTGATGCCCGTCTTCAGGAACGCGGAAGCAGACGACGAAGTCGTCGATAGCCCTAGATCCGTCCTCTACGAGCAAGCCGAGAACGGTTTATGGACTAAGATGGCTGTCCTAGCCTTAACGATGGCTGGACTCAAGTAATGATTAACTAAAACACGTATAAAACCACGATAATTTTTCTTTATCAAACAAAATAACGTTTTATTGAAATCAATATAGTGAAGTTTAAAAGATAGGCTTCTTAATGAGTTATGTGGTGACGTGTTTGGGCAAGCCCTGGTACGTAGGTATTTGGGAAGGTCAAGACTACCTCTCCAACCTGGAGAGGACGCAGGAAGACATAAAGCTGATTATCGAAGCCGCCAGAGACTTAGAGAGGAAGTTTAAAGCTAAGGTGCCTACACCATACCTACAAGGACAGACACTGTTCATGTTCTTCTACAACAGGTCTTTAAGAACTAGGAATAGTTTTGAGGCAGGCATGTCTCAGCTTGGCGGTCACGCACACTTCCTAAGCCCTCAAGACGTCTACACCCCGACACTCCCCGAAGACATGGAGCCTTACAAGACTGAAGCCATAAGCGACGTCGCCAGAGTCTTGAGCAGGTACGGGAACGGAATAGCTATAAGGATTTACGCTGACGCAGCTAAATGGCACATCGGCAGAGGGCATAGAGTCATCGAGGAATTCGCTAAGTGGGCTACCATACCGGTCCTCAACATGGAGGACGATATATTCCACCCCTTCCAGTCCCTAGCTGATATTAAGGCCGCGCTAGACGTCGTGCCTAACCTGAGGGGTAAGAAGTTCGTGGTTTCCTACGCTTACTCCGGCGGCCTCAAGCCGTTAGCTGTCCCGCAAGACGTCGCCATCATGGCCGCTATGATGGGTGCTGAGGTATGGATCGCTCACCCACCAGGCTTCGAGTTAATGGATAACATAATGCAGAAGGTTAAGGAGTTAGCTGACCGTTACGGCGGCTCCGTCAAAGTAACTCACGACATGAAGGAAGCCTTCGAGGGAGCAACCTTCGTTTACCCGAAGGCCTGGAGTCCTAAAGGGTTCTTCCCGCCCTTCAGTGCTGACGGGAAGGTACATAAGGAGGAAGCTATGGAGTACCAGAGCAAGTTCAAGAACTGGATAGTCACTATGGACCTCTTAGAGGAGTCAGGCAAGCCATACTACATGCACTGCGGTCCGGCTGACAGAGGTCAGGAAGTCACGGACGAGGTTCTAGACACGTACGAGAAATCACTCTACTTCGAGGAAGCTGAGAACAGGCTGCATGTCCAGAAAGCCGTGATGTCGATGGTTATGGGAAGTAGGTATGAGTGAGGGGTGCGCACTTAATTGAGTAGGGATGAGAGGTATATCCTCATAGCTTTAGGCGGTAACGCTTTCCAGTCAAAGGGGGATAAAGGAACCCCTGAAGACTACTGGAGGAACGCTTACAGAGCCGCTGAAACCATAGTGAGGATAGTTAAGGAGGGGTATAGGGTAGTCGTCACGCACGGGAACGGGCCTCAAGTAGGCATCATAATGGAGTGGATGGAGAGATCTAAGGATAAGATACCTCCCCTGACAATGGACATAGCCGGAGCAATGACTCAAGGATGGCTAGGCTACCTACTAGCTCAGTCAATAAGTAACGTGCTCTTGAGAGAGGGGGTTAAAGACTCCGTCAAAGGGGTTGTGGCCGTAGTCAATCAGGTTGAGGTTAGGAGGGATGATCCCGCGTGGAGCAACCCCACCAAGTACGTGGGGAGTTGGTACACCGAGGAAGAAGCTAAGAAGCTGGCTGCTGAGAAAGGCTGGATCTTCAAGCCCGATCCCAGAGGCGGGTATAGGAGGGTGGTTCCGTCACCAAACCCCTTCAACAACGTGGAAGTATCTGCTATAAAGAGGCTAGTTGACGACGGGTGGATAGTCGTCGCTTCCGGCGGTGGCGGGATACCGGTCGTCAGAAACGACAACGGCTCATTACAGGGTGTTGAGGCAGTCATAGATAAAGACCTGGCTGGCGAAGTCTTAGCGACATCTCTCGGTGTAGGAACTTTCGTGATATTAACAGACGTTGACGGAGTTTACTTAAACTTCGGCAAACCTGATCAGAAGAAGTTAGATGTTGTCATGGTGTCTGAGCTGGAGAAGTACTATAAGGAAGGACACTTCGCGCCGGGGTCTATGGGTCCTAAAGTGCTAGCCGCGATAAGGTTCATAAAGAACGGCGGTAAGAAAGCCATGATAGGCCATCTATACAACGGCTACGAAGTAATTAAGGGACGCTCAGGAACCACGGTACTACCCATATAGTCGTTAAATGTTTTCGTAAATAATTTAAACACGCACGTTAAGCCCTTTTAAATCCTTAAAAGCTTTTCTCTAGAATATATAAACAATTGTTTAAAATAGTCTTAACCCTGATTCTAACGGTGTGTTTTGCTTGGAGAAGGTAGACATACTGATAAACAATGCTTTAATTGTCACGATGAATCCTAGGAGGGACGTTATCCCGCGAGGCTTCGTCGCCGTCAGGGACGGCAAGATAGTTGACGTGGGTTCCGGCGACGGCAGGAGTAAGTATGTTGCCGAGGAATACGTGGAGTTGAGGAGGAGTGTCGTGACCCCTGGCTTCGTGTGTGCTCACACACACTTCTACGGACTCCTCTTAACCGGTTCCCCGTGGTTTGGCGTGATTGAGGCGCCGTCCGACTTCCAGCAGAATCTGCAGAGGATTTGGTGGGCTCTGGACGAGACTCTAACACATGAAGACGTCTACGTTAGCGCGTTGCTTGGATCCATACTTTTCGCCAGGACTGGAACAACCTTCTTTAAAGACTTGCTGGACGCCCCTAACGTCACCCAGAACTCGCTAGACTACGTCGAGAAGGGAGTTACCGAAGTCGGTTTAAGAGGTTTCGCAGGGTTCTCGGTTACCCAGAGAAGGAGTTTGAGTGAGGGTTATGAGGGCATAGCAGAGAACGAGAGATTCGTTAGGAAGACTCACGCCAACCCTGAAAGCAAGGTTAAGGGAGTTTTCACACTACACGCATCTTTCACAGTCACAGACGACGTATTAATCAAGACTAAGGAATTAGCTGATAAGTACGGGACTATATACGCTATGCACTTAGAGGAGGGGCTTATAGACGTCTACCACAACATCGAGCGGTACGGGAAGAGGCCTGTGGAGAGGTTGAGAGATATAGGCTTCTTATCCCCGAGGTTCCTCGCAATACACGGCGTTCAAGTAACTGAGGACGAGTTAATGATATTAAAGCAGCACGACGTGAAGATAGCTCATAACGCGATGAGCAACATGATTAACGGGGTTGGAGTCCCACCAATCCCTAAGATGTTAGGGCTCGGGATGACTGTGGGCATAGGTAATGACGGGTACGTGATGGACGTCTTCGAGAACATGAGGTCAACATACCTGGTACATAAGGTAGTGAATAAAGACCCTAGGTTGATGTCCCCCCTCAAGGTGGTTGAGATGGCCACTATCGACGCGGCTAAAGCGCTTGGCGTTCACGACAAGATAGGTTCTATAGAGGTAGGTAAGGAAGCTGACATAACGATATTAGTCCCTGAATTCACGCACACACCCCTCGACGAGAGAACTGTGTACGGGCATCTAGTTAACACCTTCAACGGTAAGGATGTTTGGGGTGTCTTAGTAAGGGGTAGCTGGGTCACTAAAGAGAGGCGTGTGATAACGGTCGACCTAGATAGGGTTATTGATTACGCTGAGAAAGTCGTGAACAGGCTTTGGGACCGGATGATCTCTATGGAGGTCAAGTACAAGGTCGAGTGGCTTAAGCCGTAGTTTATTAGGTGGTGTGTATGAGCGTGGAAATATCTGTTGAGATAGCCGGTCTGAGGTTCAGGAACCCTATACTAAACTCCGCGTGCCCGATCTCAAGAGACGGCAAAGCTATGGAGCTACTTGCTGAGGGCGGTGCAGGAGGCCTGGTAGCTAAGACTATAGGTATTAAAGCAGCTAAGGTCCCGAGACCTCACATGGGGGTCGTTAACAGAGGGTATATAGGGTTGGTGTCGCCTAAGTACGAGGACGGGAAGCTAGTTACTAAGATAGTGAGTGTTAGGGGGGCGTACTACGGGTTCTTAAACGCTGAGCTCTGGTCTGACCTACCGCCCGAGCAGTGGTTCAACGTTGAATTACCTTACGCTAGGAGAGTTGCTGAGAAACACGGGATACCGTTGATAGCTAGCTTAGGGTACTGGGCGCACGAGCTCAGGGAGCTAGGGCCTAAAGCGGTGAAAGCAGGTGCTCAAGCTATTGAGTTCTCAACGCATTACGTAGGCTTCGATTACAAGCCGGTCGTAGAATCAGCTAAAGCGCTCAAGGAGGTCGTGGACGTCCCGGTATTCCCTAAGCTAAGCCCCCACCTCACAGGTCTTAAAGAGATGATAAGGGAGCTTGAGAAAGTAGGTGTTGACGGGGTGGTAGCGATAAACACTATAGGGCCTACACTACACATAGACGTTGAGAGCGGGAGGCCCATCATGGGAGGGCCTAACGGGCACGGATGGCTTTCAGGACCTGCTATAAAGCCTCTCGGCGTGGCCGTAGTGGCTGAGATAGCTAAGATAAGTAAGCTACCCATAATCGGGGTTGGAGGGATCTCACAACCCGAGGACGTGATCGAGTACGTTATGGCCGGAGCCACGGCCGTCCAAGTATGCACTCAAGCCATACTGGAAGGTCCTAAAGTGTTTAGGAGGCTGGCTGAGGGAGTCGCTAAGTGGTTGAGGGAACACGGGTACTCAAGCATAGAGGATGTGAGAGGCGTCGCGTTGAAGCATCTTAAGCCTGACCTAGCCGGCTGGTACGAGGTGAAGAACCCCGTAGTCTCGGAAGAGAAATGCATTGCTTGCGGACTATGCGAGCAGTCATGCACCTACGACGCCGTCCACGTCCTCCCCAAGGGCAACGCCAGGGTAGCCGTAGTAGACACTAGTAAGTGCTACGGTTGCGGCGTCTGCACGACGGTCTGCCCGACAAGAGCTATACACTTCCCGTCAAGCTACTGGGTGTAGTCATCCAAGATGTTTCATTAAAATCAAGTAAGTTTTTCTTTTCAAGGCTTGAACCCTTCCTAACGAGTATTTCTCGTTTAGTTTAAGTCATACTAAAAAACGCCCCGGGAACTACTTGTGTGGGGCTGAAGCGATATGTCGAAATACATAAAAAACCTCACATGCTCTCGTTGCGGCACGATCTACGAGTATAAGGATAAGCCCTCCATCTGCTTAAGAAACGATTTAGGCAGGCTAGACGTAAACTACGATTACGAAGCACTCAAGAATTTCTATACTAGGGAATACGTCAGCAAGAAACCCCTGACCAATCAATGGAAGTACTTTGACTTACTACCGCCTGAGAAAAGCGAGAACATAGTTACTCTAGATGAGGGCGCGACCCCCTTAATCAAGGCTCGAAGGCTTGCCGAGAAGCTCGGGATTAAGTCTTTATGGATCAAGGACGAAACAAGAAACCCGACAGCTTCCTACAAAGACCGCGGGATGTCCGTGGCCGTTAGCGTCGCTAAAGAGTTCGGCTACAGCAAGTTAGTCACGGCCTCGTCAGGTAACGCCGCAGTAGCTCTATCAGCTTACGCCGCCAGGACCGGGATGGAGGTCTACGCTTTCGTCATAGAGCAAGCTAGTTATAGCAAGATCGCTCAGCTACTATTCTACGGAGCTAGGGTAGTCAAGGTACGGGGTCTTGGCAGGGAGGACCCCACCGTCAAGATGATGAGGCTAGCTTACGAGAAATTCGGGTTCTTCCCCTCACCCAGCTTCGGCCCCTTCAACCCGTACCAGATAGAGGGATCTAAAACAATCTCCTACGAGATAGTGGAGCAGATGGGTTGGAGGGTTCCGGACTGGGTGTTCGTTCCGGTAGGGGCTGCGTCACTACTCACGGGTGTCTGGAAGGGGTTCAGGGACTACCTAGAGCTGGGTCTGATCGACGAATACCCCAGATTATTCGCGGTGCAGTCAACAGGTAACCCGCCTTTCGTTAGAGCGTTTAAAGAAAATCAAGACCCGTTCAACATACGTCCTTGGGATCGCCCGCACACGATAGCTTGGGGGCTTGAGGACCCCTATCCTTGGGACGGCGACGCCGGCCTGAAAGCTCTTAAAGTAACTGGCGGTAACGCGGAAGAGGTTGAGGACTCCCTAATCGTTGAAGCCATGAAAGCGCTCGCTAGTAGTGAGGGGATATTCGCAGAGCCCTCCGGAGCGGCGTCCTTAGCAGGGCTCATGAAAGCTCTCCAAGACAAGCTCATAGACAAAGACGAGGAAGTGGTGGTGCTGATAACGGGGCACGGACTGAAAGACCCTGACGTCGTGAGGGAGGTCGTGGGCGATGCCCCGGTAATAAACCCGGATATCGAGGAATTGAGGAAAGCTCTCGCAACACACTACAAGACAGCGATCTAAGCCAGCTTAACGAAGCTTTTCACTTTTATAAATTTCCCTGTCCTTTAATAATCTTGGCAGGGGTTGCTCAGTGAGTACTGAATCGATTCTGCAGAAAGCCTCGATTAAGGTGAATGACCACGGCGGCATACTAGTCAACGACGCGGTAGTTATCGACGGCCACGAAGATTTTCACGAGAGGGTGGTAACCCACGTCCACAGCGACCACACCACGAGGCTTTCCGAGTCTATAAGGCGTAGACAGAAGATAATCGGCACACCACTCACCCTCGAATGGCTCTCCGTTGTCGCAGGATTCAACGACCCCTCACTGTTCGTCCCCCTCAACTACGACCAGTCTTACAGGGTGGGGGACGTTAAAGTAGTTTTTAAGAGAGCCGTACACATCCCCGGGACAGCGCAGGTATTAGTAGAGTATGAGGATAGCACGACCGTCGGGTATACTAGCGACTTCAAGAAAGTCGGTAGGGGGACCGACGTGCTCCAGCCGGAGGTTCTGATTATTGACGCCGTGTACGGGCATCCCTCATACGTCAGAGAATTCGACGACTTCATCGAGACTGTTCTAGCGGATTTAATCAACGAGTTACTCAGTAAGGGGCCCGTCCACCTATACGCTTACTACGGTAAGGTTCAGGAAGTCATGCAGGTCTTGCGTGAGCGCGGGGTCATAGCCCCCTTCGTCCTCAGCCACAAACAATACTCGCTATCGAAGATCGCGGAGAAGTACGGGATGAGGTTCGGCGAGTATTTCCACGTGAACTCTCGTGAGGGCATGGAGATCGTGAGGAGCGGCTGGTACGTCTACCTAACACACTCAACCAGCTACTCCAGGCTGGCAGGGAACGATAGGGTGAGTCACGTAACGCTCAGCGGCTGGGAATTCACGAAACCCTACAGGAAGATCGGGAGTAACAGCTACTTAGTAGCGTTCAGCGATCACTCAGATTTCAGAGGGTTGGTAGAGTACGTAGGGCTCTCTAAGCCTAAGCTACTCATAGTTAATAACGCGAGGAGCTCGCAAGGTAAGGTGTTCGCGGATTACGTGGCGAGCAAGCTGAACATAAAGACCGTAGTGCTCTGATTCTGGGAGTGGGAAGAGGACTTACTCCTCGTAGGTTGCCGGGGGATTCATCCCTATTTCTCTTAAGTCGATCCCGTAGTCCTCGGTTAGTAATAAGAGCGCGGCTTGAGGAGGTATCACTCCTTTCTCGGTGATTATGGCGTCCACGTATTCTGGCGGCGTAACATCGAATACCGGGTTGAATATCTTCACCTTCTCGTTTTCCCTAATCCACTCCTCATCAACTACCTCCCTGGGATCCCTAACCTCTATGGGTACTAGCTCTCCTAGCAACGTGTAAGGACTGAACTTGAATGTCTCGGTAGCGACGTAGAAACGAACCCTGGCCTCCTTAGCCGCTAGAGCTACTAACGAAGTACCTATCTTGTTGACTACCGCCCCGTTAGCTGCCACGGTGTCAGCACCTACAACTACCTTATCTACTTTCTTCATGAAATATCTTACTGACGAGTCAGGTATCACGATTACTTCAAGACCTTCCTCAGCTAGCGCCTTAGCGGTTATTAAGCCTTGGAAGGCCGGGCGGGTTTCCTTAACGTACACTACGTTGACTTTCCCCTTCCTATGCGCGGTGGCTATTACCGACACTGCGGCGGTGCTGTGGCAGTGAGTCATGAGGACGTCCCCGTTCTCGATGCGTCTAGACCCTAACTCACCAATTATTTTGAGAGCTTCGTCAGCTTTCCTCACGAACTCCTGAGCTAGGTTAACGACCGCTTGCTTACCTTCCTCCACGGAGGTAATGCTTAGTTTCCTTAGCCTGCTGAGGACGTACGTGACGGCGTTCGGTAAAGAAACTGCTGTAGGTCTAGCGCTTTTTAGGTAGGAACCCACGCGCTCCATGTACTGAAGGAAATCACGTGTCTCGCCGCCCTTGTAATCCTCCGCAGCCTTCATCAAAGCTATGACAGCATACTTAGCTATTCTTCCAGCACCTCTTATGCTCATGTTCTTAATACCCTCATAAATCTCCACCACCTCCTTAGGGAACCTGTGTTCGTGACTCAATCCTTACCCACCTCCATCAATAAATCCCTTAAAGACCTGATCTTGGGCGGCCACCCGTAGAGGCTCGCTACCAAAACAGGTATTGCTTGAGGGGCTAGGACGCCTTTCTCGGTGATTATGGCGTCCACGTATTCTGGCGGCGTAACATCGAAGAGCGGCGCACTAACCCTCACCCTCTCCGGAAGCTCCTGAATCCTCTCCCTAGGTATGACGAGGCTTGCGTCTTCGAGGAACACCTGCTCAATCAACTCGCCGAAGACTGTCTCAAACGATAATTTGTAAACCCCTGCCAAGACGAATAAACGAGTTCTAGCTTCCTTAGCGGCTAGAGCGATCGCTGAAGTACCTACCTTATTTACTACAGCACCGTTTATCGCTATAGCGTCCGCGCCGACCAACACCTTACTCACCCGCTTCATCACGTACCTAACGGCAGAGTCCACTATTAAAGTGGTTTCGATCCCTAACCTACTAAGATTGCTGGCGGTCACCCTACCCTCCCCTATAGGCCTAGACTCAGTCACGTAAACCTTGAACACGGTACCCCTCTCAACAGCTTTCTTGAGAGTCCTCAGCACCGTAGTACTGTAAGAATGTGTTAAGATAGTGTCTCCGTCCTCAACCCTCTTAGAACCTATCTCAGCGATCGCGTCTCTAACCAGGTCAAGTTCTTTAATCAGGGAGTCCACGATGCGTTGCGTAACCCCCACAGCCTCCTCAAACCCTCTCTCATTTCTCACAGCGATAAACTCTTCAAGATACCTACGGAGCACGTTCTCCACTACCTGCGAGGAAGGTCTGGAAGCAATCACTGAAGGGATGAAGCTTACCAGGAAGTCCTTGAACGTGTTCCTGCAAGAGCTCGCCGCGTCTCTCACGATCTCTAAAGAACCCACAGCAACCTCCGTAGACCCTAATACCGTGCCTCTACCAACGTCTCGAATGAACTTACTAGCTCTGCGCTGAACATCCTCGCACGCCACGTAATCCACGGCTTGAGGCACCACCCAACACTTCAAACAGCTTATGATATAATATTCTTTGACAGGTTTTAAAGACGTGCCCGATCTTCCGGTTAAGCGTTCACCACCCTATCCGGCTGAGGTGTGCGTGCTCCAGGAAAATCAGTTACTTGTTTGATGCTTCCTTATACCTATCTTAACCCTCATCCCCTCAATATCCCAGTCTTCTACGAACATGTCTTTCGATACCTTATCGGAGATTTGCGTTGCTCTGACTTCCCTGGCTATGTATTCTTTCAGGGAATCTACCGCTTCCTTAAGTTCCTTCTCGTCAGTCTCTATACCTACCTCGATGAATTCGTCTACGTATAGGTTTGCTTTATTACGCATTACCTGAATCCTCCTAATCACTTCTCGTGAGAGAGCTTCGTTAAGCAATTCCTTATCGAGTTTCTTAGGCATGCAGACCGTGAACTTATCTGAGGTTAGGGTGGAGTACTCACCCTCCTCACAAACTGGAGGTAGTCTCTCCGTCAAGACCACCTCCTTAGCGTTGGCTAAGAACTTAAGTATCTCCTCAAGTCTCGCGATCTTCTCAAGAGTTTCTCTGGTTGCGGATACGTAGACCGTTCTCACAGGCCACCTCAACTTCAGGCCTAGAGAGTTTCTTAAAGCCGCGACCGCGCTGAAAGCGTTAAAAACTTCGTTGAATGCCTCCTCTAACTCAGGGTTCACGTACCCCTCATCCACGCTCTCAAGACTGCTTAAGTGTACGCTCTCCTCCAAAGACTTCTCGTAGTACCTGAAGAATCTCTGCCAGAGCACCTCGGCTAGGTGCGGGGTTACGGGGGCTAACATCTTGAGAGCTCTCTTCAGAACGTAGTATAAGACGGAGTATGCCACGAACCTATCACTACTCTCCTCCTCCCAAACCCTCCTCCTTATTAGCCTGAGATACCTGTGACTCAAGTCCTCGACGAAGAAGGAGATAAGGTTCTTGACAGCTGTGTGTATGTTGTATGTCTTCAGCTCTTCCAGGTATTGACTCATCACAGTATTCACTCTGGAGAGAACCCACCTATCCTCCACTCTCGCGTTAGGCAGTAAGTCACTCAACTTATGGGTTTCCGGGCTGAACTTATCCAGCGTCATGTACGTGTGAGCGAACCTGAACACGTTCCAAATTATGTTGAGTGACGTCATCACGTTCTTGATCTCGTCTTCGTTATATATGAAGGGGTCGCCGGGCGGGTACGTACTCAGTATGTAGAGTCTTAAAGCGTCAGCACCGTGCTTCCTGAGAGCTTCCTCAGCGTAGACTACGTTGCCTAGATGTTTAGACATCTTACGACCGTACTTATCCAGTATCAGCCCCTGAATTAAGATGTTTTTGTAGGGGGCTTTACCGGTCAGCATCACGGAAGTTACTAAGAGGGAGTAGAACCAGCCTCTAGTCTGGTCCACGCCCTCCGTTATGAAGGTGTAGGGGAATAACTTACTGAATAATTCTCTGTTCCTGAGGCCGTCGACGCTGGCGTACCAAGCTATCCCGCTATCGATCCATACGTCGATGACGTAAGGCTCCCTCTCCCACTTCTCGCAATCCTCGGTTCGTATCTCAACCCTATCTATCCAGGGTCTATGAGTTAATTCAAAGTCGCTGAATTCCCTTGCGTTAATCGCTAGCTTCTTCAACTCATCTAAACTCCCCACTACTAAGAGCTTGTTCTGGTTGTTTCTACACCTCCATACCGGTAGTGGGGTCCCCCAAATACGTGACCTGGAGAGGGTCCAGTCTCTAGCGTTAGCAACCCAATTAGTGAATCTCTCTTTAAGCTTCGGCGGGTATATATTCACTCTCTCTAGCTGGTCCATGAGGTCTTTCTTTATCTTGCCTATGTCTATGAACCACTGCTTATCAGCCCTGTATATCAGCGGTGTGTGACACCTCCAGCAGTGGGGGTACGCGTGCGTTATGGTGCCGGAGTAAATCAGTAACCCCTTAGACCTCAAGACCTGAATTACCTTCTCCGACGCTTCATCAACGCTAAGGCCTTGGAAAACCCCGGCATCGCCGTTGAACACCCCGTTGATTTCCACGTTGCTGGTTATCGGTAAGCCGTGCCTGGAACCTAGCTCGAAATCCTCCGGGCCGTGTCCGGGAGCTATGTGCACCAACCCAGTGCCTTCCTCTAGCGATACGAACTCGCCTACAAGCACTTTATGAGCGTTGCCGTGCGACTTATGTACGGGGACTTCCTCACCTAGTGGGTGCTCGTACTCTAACCCGGCAAGTCTCTCCCCCTCCACTACCTCAACACACTCACCCCTAACCCTAGCTAAGCTTAAGACTTCCTGCATCCTCGATTCCGCAACCCACCAAAACTCATCGCCTACCCTGACCTTGCAGTAGCTGCCTTTAGGGCTCACAGCGACTGCCTCGTTATCTACCAGTGTCCACGGGGTCGTGGTCCATATCAGGAGGTACGTGTTCGAGGAGTTCCTGACTTTAAACTTCACTATTATGGATGGGGAGGTCTTCTCTTCGTAACCTAGGTCTACCTCCGCGTCACTTAAGACGGTCTCGCATCTAGGGCAGAACGGGAGCACCCTATAACCCTCGTAGAGTAGGTTGTCATGATATGCTTTCTTTATCAAGTACCACACGTGCTCGATGTACTCAGGCTTCCTAGTCTCGTACGCGTTCTCTAGGTCTAGCCACAACGCTATGTCGGCGGTGGCCTGCGTCTCCCAGAACTTCAGGTAGTAGTCTACTAACTCGTTGCACTTCCTCGTAAACTCTTCTGGGGATATCCTCTCCCCAATCTCCTTCTTATGTTTTATCCCTAACTTCTTCTCAGTCTCTACCTCGACCGGCAGGCCCTGCTCGTCCCACCCTCCCTGAGCCCACACGTTATAGCCGCGTAACCTCATGAGCTTCAAGACGAAGTCCTTGTATATCCTCCCCCTTAAATGCCCTATGTGTGGGACTCCGTTCGCTGTAGGAGGCCCCTCCAAGAACGAGAATATGGGTTTCCCCTCCTCCCAAGACCTCCACTTAGCGGGTATGTTATTCGCTTCCCAGAATCTCCTCGCTTCCTTTTCTACCTCACTCAACTTCAGGCGTCCTAAATCAATACTGGACACCAATATCACCTTACTCCAGGTCTTAATAAGTCTTGAAATTTTAAGCAATACAGCGAGTTCAGCAACCACCCACTACGTTGAGGGACACTCCACACACATCGTAAAAAAGGGTTTTAGTGTGCGCGATCATTTAAACACGTTCATGTTAAATTCCAGGAAATTAATGAAAGCTCAGATTTTAATACCGCTTTACCAAAAATATAGTATTGGGACGTTCAATGCCTAAAGTCAAGACTAAATTAGTTTCGTGGGATGAGATAGTAAGCTGGGCCCGCGACTTATCTAGGAAAATCGAGGAATCTAATTACAGGCCTGACGTGGTAGTAGCTATAGCTAGGGGAGGCTTCGTCCCGGCAAGACTCGTTTGCGATTTCCTGATGATAGAGAACCTAATCTCCATCCAATCACAGCACTGGACCGAGGCAGCTAAGGTTGAGGAGAAAGCGATAATTAAGTTCCCTTACAAGCTAGACTTAAACAACGGTAAGGTCTTAATAGTTGACGACATCGTGGACACAGGGGATTCCGTGCTACTCGCTAAAGACTTCATACGCAAGAACTGGAACGTGAGTGACGTGAGGGTTGCGGTGCTTCAGTGGATATCCCCGGTCGCTAAGTTCAAGCCAGACTACTACAGCGTTGAGGTTCGTGAGTGGATATGGTTCCAGTACCCTTGGACGAGGCTGGAAGACACATACCAGTTTCTTAAGAGGATCTTGAGTGAGGAGGGGAAGTACAAGAAGTCTTGGACCTTCCAAGAATTAGTGAGTAAGTTTAAGGAATGGTACGAGATTGACGTCGGTGAGGACTACTATAAAGGCGCGGTTGAGTGGCTACTGAAGAATAAGATCCTTAGGGTTGAGGGGGGCTATTACGTATTAACTACCTAGATACGTTTCTTTTAATTTCTCCTTAGCCACGACCTCAGCTTCCGAGATAATCTTCTTAGCTTCCTCCACGTCAGGGAGTAACATACTCCTCGACTCAGGGAAGGTGTCGAGGATGTCGTTAGCTCTATCCACTAAATCTTCAAGAACTATTGAGAGGTCAGGGATCTCCCTCACGTCACTCATCATCTTACTCAACACTTCCTTAACAGTCGCTATGTCGTTGCTCGTGACGTTTATGAACCCGATGGTTTCCAACTTAATTATGAGGACCTCGAGAAGCGCCTCAACCTTCACGAGTGAATTATATAAACCCTCGTAAACCTTTATATTACGCAATATCTCGTTCCTCAGTAAAGGCTCGTTAACTTGGGCAAGCCTGTTTTGAAGCCTACTAATATTTTCCTGCACTCTAGACCTGTAGAAAAACACCTTCTTATGAAGCTGTTTCAAGTCAATTATAAATTTCCCGACACTCCTCAAATTCAGCTTAGGCTCCCTAGATCTCATACCAAATATAATAGTCCCCTAACAATAACTCAAGGCGTGATAAGTATTTAAGAATACACCCTCATACCGAAAAACACGCGGGAAATCTTTTTAATCTCCCTAAGACTTGTAAATATTGGGTCCCCCGGTAGCTCAGCGGTAGAGCACCCGGCTGTAGTCAGCCCCGGAGGGTACACACCTAAACAAGCCCTCCGGCAGGAACCGGGGGGTCGGGGGTTCGAATCCCTCCCGGGGGACCAC
>Ga0272445_1000482_pt1 | contig 37532 bp, 34 predicted proteins | sample YNPCB0031_FD_194404 | JGI IMG/M metagenome (GOLD analysis project Ga0272445, IMG submission 194404) | Hot spring sediment microbial communities from Yellowstone National Park, WY, United States - YNP-CB-003-1 | ecosystem: Environmental > Aquatic > Thermal springs > Hot (42-90C) > Sediment... | reverse complement strand
GTCCAGGGCAGGCCGCGCTGGCGCTCGAAGACCTCCAGCCCCCGCCAGCAGGCCACCGCCTCGTCGGGATCTCCCTCCAGGCTCTCCAGGGCCGCCCGGGCGACGGCGATCCCCCGCCTCAGCCATCTCGGGACGCCTTCCGGAGAATCCGGGGCTTCCCGCAGCAGCTCCCCCAGACGCGCGGCCCAGACGCCGCGCCGTCCGTCCCGGGAGATGGCCCGGAGCTCCCCCGCCAGAAGCCCCCAGAAGGGATCCAGGAGCTCCTGGGGCAGCAGCCCCGAAAGGCCCCGCAGGAGATCCCGCAATCCCGGGGGCCGGCCCTGCAGCGCCTCGAGCTCCGCCAGGACCATCTCCAGCCACAACGGGCCCCGGGCCTCCGGTGGAAGAAGCAGCTCCCCCCGCAGGAGATCCCGCCCCGCCGGGATCTCCGGGATCTCCAGGCACCAGCGGGCCCCGACCCGGGCCCGCGCGAGAAGGTCCGGGCGCCCCTCGATGAGGTAGCGGGCCGGGCGCGGCGGCGCATACGCGCGGAAGGGTCGGGCCTCCACGGCATGGACGACGCATCCCTCCTCGTCCAGCCAGATCGCCGCGAAGGGGAAGAAGACGAAGAAGGTGTGGATGCCGACCGCGCGGGGATGCCTTCGCCAGGCGGGAAAGACGAAGAGCAGTCCGTCCACCGGAAGATCCCGACGGAACATCAGGCCCCGTAGCCGCTCCAGGGGCCTGGCGCAGACCCGGAACCGCCCCACCTCCCGGCCGGTCTCATCCCAAACCTGCGCTTCTCTGATCACTGGATCCCTCCCGGGTTGTGGAGTTGATCCAAGACAGAGGTAGCACAGTCGACTGTGCATGTCCCTATGCTCCGTCATGGCAACGCCTTGAGTCCCGTTCTGTCTAGAGAGGGTTCGACCAATGCCTCCACCCAAGCGCAAGGAACAGGATTATATCCGCAATTCTCCCTGCCTGGTGTCCCTCCAAGATGGCTCTAAGGCCCTTGTAGGCCCCACTCCCGCACCAAGCAGGAACTGGGGCGCATACTTCAGGGACCCAATGACCGAGGTGTAGGCGGGACTCACCTCGATGACCTCGATCCCTTCCCGCCGGGCCAGGATGCGGATCTTCTCCCCCAGGCTGCGGGGCGCCCATTGGCCGAGCTTCCGCCGAAGGCCAGGCCTTCCATCCCCCCGCTGGCCCCGCGGGATCCCCTTCAGGCGCTCCAGGGCGATCGCCTTCCCTTTCGCCTTCGCCAGGCGGATCACCTCATAGGCGGCTAACCACAGCCGGCGCTCCCGCTCCGCCTTGCGCAGGCCCTCCATCCCGGTTAAGGGGATGGCCCCGTGGGCGAGAAGATTCCCATCCGGCGAGGCCTCCGCCCAGGCCAGATGATGAGGGAAGGCGTTCAGGTCGATCCCGATCACCCCTCGATCCCGGGTGACGGAAACCGGGGGAAGGTCTTCTTCGAAAGAGATGAAAGCGTAGATCTGGCCTTCCCGCAGGCGCAGGGTCACCGTGTAGGGGAACCATTCCCCGGTGGCCTCCGCCCGGGCCAGGCGGGCGAGAAGCAAGTTCCACTTGTCCTTCTCCCGCTTCGCCTTCCGGATCACCTCGGCCCGGACCCACCGTCGATGCCCGGAAGGAAGAGGCGGCTTCCCTCCCACTCCAGGCGTAGGTTCGGATTGCTTCTCTTATGCTTCTGGCTCACCGTAAACAGCAACCCCTGCCGCCGCTCCCGCCACGCCCGCTTCAGCTCCGCTTGGCGCTTCCCCGAAAGATGCCTCCGCTTCAGCTGCTCGAAGAGCCTCCTTCCCCCGAAGACCACCTTCTTCGGGCTCCGGCCCTGCTCCTGGCAGGAGGAAAGGATGGCCTTCGCCTTCGTCAAGGCGCCGTGGGCGTAGCCGTCGTTCAAGTCAAAAAGGAAGGACAGCGGCGCGCTTGCGGACCTCGTTGCTCCCTGCCCCCTCCAGGAAGCGCTGGTGGGCATAGCACATCGCGGAGGAGAAAGGGAAAGCAGAAGTTGTGGGAGGGGGAGGTGGAGGCTGTGATTCGGGAATGTGAAGCGGTTTTGGTCAGGAAATCCGAATAGCGCGGGGAGGTGGCCCGGACGGCGGAATGTTTGCGGGAGCGGCGAGCCCGGATGGATGACCCGGCCTTTCGAGGCGTCTGTAAGGGGATCCGTTGGCAAGCCAGGGGCGAGGACAGTGCTGGGAATCCAAAGGGTGGAGGGCCATTTGGGCCTTGCAGAGCGCTGGAGTAGGAAATGGAACCCGGCCTGGCCACCGATCCGTCAGGCCACCTAACCAGCCCGATCTTCTTGGGACACACCCCCAGGAGCCCAGGAGGGTACTTCTTGACAGATCATCCCCTTTACGCTATACTAGTGCCGAAAACGAAAAAAAATTCACATTTGTGAAAACAGCAATGCCCCGGGTTCGGCGGAGGAACTCCCAGAAAGAATACCACAAGCAGTTCCACTCTCGGGATGAGATGCTAGCATATATAGCTACATTGTATTACGAAAATGGCCTTAATCAATCTAACATCGCAGAATTGTTGGGATTAAGTCGGTCTATGATCTCCCGTCTGTTAGTCGAAGCTAAGAAGCGGGGAATTGTGGAGATCCGGATTCACCGCCCGATTCTCACCGACCCTGGGCTGGAGCGAGAACTAATGGTCCGGTTCGGGCTGCGGGTTGCTCGGGTTTTGGACGTAGAGCATCTTCCCTATCCAGAGCTGCTGCGCCAACTGGGAAAGCTGGCAGCAGTCGAGCTCGTTGCACACCTCCATGACGGGATGACAGTGGCTATCGCCTGGGGAATGACGCTCTGGGAGCTGGTGCAGGCCCTTCCCCCCCGGGCCTATCATCACCTTCGCGTCGTGCAGTGCTTGGGCGCCCTGGGGAACCAACAATCCTGTGACACGCCCCTCATCACCCAGCGGATGGCCCAGGCCTTGGGAGCCCAATACTTCCCGCTGCACGCTCCCCTCATCGTGGAGAGCGAAGCAGTATGCGCCCAACTGCAGCAGCAGCGCATGATCCAGGAAACCCTGGAGATGGCCCGACACGCTGACTTACTGCTGGTCGGCATCGGCGCAGTGGAGCCCGAGGTCTCCTCCCTGAAGCGGGCCGGGTATCTCTCAGACGCGGACCTAGCAGAGCTGGCGCGCCGAGGGGCAGTGGGAGACATCTGCGGGCGTTATCTGGATCAGATGGGTCGGCCGGTCCCCACCCCCTTCGACGGACGTCTGGTAGGCATCACTCTGGAAGACATCCGACGGATCCCTTGCGTGTTCGCTGTCGCCGGCGGGGCCATAAAAGGGAAAGCCATCCTCGCTGCCCTCCGGAGCGGCCTCCTCCATATCCTGGTGACCGACAAGGGCGCCGCCCTGGAGGTGCTGCGTCATGCCACCCATTCCTCTCGAGGTGAACCCCATGACCACATCCCGACGGCTTCCTAAGTGGGCGCAGCAGCTGCTGGATCGGCACCCGGGGGCGGAGATCCCTACGCCGGAGCGTCCGGTTCCGGACTGGCTGGAACGGGAGATCCGTCAGACCCCTCTGTGGGCCCTCATCCGCGGAAGCGATGGAATCCGGCAGGAGCACCCTTATTTCCTCTATGAGGACATCCACCGCCAGCCGGAGCTGCTGGAGGGGGTGTTGCGCCTCCGCCCGCAGCTCAACCGGATCGTCGATCGGCTGGAGCGAGAGCGAATCGAGCACGTGGTGTTCACTGGGTGCGGATCCTCATTCTTCAACTCTTGGCTGGGCGCCTACATCTTCCGTCGGTGGACGGGCCTGGAAGCGGAGGGGATCGAGGCGTTGGAGTTTGTGAACTATGGCCTCCCCCTTTCCCGCCGCGCGGCCCTGATTGTGCAGTCCGCCACGGGAGGGAGCGTGGAGGTCCTCGAGGCGACGGAGCGGGCCCGCCGGGAAGGGCTGGTGGTCATCGGACTGACCAACACCCCGGATAGCCCGCTGGTGGAGCTGTGCGATGAAATCGTCGTCTATCCCACCGGCCAGCGTTGCGGCCCGGACATCTCGGTGATCACCACCCGCCTCTTGATGTTGTATCTCATTGCACTCGCCCTGGGACGGCGGCGGGGTGCCCTGAGCGACGAGCCCGCGGCGGACCTGGAGCGGGTCCTGGAGGCCATCCCTGCCCTTGCGCGACGTTTCCTGGAGACCCAGGACGCTCGACTTGCGGCGGTGGCCGAGGCTCTTCAGAACCAGCGGGCCCTGTTGCTGATCGGCGGGGGCCCCAACTGGTTCTCCGCGCGGGAGGGCGCGTTGAAAATCGAGGAGGAGTCCTGCATGCTGTGCAAGGCCTACCGACCCGGGGAATACGTTCACGACGCCATCGCCCTGCTGGGCCCCGAGATGACCACGATCCCCATTGCGCCCCCTGGCCCCAGCTACGCCCGCCTCTACGATTGCGCCCGCACCGCCCGCGCCGCCCGCTCCCCGGTCCTGGCTGTGGTCGCTGAGGGGGATGCGACCATCGCCCGCGTTTCTGATCACGTGATTCCCCTCCCGGCCGAGCTGCCTGAGATTCTTTGGCCGATACTGGCCACCATTCTATTCCAGCTTTTGGGTTACCACCTGGGCGTGCGACGCGGTTATAACCCGGACACGCTGCGCACCGACGACCTTGACCACGCCCGGGCCTGGCTGACAGCGTTCCCCTTGGGGACGCACTGAGAGCCCAACCGCATGCTAAAGAGAAAGGAGGTAGCCATGGCGGAGGCGCACCGCATCGCGATGCTGGGCACTGGCCTGATTGGCTACTTTTACACAGCTGCCCTACATGGCCATCGGGGCCGGGACCGCGTGCATGTGGTCTACTCGCGATCCCGGGAGCGGGCCCGGGCCTTCGCGGAGCGCTGGGGGATCCCCAAATGGACCGATAACCTAGAGGCGGCTATCCGAGACCCCGAAGTGGACGTAGTGGTCATCGGATTGCCCAACCACCAGCATTTGGAGGCCACTCAGATCGCCGCGGACGCCCGCAAGGCCGTTCTCTGCACCAAGCCTCTGGCCCGCACGGCCACGGAGGCCCGGCGGATGCTCGAGGCGGTAGAGCGAGCGGGGGTGTTCCACGGCTATCTGGAGGACCTGGTCTACACTCCCAAGACTCTCAAGGCCCTGGAGGCCGTCCGCAACGGCGCTGTCGGGCAGGTGCTTTGGGTTCGCTCGCGGGAGACCCATCCCGGCCCCCACAGCGCCTGGTTCTGGGACCCTCGACTGGCCGGCGGTGGGGTCATCGTGGATATGGGCTGCCACTGCATTGAGATCATCCGGGCCTTCATCGGCAAGGGCATCCGCCCCGTAGAGGTCATGTGCTGGGCCGACACCCTGGTGCACCCCATCGAGGGGGAGGATCACGGCATCGGCCTGATCCGCTTTGCCAACGGCGCCGTGGGGCAGTTCGAGGTGAGCTGGGCCTTCCGGGGCGGGATGGACCTGCGGGACGAGGTGGCCGGGACCCACGGGACGATCTGGCTCAATCACTTCCTGCGCACCGGCTTCGAGATGTTCACCGCCGCTGGCCCTGGGGGCTACGTGGCGGAGAAGGCCGAAGGCGAGTTCGGCTGGCTCTTCCCGGTCGGGGATGAGATCAACGAGCTCGGCTACGCGCACATGTTCACCGACATGTTGAATGCCCTGGACGAGGGCCGGGAGCCTATGGAGACCTACTACGACGGATACGTCGTCAACGCCATCATCGACGCCTGCTACCGCTCGGCCCGCAGTCGGCGCTGGGAGCCCGTGGAGCTGGAGATATGGCGCGGGCTGGAACAAGTGGAGCGGATCCGCGTCGCGGCTCCGGAGCGGGACGGCAAAGTGGTGATCAAGCAGGAACGCATGCCGGACGGCCGAACGAAGTGGATCCTCAAGGATCAGCGGACGGGAGAGATCACGGAGGAGATCGCATGAAGGCGGCCCGTTCTCCTCTCTCGGACGGAGCCGCGGTGGCCCGCCCCGCCGCGGCCGTCCCAGCGATCCCCGCTACCTCGGTGGAGGCAGCGGCGGGCCCCTCGGGGGTCTGGCTCCGCCGCCTCTTCTTCGTGCCCACCCTGATCTACCTCCTGGTGATGACCATCTTCCCGCTGCTCTACTCCCTGGGGGTCAGCCTGTTCGACTACACCATGGGGCGCGAGGCCCGGTTCATCGGGCTGAGGAACTATGCCGACCTTCTGGCCGATCCCCTGGTGTGGCAAGCGCTGCGGGTGACCCTGCAGCTGACAGGGATGGCCGTGGCAATTGAGCTGACGCTGGGGGTAGCCCTGGGCTTTGTGTTCTTCCAGCAGATCCCACCCATCCCCTTCCTGCGCCTCCTGGTCTTCATGCCTATGATGCTGGCCCCCCTGGTGATCGGCCTCTTTTGGCGCTTCCTGCTGGATCAGACCTTCGGGCTGGTGAACTTCCTCCTCTCGGCCTTGGGGCTGGCGCCGGTGCCCTGGCTGATCCACCCCCAGTTCGCTCTGCTGAGCGTGCTGATCGTGGACGTCTGGCAGTGGACGCCTTTCGTGACGCTGCTGACCGTGGCTGGGCTGGGCACTGTCCCCCCAGAACTCAAGGAGGCCGCCGCCCTGGACCGGGCTTCCGGTTGGATGCGCTTCCGGCATATCTATTGGCCCTACCTTCGCTTCCCACTCCTGCTCGCCCTGCTCTTCCGCACCATCGACGTCATGAAGATGTTCGACGTCCCCTACATCCTCACCGGAGGTGGGCCAGGGAACTTCACGACCACCCTCTCCCTCCTGGCGTATCGCTACCACTTCCAGTTCTTCCAAATCGGGAAAGCGGCGGCGATCGCGTGGGTGGTGGTTATCCTGATCAACATCGTCACCAACTTGATGGTCCGGTGGCTCATGCCCAGGGCGCCGCAGGAGCAAGTGGACACCGGGCTGTGACCGGGAGGCTGACATGGCGATCCGATGGGTGGATGGGCTGAAACGCGGGGGGGTCCTCGTGCTGGCCTTCGTGGCCACTGCCTTTTTCTTCCTTCCTTTGCTGTGGATCGTCATCTCCTCTTTCAAGACCCAGCTGGACCTCTTCGCCATCCCGCCCAAATGGGTGTTCCAGCCCACGCTGGCCAATTACATCAATGTGCTCCGCTCCGACTTCCGCGCCCAATTCGCGAACAGCATGGCTGTGGCCCTGGCCTCGACCCTCTTCTCCCTCCTCCTGGGGAGCCTGACCGCCTACGGGTTCTCCCGCTACAGCCTGCGGGGGAGCTCCTTCATCCAGTTCTGGATCCTCAGCCTGCGCTTCCTGCCTGCCGTGGCCGTGATGGTCCCCTTCTTCCTTGTCTTCAACGCCCTCCGCTTGCGTGACACGCTGCTGGTCCTCTTCCTCGTCTACAACATCTTCAACATCTCCTTCGCCGTCTGGGTCCTCAAGGCATTCTTCGATGAGATCCCTCTGGAGCTCGAGGAGGCGGCAATGCTGGATGGCTACTCCCCTCTCCAGGTCTTCCTGCGGGTGAGCCTCCCCCTGGTCCGGCCAGGCCTGGTCACTACAGCGATCTTTTGCCTGATCCAGTCCCTGAACGAGTTCCTTCTCGCCCTGGCTTTGACGGTGCGGGCGGCGGAGACGGCACCGGTGGGGCTGGCGAAGCTGCAGACCTTCCTGGGCACAGACTGGGGCCGGATTTCCGCGGCAGGCACTCTCTTTATGCTGCCTGTAGTTCTCTTCACCATCCTGGTGCGCAACGAGCTGGTCCGGGGCATGAGCTTTGGACGAATGAAGTGAGGAGGGAGGGATGGCGCGCTTAGTGCTGGAGCGCCTGGATTGCTGGTATGGCCGCACTCACGCTGTGGATCACATCGACCTCACCGTTGAGGATGGGGAGCTATGCGTCCTGCTCGGCCCTTCAGGAAGCGGCAAGACCACCACGCTGCGCATGATCGCCGGGCTGGTCCGCCCCACCGGAGGGGAGATCTACCTCGACGGGCGTCGGATCACCCACCTCTATCCGGGACAGCGGGGTATCGGGATGGTGTTCCAGAGCTATGCCTTGTATCCCCACATGACGGTGCGAGAGCAGCTGTTATTCCCCCTCCAGGCTATGCGTATGGGGCCGGCCGAACGGCAGCAGCGGGTGCAGGCGGTGGCGGACCTGCTGCACATCGGTGACCTGCTGGACCGCTATCCCTCCCAGCTCAGTGCAGGCCAGCGGCAGCGGGTGGCCTTGGGGAGGGCTCTGGTGCGACAGCCGGCCTTGCTACTCCTCGACGAGCCTCTGAGCAACGTAGATGCCATGTTGCGGGAGGAGGTGCGGGCCAGCCTCCGCCGTCTGCAGCAAGAGCTGCGCATCACCACCGTGTATGTCACCCACGATCAGGTGGAGGCCCAGGCGCTGGCCGATAAGATCGTGGTGATGCACCAGGGGCGGATCCAACAGGTGGGCAGCCCCCAGGAGCTCTACCGCCGCCCAGCCAATGTCTTCGTCGCCGGGTTCCTCGGGATGCCCCCCATGAACTTCATCGAGGTCGAGGCGATCTCGGAGGGAGGCACCCTCGTGCTGCGCAACCGATGGCTGATCCTCCCCATGCCTCCCGAGTGGAGGAAGGACCTTCCTCGCGCGCTGATCCTGGGAGTGCGCCCGGAGCACCTGCGAGTCCATCCCCCCCGGGAAGGGGATCCTATGGCCGCTGAGGTGATCGTCATCGAGCCTCATGGCCATGAGATGATCCTTCACGTGCGGGTCCATGATCACCTCCTGCGTTGCCGGGCGGATCCACGCCAGCTGGGCTTCCGCCCACAGCCGGGGGATCGAGTCTCCATCTCCTTTAATCTCCAGCATATCCATCTGTTCGACCGAACCACGGAGCAGCGCATCGCCTGAGGCGGGGAGGCCACGGTGACTCGGATTGATATCGAAGCGGTTTCTGTCCGCTACGGCTCACGGATGATCCTGAAGGATGTCACCTTCACCGTCGAGGACGGCGAGCTCTGCGTGCTGGTGGGCCCATCGGGGTGCGGAAAGACCACCCTGCTGCGGGTCATCGCCGGGCTCACGCGCCCCGCGCAGGGCCGGGTCCGGTTCGACGGCCAGCCGATGGATGGCGTTCCTCCGGGGGATCGCGACATTGCCATGTGCTTCCAGACCTACGCTCTTTACCCGACAATGACCGTCCGCGAGAATTGGGTCTTCCCCCTCCGCATGGAGCGCCTGCCGGAGTCCGAGATCCGTCGGCGGATCGATGAGATAGCAGAACTGTTGCATATGGGCCCGTTACTGGACCGCTATCCGCATCAGCTCTCCGGCGGGCAACAGCAACGGGTCGCCCTGGGCCGCGCCCTGGTTCGACGGCCTCGGGTCTACCTCCTGGACGAGCCCATGGGCAATCTGGATGCCAAACTGCGGATCGAGCTGCGAGCTCATCTCAAGCGGATCCAGAAGGAACGGGGGATCACCACGATCTATGTGACCCACGATCAGGCCGACGCCCAGGCCCTGGGCGATCGCATGGTGGTCCTTCACGAGGGGCGCATCCAGCAGATCGGCGCGCCCCAGGAGATCTACGATCGCCCCGGCAACCTCTTCGTCGCCCGCTTCGTCGGATCGCCGCCGATGAACTTGATCCCTTGCGAGTTGGCTTACCGGAACGGACGACCCAGCCTCCTCCACCCGGCGTTCGAGATCCCCCTGCCGGACCTGTTCCTGGATGCCGCTCCGCCTCCCGCCGGACCCGTGATCCTGGGAGTACGCCCGGAGGCCCTCCGTGTCTGCCCCGAGGACTCGGGGATCCCAGCGGAGGTCTACGTTGTCGAGCCTCAGGGCGACGAGGTGATCCTCGACCTTCGGGTGGGTGATCACCTCCTCAAGGGTCGCTTCCCTCAGGAGGCCCTTGGATTCCGACCGCAGTTGAACCAGCGCCTGTGCATTGCCTTCGATCCGAAGTCCCTTCATCTGTTCGATCCCCAGACCGGCCTTCGGATCGTCTAAAGGCGAAGATCCCAATTTTTAAAAGGAGGTTGCCATGGAGAGGTTCCTGCACTCCACCAAAGGCTGGATCACGCTCTTCGTCCTGGCGGCGGTCCTGGGGAGCTGCGCGCCAGCCACCCCGGCCACCCCAGCTCCCCCGACCCCCACTTCAATGCCGGGTGTGGCGACGCCTACCGCGCCAGCTCCCACCCCCACTGCCGCCCCCGCCCCGGTGACGCTGCGGGTCCTGAGCCTCCCGTGGCCTCAGACGCCGGTCGAGCAGGAGCTAGCCAACAAGGAGTTCACTCCGAAGACCGGCATTAAGGTGGAGATCAGCGGCCCGCCCTACCAGTTCGTGGAATCTAAGATCCGCGAGCTGTGCGCCTCCCAGAGCGCCGAGTATGACATCTACGAGATCGACAGCCAGTGGTACGGGGCGATGATCACCAGCGACTGCGTCGAGCCCCTGGACGCCTACCTTAAGGCCTCGGGCATCAATTACGACGAGACCTTCGTGCAGCCCTACGCCACCTACAATGGCCGCTGGCCCATCCCCGTGGCCGTCCTGCGAGGAGAGGAGGACTGGAAGAAATACACGGATATGCCTGTCTACTTCCTCCCCTGGACCATCGGGACCATGATCCTGGGCTACCGGGCCGATCTCTTCAAAGAGGCGGGCATTGTGGACGCCAACGGCAACCCCAAAGCTCCGGAGACCTGGGACGAGTTCCTGGCCGCGGCCAAGAAGCTCACCGTCGACACGAACGGCGACGGCAAGATCGACCGCTACGGGGTAGGCTGGTATGCAGGCCGCATCAGCGACGGCATCACCGAGCAATGGTTGAACTTCCACGGTTCCTTCGGCGCCCGCCTCTGGGACGAGAAAACATGGACCGCCCAGGGGATCATCAATTCGCCTCAGGCCGTCGCCGCCTGCGAGTACTTCACCAGCTTCAACCTTAAGGAGCACGTAGTCGACCCCGGCACCGCCAACTGGTTCGTGGACGAGCTCCTCAACGGCGCCTTCACCGATAAATACGCAATGAACTTCACCTGGGTGAGCTTCGCCGGGGCCATGGATAACCCTCAGATGTCCCAGACGGCGGGCAAGTGGGCCTATGCGCCCATGCCATGCTACGTGGACCCGGCCACCGGTCAGAAGCGGTGCGCAGCCACTTACGGCTCTCAGGGCATTGCCATCAACAAGCATTCCAAGAACAAGGAGGCCGCTTGGAAGTATTTGGAGTGGCTCATCAGCTATGATACCCAGAAGAAACTGATCGATGACCCGCGGGCCGGCTTCGCCAGCGCCCGGCAGGATCTCTTTGACTACCAGACCCAGACCCCCGGCACGGCCCGCTGGGCCGCCCTGAAGAGCATCACCGGCGGCTGGGGCTTCGACGTCTGGACGATCCCTGAATACGGCCAGCTACTGGACATCCAGCAAAATTATCTGAACCTGGCTTACATCGGAGCCATCTCCTGCAAGCAGGCACTGGACCAGATCGCGCTGCTCCAGCAGCGGATCCTGGACACCAGCCCCTTTAACCCCAAGAACGGCGGGAAGATCGTCTTCGGACGATAAGCAGGCGAATTAACTGCAGCGGAGGGGGGCTGAAGCCCCCCTCCGCTGGATCGGATGCTCAGGCCAAAAGTAGGAGGAACAACAATGATCGCCTCGCTGGATGTTCGAAGCCTGACCCTGGAGCAGCTGGCAAAGACCATCGACCACTCGCTGTTGCGCCCGGAGCTCACTGATGAGGAGGTGCGGGCGGGTATCGAGCTGGCCAAGCGATACGGCGTGGCCGCCGTCTGTGTCAAGCCATGCCATGTGCGCATGGCCGCGGAGCTCCTCGCCGGCACCGACGTAAAGGTCTGCACGGTGATCGGCTTCCCCCACGGGAGCCAGACCACCGCGGTCAAGGTCTACGAGGCGCAAGAGGCGGTGGCTAACGGCGCGACGGAGCTGGATATGGTGATCAATATCGGCAAGCTCCGTTCAGGGGACGATGAGTATGTCCTTCATGACATCCGCGCTGTGGTCGAGGCCGTCAGGGGCCAGGCCATTGTGAAGGTGATCCTCGAGAACGCCTACCTCACCGATGAACAGAAAGTGCGGGGCTGCCGCCTGGCCGAGGCCGCGGGGGCCGCTTTCGTGAAAACCTCGACGGGCTTCGCCCCCAGCGGCTGCACCGTGGAAGACATCCGCCTGATGCGCGCAGCGGTCGGTCCCCATGTCCAAATTAAGGCCGCCCACGGCATTCGCACCCTGGAGCAAGCCCTGGCGGTCCTGGAGGCCGGTGCCACCCGCATCGGCGCCACCGCCACCGCCCAGATCTTGGAGGCCTTCAAAGCCCGGCAGGGTGGGACCAGCCCCATTTCCGGCTGATCCCTCCACTCCAGGAGGTCTCTATGGCGATCCGAGCAGCTGTTGTTGGAACTGGTTTCATCGGGCCGGTCCATGTGGAGGCGCTGCAACGGATCGGCGTGGAAGTGGTCGGCCTGTGCAGCTCCCATCCCGACCGGGCCCAGGCCAAGGCCCGCCGCCTGGGAGTCCCCAAAGTTTATTCGACCTACGAGGAGCTGCTGGCCGATCCGTTGGTGGAGGTGGTGCACATCGCCACCCCCAATGCCCTTCATTACCCTCAGGCCCGTGCCGCCCTCCTCGCCGGCAAGCACGTGGTCTGTGAGAAACCCCTGGCGATGAACACCCGCGAGTCTGCCGAGCTGGTCGAGCTCGCCGAGCGATCCGGCCTTGTTCACGCTGTATGCTACAACATCCGCTTCTACCCCATGGTCCAGCAAGCTCGGGCTCTCATCCGGGACGGCGCGCTGGGAGATCTCCGCCTCATCCACGGCTCCTACCTCCAGGACTGGCTGCTGCTGGAGACCGATTGGAACTGGCGGCTGATCCCCGAGCTGGCCGGTGAGACCCGAGCGGTCGGGGACATCGGCTCCCACTGGATCGACCTCATGGTCTTCCTGAGCGGACGCCGGGTGGAACGGGTTTTCGCTGACATGGCCACCTTCCTGCCTGTCCGCAAGCGCCCTCGCAAGCCGGTGGAAACTTTCGAGACCAAGGGGCTGCAAGCCGAGGATTACGTGGAGGAACCCATCCGCACCGAGGATTACGCGACGATTCTACTGCATTTCGAGGGCGGGGTGCGAGGCGTCCTCACCGTCTCCCAGATCTCCCCTGGCCGCAAGAACCGCCTCTGGTTTGAGATCGACGGCGCCCGCGGCGCCGTGGCTTGGGACAGTGAGGAGCCCAACGCCCTGTGGGTAGGACATCGAGACCAGCCCAACCAGTGGTGGATCAAGGACCCTGCCTTGATGGACGCATCAGCCCGCCCATGGGCGGATTATCCGGGTGGCCACACCGAGGGATACCCGGACACTTTCAAGATGCTCTTCCGAGCCGTCTACGCCCGGATCGCCGATCCAACGACGCCAGTAGCCTATCCCACCTTTGCGGACGGCCACGAGATGATGCGGGTGCTCGAGGCCATCGTCGCCTCCGCCCGGGAGGGGCGATGGATCGAGATCCCCCGCGGATCTTGACCTAAGAAGACGGAGGTGCGCCATGAAGCTGGGAGTGATGTCCGCCGCCTTCCCGGAGATGACCCTGGAGGAGTTGGCCGATTGGGCCGCAGCCCAGGGCTTCCGGGCCCTGGAGCTTGCCTGCTGGCCTCGGGGGGAGAAGGAACGTCGATACGCCGGCGTCACCCATATTGACGTCACCGCCTTGAGCCCGGCGCGCATCGAGGAAATCCGAGGCCTGATGCGAGAGAAGGGGCTGGAGATCGCTGCCCTGGGTTATTATCCTAACCCCCTTGACCCCGACCCAGCCTATCGGGAGCATGTCATCGCCCATCTTCGCAAGGTCATCGAGGCCGCCAGCCGGCTGGGGGTCAGTGTGGTGGGAACCTTCGTTGGACGCGATTGGAAACGCACTGTCGAGGAGAACTTTGATCGATTCCGGGAGATCTGGCCGCCCATCGTCCGCTTCGCGGCTGACCATGGGGTCAAGCTGGCCATCGAGAACTGCCCCATGCTGTTCTCCTACGACGAATGGCCGGGGGGCAAGAACTTAGCTTATTCGCCAGCTATCTGGCGCCGCATGTTTGAGATCATCCCGGACTCCCACTTCGGCCTGACCCTGGACCCCTCGCACTTGGTGTGGCAGTTCATCGATTACGTGCGAGTGGTATATGAGTTTAAGGATCGTATCTTCCACGTTCATGCCAAGGATATGCAGATCGACCGGGAGATGCTCTATCAGGACGGCGTTCTTGGCCTAGGCTTTCGATGGCAGATTCCTCGTCTGCCTGGCCTTGGCGAGGTGGATTGGGCGCGCTTCATCGCCGCCCTCTACGCCATCGGCTACAACGGCGCGGTCTGCATCGAGCACGAGGACCGCTCCTTCGAGGGGAGCGAGGAGCTGGTGAAGCGAGGCTTCCTCATCGCCCGCAACGTGCTCGCTCCGCTAATCCCTTAAGCTGTTGAAAAGGGGAACGGCGATGCGCTGCGCGGGCGTGGATCTAGGGGGGACGAACCTGCGAGGGGTGATCTTCGACGGAGAGCGAGGGGAGGTGATTGTCCATGCCCAGATCCCCACGCGGGCCGAGGAGGGTCCCTCGGCGGTGATCGAGCGCATAATCGCCCTGCTTCGGGAGCTCATGGATCAAAGTCCCGCCCCGATCATCGCCGTAGGCATCGGGGTGCCCGGCCTCTATGACCCCCGCACTCAGGTCACCCGCTTCCTGCCCAACCTGCCCACCGCCTGGCGGGGTGTTCCCCTGGGGGCTGAGATCGAGCGAGCCGTCGGCCGTCCCACCTTCCTGATCAACGACGCCCGAGCCTTCGCTCTGGGCGAGGCCACATGGGGGGCGGGCCGGGGCGCCTCCACCGTGGTGGGGATCACGCTGGGCACGGGGATCGGCGGCGGGGTGGTTATCGAAGGACGTCTGCTATTCGGGATCGATGGAACCGCCGGAGAGGTCGGTCATCAGATCATCAATCCCCACGGTCCCCCGTGCGGCTGCGGGAGCCGGGGCTGCCTGGAAGCCCATGCCAGCGGCCCCGCCATCGCCGCCGCTGGGATGAAGGCCGTGCGCCAGGGCCGCACCACCCAAATCCGGGACTTGGTCAAGGGAGACCTAAACGCGATCACTCCCGAGGTGATCGTCCGCGCGGCGGAGTCCGGTGATCCAGTCGCCCAGGAGATTCTCGAGGAGGCCGGCTTCTACCTGGGGATTGGAGTAGCCAATCTCATCACCCTTTTCAGCCCGGAGGTTGTGGTGATCGGGGGAGGGGTGGCCAGGGCGGGAGAATGGATCTTGGGCCCGATTCGCCGGGTCGTAGCAGAGCGCTGCCGGGTCACACCCCTGGAGCGGGTTCGTATCCTCCCTGCCGCCTTGGGGGGGCTAAGCGGGGCTATTGGAGCTGCCATATGGGCCGGGCAACAGGCTTCCTTGCGCGCACGCTGATTGCTGGAGTATAAGTGCGCCGGGTATGGGGCCATGCTCCTCATCGCGGCGCGAGACTTCCCATCCACGAAGCGGTGCTCGCGCTGCGGCTGGATCGGCCCTGCGCTGCCGCTGTCCCAGCGGGTATTTCGCTGTGGGGCGTGCGGGCGGGAGGTGGACCGGGATCTCAATGCGGCGTGCAACCTGAGAGAATACGGGCTGACCCACCTTATGGGTCCCACCGGGAGTTCCCCGGGAAGGGACGCCTGTCGCGGGGTCCCCAGCTGGGATGCCCCAGATCCCTCTGGCGGCAGAACGGGTGAGGCCCGGTCTACGAGCGATGGATCGATGAAGCAGGAAGCAGCCGGTCGTTGGTTTCACCCTTCGGGGTGAAATCCATGACCATGCGCTGCGGAACGGCATCTTCTGCTTAGACCTCCGGGAAAAAGCATGAGACCTCAACTCCCGGCTCGACTGGAGTGAGGGGAGGACGTTCGGCCCAGCACCGAGGCCGGGCTTTCCAGCAACGGGGGGCAAAGGGGCATCCCTCCATGGAGGAACGGACGGATCCCTCCGGGTCGCCCGGATGGACGGTTCGCCCCTCGCCGGTCTCCAGGAGAGCGATCGTATAGGGATGATGGGGGCGCCGGGTGATCGCCTCCGCCGGGCCGCGCTCCATCACCTGCCCTGCATAGAGGACCACCAGATCATCCGCGATCCGCCGGATCAGCGCAAGATCATGGGTGACGAAGACCATGGCCAGCCTGCGCTCCCTCTGGAGCTCGATGAGCAGGTTGATGATCTGCGCTTGAACAGACACATCCAGGTTGGAGGTGGGCTCGTCGCACAGCAGCAACTCCGGATCCAGGACGAGGGCCCGAGCGATCGCGATCCGCTGAAGTCCCCCGCCGGAATATTGGGAGGGGTAGCTGCCCAGGGGAGCTTCCGGAAGCCCAACCCGATGAAGCAGCGCGCGGATGCGCTCCCGGGCGCGGGCGTCCCACAGCCCATGGGCGCGCAAGGGCTCGCCGATGATCTCCTCCACCGTCATTTGAGGATCCAGGGCGTCGTAGGGATCCTGGAAGACAAAACCGATGCGCCGTCGCAGGGCTTTCAGCTCCCGGGGACTGTAGCGATAGGGCTGGTCCTTGAACCACAGGCGGCCGGCCGAGGGGCGCTCCAACCCCAGGGCCAGGCGAATGCAGGTGGTCTTCCCGGAGCCGGATTCCCCGACCAGCCCCAGGATCCGCCCCTTCCGGACGGAAAACCCCACCTCCTTCAGGGCCGTGAAACGTCCATATCGCCGGGTCACCCGCTCGAAACGAAGGATGGGCGGCTCCAAGTCCGTCATTGCGCGTTCCCCCGGGGGAAGTAGCAGGCCACGATGCGCTCCCCACGCTGAAGGATCTCAGGGAATCGATCCTGACAGATCTCCTGGCGATAAGGGCACCTCGGATGAAAAGGGCAGCCCGAAGGGCGATCCCTGGCGGACGGAGGATAGCCCTGGATGGCGTACAGAGGCTCGCCCCGAGGGCCGTGGATCAGATCGTAATAAGTTCGCACGAGAGCCTCTGTATACGGATGGAAGGGGGCCGAGAGGATCTCGGCGCATGGCCCGACCTCGGCCAGACGGCCGGCGTAGAGAACGGCCACCCGATGAGCCAGCGCGGCGACGACCCCCATGTCATGCGTGATCCACAGGACGGCGATCTCGCTCTCCGCCTGGAGGCGACGGACGAGGGCGAGGATCTCGCCCTGGGTCAGGCGATCCAGGGCGGTGGTGGGCTCATCGGCGATCAGCACCGGCGGGTTGAGGGCCAGGGCCATGGCCAGGACAGCCCGTTGGCGCATGCCCCCGGAGAGCTGATGAGGATAAAGGCGGGCGGCCTGCTCCGGACGGGGGATCCGCACCCGGGCAAGCGCCTCCACCGCCCGCGCCCAGGCTTCGGAGGCGGACAACCCCAGATGAACCTGAAAGACCTCCGCCACCTGGGCGCCTACCGGAAGGACGGGGTTCAGGGCAGCCATGGCATCCTGAGGAACCAGGCCGATGAGGCGGCCGCGCAACGAACGCAAGACGGGAACCGGCAGGTCATAGATGGCCCATCCATCCACCTCCACATATCCGCGCACGGCGGCGCCCGGCGGCAGCATACGCGCGAGGGCCATGGCGAGGGTGGTCTTCCCGCTCCCGGTCTCCCCCACCAGCGCCAGGATCTCTCCCTTGCGGATCTCCAGGGAGATCCCCTCCAGGATACGGACGGACCCGTAGGCGACTTCCAGGTCCCGTATCCGCACGACGGCCGTCATCCGACCTCCTCCCGGGTGCGAGGATCCAGGATCATCCGCAACCCATCCGCCACCCCGTTCAGCGCGATCACCGAGGCCCCGCCCACCAGCAGGGTCCCCATCACCACCGGGCGATCCAGGGTCTGCATCGCCTGGACGGCCAGGAGGCCGATCCCGGGCCAGCCGAAGATGGCCTCCACCACCACCACGCCGGAGAGATACGCGCCGAGGTCCATCCCGGCCATAGTGGCCAGCGCCGGGAACACATGGGGGAGGCAGTGGCGGAACAGGATCCACCGATTGGGCAGCCCCTTGGCCACCGCCATCCGCACATAAGAGGAGCCCAGGCTCTCCTCCAGCCGATCCCGAACCACTCCCGCATACCAGGGGGTGCCGGCCAGGCCCAGGGTGAGAGCGGGCAGGATCAGCTCCCGTAGGCCGGCCCCGCCGGTTGTAGGGAACAAACGGGCACCGAACCCCAAAGCAAGCAGGAGGGCGATCCCGATGACAAAGGTAGGCATGGAGAGGAGGATCAGATTGAGGCCGGAGAGAAGGCCCCGGAGCCGTGGGGAGAGGGCCATCGCGATGCCCACCGGGAGGCCCAAAAGGATCTCCGCCAGCACCCCGGCGAGGGCCAGCGCCGCGGTGGCCGGCAGACGGCCGGCGATCAGGCGGGCCACCGGCTGCCGCCGGACATAGGATTCCCCGAGATCCCCCTGGGCGACGCGCAGGAGGTAGCGGCCCAGCTGCTCCCACCACGGCCGGTCCAGCCCCAGCTGGGCCCGGATCCGACGGGCGACCTCCTCGCTGGGGGTGCGGGGAGCCAGCATGCGCACCGGATCGCCCGGGATGATGAACTGCAGCGCGAAGGTCAGCACAATCAAGCCCAGCAGGGTCACCGCCCCATGAGCAACCCGCATCCCTATAAAGCGAGCCATGAGAAACGCGCTCCCTCCGGATGGATCCGTTTCAAGCCCTCCGCGATCAGAAGAAGCCCCGAAGTGGTCAGCATCAGGAAGGCGGCGGGGGCCAGGAACAGATGAGGCGCGAAGGCCAGGGCGCCCTGGCCTTCGCTGATCATGTTTCCCCAGGACGGGGTGGGCAGCGGGACCCCCGCGCCCAGGTAGGACAGGGTGGCTTCCATCATCACCGCGGCGGCCGCGTTCATCGGGGCATAGGTGAGCAACAGCGACCTTAAATGGGGCAGGATGTGACGGAGCAGGATCCGATGCCGGGCCTCCCCCATCGCCACCGCAGCCTCCACGAACCCGCGGCGCCGCATCCGAAGGGTCTCGTTGTAAACCAGGCGGGCCGGATAAGCCCAGAACAGCAGGGTGATGATCGCCACCGGGCGCAACAGCCCGGCCGGCAGCAGGGCCGTCAGCGCCAGCCCCGCCAGGGTGGTGGGGAGGGCCAGGCCGATGTCCGTCAGGCGCATCCCCGCCGCTTCCAGGACCCCTCCGTAGAACCCTGCGAACATCCCCACCGTCGCCCCCAGGGCCAGGCTCAGGAAGGCCGCCAGGATCCCAATGGAGAGGGAGACGCGCCCGGCCAGCGCCACGCGGGCCAGCACATCCCGACCCAGCGTGTCGGTCCCCAGCGGATGGGCGGGAGTGGGGCCGACGGGCAGCCCGGCCGGGCTCAGGCCATGGACGAAATCCTGATGGTAGGGATCCCCGAACAGGGGGGCGAGGAGGGCGATCCCCCCGATCAGCCCGATCAGGGCGATCCCCCCCCACAGCGGTCGCCGGGCCTCAATCGGCCACCCAGAGGCGATCGTAATAGGTGCCATATTCCCCCCGGTAATGGTAATTCTGGATGCGCTCGCGCCGGCCAGCGATGAAGTTGAAGGACACCAGCCAGAGGAAGGGCGCGTCCTCGCCGATCAGCTGCTCGATCCGAGCATAGACCCGGTTCCGCTCCCGCTCGTCGAAGATCTGCTTCGCTTCCCGGGCCAGGCGATCCACCTCCGGATTGCTGTAGCCGGTGTGATTGTCCGAGGCGTCCGAGACGAAGAGGGCGTTGACCATGTCCGCCGGCGAGGGCTGGACCATAAACCAGGACCCGCTCCACATCTGAAGCCCGCCTTTCTTCACCAGGTCCTGGAGGACGCTGGGATCCACCTGCTCCAGGCGCACCCGCACGCCGATGGCCGCCAGATCCTGCTGGACGATTTGGGCTTCCTGCAGGAAGGGACTGTCGGAGCGCGCGGTCAGGGTCACCGTGAAGCCGTTCAGATAGCCGGCCTCCTCCAGGAGCCGCTTCGCCCGGTCCGGATCATAGCCGTAAGGCTGAAAGACCCGATCGTAGTTCTCCAGGGTGGGCGGGAACGGCGCCCCCCAGGCCCGGGACTGGCCGGCGAAGATCCGCTCGATCTTGGAGCGATCCACCCCCCAGTTCAGCGCCTGCCGAACGCGCCGGTCATTTAAGGGCGGCCGCTTCGTGTTCAGCTCGATCCATCGCCCGGCGAGGACCGGCACCGGCTGGGCCAGGCGTCGCAGATTGGGATCGCCGAGGACCCGGCTCACATGGGTTGCCGGGATCCCTTCCCCCAGGATGTCCAGATCGCCTGCCTGCAGCTGAAGCATCAAAGTGTCCTCGGCGATCCCCCAGCGGAACTCCACCTCATCCACATAGGGCAGGCCCGGCCAGAAATAATCCGGGTTTTTGACGAAAACGGCCCGCTGCCGCTCCTCGCTGTATTCCACGAGCTTGAAGGGGCCGGTCCCGATCGTGTAGGTCCGCCCGAAGTCCTCCCGATGGGCCTCCACTTCCTCCCGGGGGATCGGCGCGCTCATGGGAAGGGAAAGCAGGTTCAGGATCGTGAAATCCGGCTGGGTCAGATGGATGCGCAGCGTGTAGCGATCCACCACCTCCACCCCCTCCAGGGTTTTCGTCTTTCCCTCCATCACCTCCTTCGCGCCGACGATGGTCTCGAAATAGCTCTGAGCCCATGAGGCGAGCTCCGGACTCAGGGCCCGCTCCCAGGACCATTTGAAATCCTCCGCGGTGACCTCCCGCCCGTTGTGGAACCGGATGCCCTGCCGCAAGCGGATGGTCAGCGTGCGCCCGTCCGTGGAAACCTCCGGCATGGCCTCGGCCATATGGGGCGCGGGGCCTCCGGCCTGGCCGTCATAGGCCAGCAGCGTCGCATACACGAGCTCCGTCAACACGTCCCAGGCGGCCAGGTTGTAGCCGAGGGCGGGGTCGATGGAGTTCGGGCCCTCGCTCCAGCCCACCACCACCCGTCCCCCCGGCTTCCCGCCCGCAAAAGGCGGCCCGGGGGGACGGCCCGGGATCGGCGTGGGGGAAGGTGGGATCGGGGTGGGAGAAGGGACCGGCCCGGTTGGGATCGGGGAAGGGAACGGAGTCGCTGTGGGGGGAGCGGGGGTGGCCGCCGGCGCACACTGACTGAACACCCAACCTCCAACCCCCACGCCCAGCCAGCGCAGAAACTCCCGACGGGTCAGCCGACGGATGCCCATAGGCCCCTCCTTTCTTCCTGGAACCTGCCCTTCAGATCACCCAGAACTCTAAGATGGGAAGCCTCTGGCAGGGGTTTCCGACGCGCGCCAGCACGCGGCGTCCTTTCGGATCGATCACAACCCCTGCCGCTGTCCGGCTGTCGGACACAGGGCTGGGATGGCGGCACACGGTGGCTCCCTCCGGCCCCGGGAGATGATCCGCCAGAAGCTCGAGAGCCGCCGGAGGCCCCACGCCGGTCACGGCGGCGGCCCGGGCCATCAAGCGCTCCACCCGGTGCCGGCTGGCCGGGACGTCCGAGGCAAGCTGCTGGGCCGCGCATTCGGGAGCCTCGAAGTGGGCGCAGGTGGCATGAAGGCCCTCGATCCACCTCACGGCGAAGACGGTCCCCGCCATCTCGATGTCCACGGTCCGCGCCCCGTCGCTGACGATATAGTGGCATCCGGCGGTGGCTGGGGTCTCCGTCACCATGCGGATCGCCTCCTCCACCGTCCGGCTGCGCAGGATGCGGCGGGCGATGAACGTATAGGGAAGCCCCGGGGGATGAAGGCGCAGGGTGACCCCGGTGTGCACGCTGCCCAGCCCGGCGTCGTTGACCCCCACGCCGCCCAGGGTCCCGGCGTCCGCCAGATACGCCATGCGCCTCCCCTCCTCCTCCACCAGGAAGAGCCAGGGATCCCCCCACCAATCCGCCCCATCCCAGGTCTGGGCCAGCAGGACGGTTCCATCCGTGGTCCGATCCGGCGGCAGGATCACCGCTGAACATCGGGGCCCGACCGGTCGAGGCGGCCGGCCCCGCTCATGGACCAGGTCGGCGATCTCCTCGTAGAAGTTCAGGCCAAGGACCGCGTCGAAGGGCACGCCTGCGCCCTCGGCCATCCCTTCCAGCTCCGCCGCCAGCGCCGGCTCCAGGGCCAGGGCCGGCGCGGCCCGCTCCCGCAGCCAGCCGGACAGCTCCTCCACCGAGAGCGGACGGGCGGCATGGATCGTGGCCTCGGCGACCAGCTCCGCCCAGTAGCGACGGATCCAGGGGGCGGCGGCCCGGCCGTGTTGCCGCCCTCGGTCCCGAGGGGATCCGCTAAGCCAGAGCGTCCGAATCGTTTCTTCCTTCATCTCTTCCTTCATCGCCCCCTCCATCGGCCGCTCGCAAGACCGAAGCGGGTCAAGCCTTTCATCCGAACGGGAAAAGCCCTTCCCCGGGCTCGACGAAGCTTCCGGCCGGGAGCCCGTGGAGGATCGCCAGGGCCCTCCGGTTCCAGACCTGCATCGCCTTCGCCCGCCGGTAGGCCCGATGCAGCCCCGTCTCGACCGCGAACCCCAGCGCGCCCATGAGCTGGTGGGCCAGGGCCGTGATCCAGACCGCGGCGGTGCCCGCATATACCAGCGCCGGCGTCCAGTCGGGAAGATCGGGAGCGGCCCAGGCCAGGGCCTGCAACCCTTCCAACACCCCCGCCGCCTCCCCCAGGTAATGCTGGATGAGCGGCTGGGCCGCGAGGGGACGATCGAACTGCCGGCGGGCGAAAACGTGCGTGAGCGCCTGTCGGAACGCCCGTTCGGCCAGGCCGGCGAGGTAAGCCACCGTGCCGGCGGCCCAGGCGCGCCAGCGCCGCTGGCTTTCCTCCGGCGAAGCCCGCGCTTCGACGGAGCAGGCCTCGGGGGGAAAGCGATAAATCCCCCAATCGTCCAGGAAAGGGACCGGATCGCCGGCGTCGGGGAGGGCGCACCATCCCAGACCGTTCGGGAGGGGAAGGGCCGCCCGGGAGGCATGGCGCGCGTAGCGCACCCATCCATCCAGCGCCATCGCGCCACCGAGAGCGGCCTGATCGAGCCAGGCCAGGGGAGCCGCCGCTCGCCCCAGCGCCAGGGCGCCCGCCGTCCCGAGGCGGACCCCCTCGGGGTCGGCCCACCAGTCCGTCCCGGCCAGCTCCCGCAAGCGCTGATCCAGCGCTTCGTCGTAATCCTCCCCCCAGCGGCCCGGCTCCCAGGGCCGAGCCGGCGTCCACCCTTCCAGAAGCCGGGCGAAGGCCTGAAGGGCCAGAGAGGCTTCAGGAGAAGGCTCCCCGATCGCCATAATGGTCTTCGCCTCCGGATAGGGACACGGCGGCGAGTCCGCCGAGCGACGGGATTGAGGATCCGATCGGGTTGGGTTGTCCGTTCAGCCGCCACAGGCTGCCCAGCACCCATACCGGCCCCACGCCGGGCTGTTGCAGGAGGGCCAGCAGCCGGTTGGCGCGCGCCTGGGGATCCTGATACAGCGCGCGGAGGTCGCGCACCGGCGCGCAGGGGACGCCCCGGGCTTCGAATTGCTCCAGCCAGAAGGCCACCGGGCGGCTGGCGATGCGCTCCTCCAGGGCTCGCACCAACTCCTGTCGCCGCTGACGCTCCGCAGGATCCTCGGGGACCTTGTCCGGATCCTCCAGGGCGGGGTCCTGGAATCCGAACACGCGAAGCATCGCTTCCCGCTGGCGACGGTTCAGGCAGGCCACCGCCAGGTAGCCGTCCTGGGCTTCGTAGCATCGATAATAAGGGTTCAGGGAGAGGCGAAGGGCCACCTCCTCCGCCCGACGGCGCAGATCCGGCGGCCCGGCCGGCCGCTCGGGGTCCAGCGCCGGGGGCGGGCCCTGAAGGGCTTCCACCCACACCAGATCCTGGAGCTGGACGGCCAGGGCGGCGGCGAGCAAGGGGACTTCCACGTGCAACCCATCCCCGGTGGCCTGCCGATGCAGCAGCCCGGCCAGCGCCCCCACAGCCAGCAGCAAACCGGCGGTCAGATCCACGATAGGGATCCCCCCTGCCCGAACCGGAAGCCGATCCTCCGGATGGGCGCCGGTGAGGAGGAGGCCGCTGAAGGCTTGAACGACCAAATCGTAGGCCGGCCGGTTCGCCAGCGGCCCCTCCGGCCCGAAGGCCGTAACGGTGCACAGAACGATCCGAGGGTTCAGGGAGCGAACCGTCTCCCAGTCCAGGCCGAAGGCGCGGGCGCGAGGAGGCGGGAAATTATGCAGAACGAGGTCTGCCGTCCGGATCAGAGCTTGACTCTCCCGCCGCCCCTCCTCTGTCCGGAGGTCCAGGACCAGCGATCGCTTCCCCCGGTTCAGCGCATAGAAATACCGGCTCTCCCCCGGGGCGAAAGGGTCGAGATGTCGATAGGCTTCGCCGCCGGGGGGCTCCACTTTAATCACCTCCGCCCCCAGATCGGCCAGGAGCATCCCGGCGAACGGCCCCGCCACATATTGGGCGTATTCCAGCACCCGGATCCCTTCCAGCGGCCGTTCCGCGCTCATCCCGCCTCCCGTGCCAGCTCCTCGCAGGCCTGGGCGATCCGATCTATGGATTCCTGAAGGATCCTCTCATCATGAGCAGTGGAGAGGAACCAGCGCCCGAGGGGGAAGCGGTGCGCGAAGATCCCATGCCGGACCAAGATCTCACAGAACCGACGATAGCGGGCCGCATCCTGCAGGGCGGCGAGATCCCGCCAGGAGCGCGCCTCCTCCGAGCGCGCGACGCCCAGCACCGGCAGCAGCATGGAGGCCACACGGCGCACATGGCCGATCAGCCCGGCGGCGCGCATCGCCGCTTCCAAACCCCTGGCGAGCGCTTCCGTCCGCTGTTCCAGCATGGCATAGAGGGCGGGTCCCTCCTCCTCCAGACGGTCCAACACCGCTCGGGCAGCGGCGAGGACGGTGGGAGAACCGGTGTAGGTTCCGCCGTGGACCACGCGTCCTTCCGCCACCGGCTTCATCAGCTCGCGGGGGCCCCCGAAGGCGGCCAGGGCGAACCCTCCCCCCAGGATCTTGCCCAGGACCGTGAGATCCGGCCGAACCCCATACAGCGCCTGGGCCCCGCCGGGGGCCACCCGGAAGCCTGTTAACACCTCATCGAAGATCAGAAGCGCGCCCCAGCGATCCGCCAGCGCCCGCAGCCCCTCCAGGAAACCGGGAAGGGGGGTCAACAGGCCGCCGGATCCCAGGATCGGTTCCACCAGGATCGCGGCGATCTCCCAGCCGTGGGCTTCCATGCATGCCCGCGCCGCCTCCAGGTCATTGAAGGGGCACACCCACACGTGGGCCACCGCCTCCGGAAGGACGCCCGCGCTCTCCGGGGCGGAGGATCCCGGGCCGGAGCCTCCCCACCCCACGCATACCGGATCCGCCCATCCGTGATAAGCTCCCTCGAACTTCAGAAGGCCCGGTCGGCCGGTGATCGCCCGGGCGAGGCGCACCGCGGCCATCACCGCCTCGGTCCCGGAGTTCGCGAAGCGGACCTGCTCGATGGAAGGGAAGAAGCGGGCGATGCGCTCCCCCACCTCCGCGTAAAGCCGGTGGGGGAAAGCGAAATGGGGGCCCATCGTGCGAATCGTCTGAAAGACGGCCTCGACCAGCCAGGGCGGGTTATGCCCGAACAGATTAACCCCGTATCCGCAACAATAGTCGATGTAGCGCCGGCCATCCTCATCGTAGAGGAAGGGCCCCTCGCTGCGGGCGATCACCAGAGGAAACGCGCCCATCTGCCGGGCGTAGCTGGTCTCCCCTCCGGCCACCCATCGGGCGATCTCCTGGAAGAGGGCCTCCGTGCGGGTTCGGCCTGCTACTCCTTCGGGCATTTCAACCCCCGTCGGGCGATCACCAGACGCTGAATCTCTGCCGTCCCTCCGGAGAGGGTGCTGCCTACCGCCGCCCGATAAAGGGCGGCCGCGCGCCCCTTCAGAAGGGCATAGGGCCCGGCCTCCGCCAGCCCGGGAACCCCGAGAAGGTCCAGGGCGAAACCGGCGATCCGGCGGGTCAGCCGGCCGACCGTCAGCTTGGCCATCGCGCTGAGGACGCTCGCGGGCTCGCCTCGGGCCAGGCCGGCGGCGGCCCGATAGCACAGCTGGCGCGCCGCCTCCAGGCCGCCCCGCAGGTGCCAGAGCGTCCAGCGCCACAGGCCGCTCGGATCCCGCTTCCGCAGGATCTCTTCCAGGGCGTCCAGGATCCACCGGAGGGCCCCTACCTTCTCGATGGTCACCCTCTCGAAATCGAGGGTGTAGAGCATCACGGTCCATCCCTCGTTCCGCGCGCCGACCTGAGCGGAAGCCGGCACGAACACATCGTCCAGGAAGACCTCCGCCAGCAGCCCGCCGCCCATGGTGGGAAACGTGCGCACCGTGATCCCTGGCGTGCGGAGAGGCAGCACGAACACTGTAAGGCCCCGATGCTTCGGCGCTTGAGGATCCGTTCGGGCAGCCAGATAGATCCAATCCGCGATGTGCGCGCTGGAGGTCCAGATCTTGTGCCCCTTTAGGACAAATCCTCCCGGAGCCTCCCGGGCGGTTGTCTTCAAGGAAGCCAGATCGGATCCGGCCTCCGGCTCCGAGAATCCCTGGCAGAAGAGCAGCTCCCCACGGCATATGCGAGGGATTAACGTCTCCACCAGCTCTCGGGATCCGAAGCGCAACAGGGCGTTCCCTACGGTCCGACAGGAAAGGAGATACCCTGAGAGGGGGAGCCAGTGATAACCGAAAACCTCCTCCACAAGGGCGGTCTCCAGGAAGCTCAATCCCCGACCTCCCAGCTCCCGAGGCCAATGCACTCCGATCCAGCCCGCCTCCCCCATGCGGCGGTAAACCTCGCGGGAATCCCCGTCCGAAGGCATCCCCTGAGTCCAGAAGTCCGGATCGGCTTCCAGCAGGGGCGCGAGCGAGCGGCAGAAGTCCTCCGCCTCCGCCCGGATCTCAGCCCCTCGACCTTCGATCCCAACGATCATGGTTTTCGATCTCCCCTGACATGCGCAGCTGCTCAGAGATCGCCCCGGCTGCCTGACGGAGGGCGGGGAGGATCTCATGCCGCAGACGGTGGGCCGACCAACGGCTGAGCGGGATCGAGACGTTGATGGCGGCGCAGACCCGATCCCCCTCCCAAATGGGAACCGCGCAGGCGTTCAGGCCGAGCTCATATTCCTGACGGGAGAGCGCGTAGCCCTTGGCCCGGATCCATCGAAGCTCCGGAAGCAATTCCCGCCAGCGCGTTTTCGTGAAGGGAGTGCGGGCCGGATACGGCTCCGGGCCCAGAAGAGCCCGGGCCGCTTTCTCATCCAGATAAGCCAGCAGGCACTTCCCCAGGGCCGTGCAATGGGCCGGCAGAAGCAGGCCCGCGTAGGTCTGCACCCCGACCAGCCGCGGGCTGGCATAGCTGACCAGGTAGAGGACCCGATTTCCTTCCAGGACCGCCAGGTTAGCGGTCTCGCCCAGGGCCTCGGAGAGCCAGCGCACATGAGGGCGGGCGATCTCGGGCAACCGGCGCGCGTGCAGGGCCGGTCCGATCAGCCGGATCACACCGCTTCCGAGGCGAAAGCGGCGGGTGATGGGATCTTGCTCGACAAACTGATGGGTCATCAGGGTGCGCAGCAGGCGGTAGACGGTCGGAAGGGGGAGCCCCGTCGCCTCTCCTAACTCGGAAAGCGTCCACTCCGGCCGCTCTGGGGAGAACTGTTGCAGGATCTGCAGCCCGCGGGCAAGGGATCGACTCATCTTCCGCTCCGGACAGGACAGGATGCCTAAGCCGCAAATCGCATACCCCTCCCGCCCTTCATGACAGGACGATGAGAGGCCCAAGCCTGTTTTCATATAACGAAAATCAGTTTCATAATATAAATTACCATGCTCCTATTTAACTGTCAACCCCGACCTCTGCTGAGCTTCGGAATGCAGTTTGGACACCGCCATTATCGGGATCGGTTACGGCCCGCCTCGGCCGGCTTCCGATGGTGACTTCAGGCCGCTCGCAGGGCTTCAATTCGGGGTTGACCTGGCCCCGTTTGGGTGGGTTTTCGAACTTCTCTCCGAAGGTCGGCGACCTCTGGGGTTCAGACGCGAGTTGGGACAGGGGGAGGGGGATCTCCTCATCGGATCGGGAGAGGTGCGGATGCATCATTTAGAAATGCGAATTCGCCGAGCCTTTGTAGGTGATAAGCGATCTGGATCCAGGGAAGGCGCTGCGGATCTATCTCCAGCGGATGGAGGGAGGCCTTTCAGGCTTTGAAAAGCCTGTTGGACTTGGGGCGCCAGATGAACAGGTCTTCGGAGCATATAGGATGGCCTTGCGATGGATTGCCTATGCCATTGGGCGATTGATCGAGGAGCAATCAAGGGATTTGTGGGGCGCTGCTGAGGGGATCCGGGGGGGATCCGAACCGATCCGGGCGGAAGGGGAAAGGGGCGTGTGATTCCGGCTTTTTTGCGGCTGAAGTGGAGGGGGTCGTTTTGCGATGCAGGAGTGGCAGGCTCTCGTAGGCACGGCGCGGGCCGCTTTCCATGCCCTCCTCTACCCTCCTGCCCCAACTCGAGTCTGAACCCCCGCGCGCTCCATTTCCAGGTAGCGGAGGAACCCCTGAACGGCCGCAGCGGGATCCGCGTGGCGGAAGCGACGCTTGGGCATGGCAAGCCTCCCTGGACGCAGGGTCTCCGCATCCATGGGATTTAGCCGGAAGCTATCTCCATGCTCTCACAGAGTCGGAGAGGAAGAAGAGGGAGAAAATCCTCACATCTCCCGGGCCGGTAGTCACTCCCTTAGGTATTGGTGATGCGGGAAGGTCAAGAATTCCTCCCAGGCCCAGATATGATCGGTCCACCCGATGGCCATCGCCGGCGTCCGCGGCCGATACCGCCGCCCCTCCGGCAGGCCCTCCCCCGCTTCCCGCAAGGCCCGATGGGGCCGCAGCCCGTTAGGCTCAAACCCACAGAGGATCACCCGCGCCTCCCAAGTCTCCACCGTCTTGGCAAAGGCGTGGGTCTTACGCGTCAGCGCGTTCAAGCGATCGCGCAGCACGCCATTCCATCGTTCCTCATGCACCGGATAGGGGCCATCCACCGCCTCTCCCACAACCAGACGCACTTCCACGCGCACCATCCGGCCCTGATGACGACGCTGGACCGCCTGCGTCAACCCCACCCCGGGCGTGGGCACCAAGGGCGGACGCCCCCACTTTCCCGTCGGTTGCGCGTCCCGATCGGCGCGGCGAACCGCCTGTCGATCGACCGGCCGGCCATCACGGATCCAGATCACGCCCCTCCGACCCTGCGTGCGTTGACGGGTCTGCGCCACCCCCTTCGGCGCGACCTCATCCTCCGAAGACCCAAAGCCCCACGCCACCCCAAAACGAGTCGCCCGGTCCGGACTCCAACATCCCCCACGCGGGCCCACCCCGCCCGCCGAGGCGGCCGGATCTCCAGCATCCGGAGGCTTTTTTGGACAAAAGACCCGAAGGCATCCACCTCCACCTCGCTCCAGTGCAGGTCGTGGACCAGCACCTGGGGGATGGTTTCATCCTTGTGGCCGGTGATCTCCTCGGCGGCGCTCCGGCCCCCCCGGCGCATCCCCACCCGCAGGGGGCGCGCCAGCGATCCATCGCCGTGCCCAGGGTAGGCCCAAACGAGCGCTGGCAGTTCCGGCACACCCAACGGGGCCGCCCACCCTTGCTGCCGTTCTGGATCCCGTGGGTGGCCCCACAGCGAGGACAGGGGGGATTGTCTGGACTGGGTTTTCGGGCCATCTTCCTCACCTCCGCCTCACCTCTGGCCCCGATCATACCACCGAGCACTACTCAGGGGGGCAACTACCCCCTTTACTCCTGACTAGAAATAGGCAAGAGAAGATGCTCAGCCCTTCTCTCTGGCCAGATCCCAACAATCCGCGTCCGATCCCCCTGCGTATCAATAGATAGAACACAGGCAAGGATCAGGATCGCTATGCTGGGCGTTCGCGAAGATCCGAAGCTCTCTCTCCACTTCCGCCTCCCTCTCCCTGCGCCGGATCCCATCGATGGCGCGGTCCTGGGCGCCTTGGTCTATGCGGATCTCTTCGACTACCCCCTGACGCTCGAGGAGATCCATCGCTACCTGATCGCTATCCCGGCTTCGCTCGCCGAGGTGGGCGAGCGCATCGCGCGGAGCTCCTGGTTGCGGGAGCGGATCTCCCAGTGTGATGGAGTGTGGACTCTCCGCGGCCGGGAATCGCTCAGCCAGCTCCGACGGCAACGCGCGCGGGCAGCAGCCCGATTGTGGCCCTATGCTCTGCACTACGGCCGGATCCTGGCTGCCCTGCCCTACACCCGCATGGTGGCGGTGACCGGGGCACTGGCGATGGATAACGTGCCGGAAGGCGATGACATCGACTACCTAATCGTCACCGCGCCCGGGCGGCTCTGGCTCTGCCGGGCCATGGCCATCGCGGTGGTGCGCTGGGCCGCCCGGCACGGTCGGACCCTCTGCCCCAACTACTTTCTCTCCGAACGAGCACTCGTCCTCGAGGATCAAAATCTGTTCACCGCCCATGAGCTGACCCAGATGATCCCTATCGCCGGCGTGCCGATCTACCAGCGCATGCGAGCCCTCAACCGATGGGCTGCACGTTTCCTGCCGAATGCATGGGAAGCACCCTGGTCGGTGGAGGTAACTCCCGCCATCCGCCGGGAGATCACAGTGGCCCTGGAGGCGCTGGGCCGTATGCCCTTTGTGGATTGGCTGGAGGCTTGGGAGAGGCAACGGAAGATCCGCAAGTTCAGCGCTCGCCCGGTGGGCGAGTGCCGTTTCGACGCGGATCACTGCCAGGGACACTTCCACGGCCACGGTCAGCGCACCATGGCTGCCTTCGCGGAAAGGCTTTGCTACTGGATGGGATAAGGGCCGGCGGCATTCCTGAAAAGAGATCCGCCCGCCCAGGGCAATCAGCAACGATGGGCAGTCGTTCCCCATCCTCTGAGGAGGTGCGTTCGAATGCGCCCGGATATCACACTGGTCCATCCGCTGTTCATCGCCAAGGATCCGGTGGAGCGCCGCCTGATGACGCCCTATTTCCCGCTGGGCCTGATGTATCTGGCTGCAGTTCTGCGGGAGCGGGGCTACTGTGTGGAGCTCTTCGATTGCACCTTCCGGCAGGATTACACAGAGTTCGAGAGCTACATGCGCCGGAAGCGCCCGCCGGTCGTTGGGATCACCTCCCTGATCACCATCCGACGCCACGCCCTGATCCTGGCGGAGATCGCTCATCACTATGGCGCCACCGTGATCCTGGGCGGGCCGGATCCCACCGGTCTGCCGGAGCGCTACCTGGGCTATCGAGGGAGCCAGGGGGAGTTCCCGGTGGACATCGTGGTCTTCGACGAGGGGGAGCTCACGATCCAGGAGCTCGCCGACCATCTCTTCGGGCGGCCGGAAGCCCCGCGAGACCTGCGGGAGATCCCCGGGCTACGGTTGCGAGGGGCGAACGGGCAGGTGATCGCCACCGCCCCACGGCCGCTCATCAACGATCTGGATACCCTTCCTTTCCCCGCCCGGGACCTGGTGGAGATGGAGGACTATCGGCGTGCCTGGCGGAAGGCGCACGGTTACTGGCCGCTCTCCATCATCAACACCCGGGGATGTCCTTATGCCTGCACCTGGTGCCAGAAGGCCGTTTTCGGAAGGACCTACCGGGCGCGCTCTCCGGCAAACTCCGCCGAGGAAATGCGCCATCTGAAGGAAGTGTATCAGCCGGACTTCTTACGGGTGGTAGACGACATCACAGGCGTGAATCCGAAATGGGTGCTGCAATGGCGCGATGAAGTCCTGGCCCGGGATGCTGTGATCCCCTTCGAATGCCTGACCCGGGTCAACCTGGCCAGCGAAGAGATGCTGTCCGCTCTCAAGGAGATCGGCTGCCGTCGGATTTACTTCGGCGCGGAATCAGGCTCCCAAAAAGTCCTCAACGCGATGAAGAAGGGAACTAAAGTCCAGCAAATCTATGAAGCAGCGGCCCGGTGCAAGCGCCTAGGGATTGAGACGTATTTCTTTATGATGGTGGGCTATCCCGGGGAGGAGCTCGAGGATCTCGAGCAGTCCGTGCGCTTGCTCCGCGAAACCCTCCCGGATCGCTTCAGCACCACCATCGCCTATCCACTCCCCGGCACGCCGTTCTATGAGCAGGTCCGCGATCGCCTGATGTTCGATTCTGAATGGAACATCGATTGGGATTACACCGCCCAGAACCGCTTGCTGTTTCGCCGGGAGAAATACGATACCCGCTTCTATCGCTGGGTGATCCGCTGGTTTCAGAAGGAGTGGGAGGACGCGCGCCTTCGGGCCGGCTGGCGGCCGTCGTTTCTCCGGCGCCTGCGCATCCAGATCGGACTGTGGATAGCCCGACGAATGGTCCGCCTCTTGGCCCGCTGGCCCAGCCGGCCGCTGGTGTGTTTCCACCCCGCTGAAGGAAGGTAAAAGCCAGGAAATGAGCGAGGTCACGCGCATGGAACAAGCGGATGCGCTCTACCGGATCATCGCCCATGGCTTTGATCAGATCGCACCGGCTTACGACGAGCGTTATAGCGCTCAGGCGAATCCGGTAATGGCCTGGATGCGGGCGGAGAGCTGGAGGATCCTTCGGGATGTTCTCCCACCTGGGGGATGGGTGCTGGAGATCGGGTGCGGGACGGGAGAGGACACCCGGGCGCTAGCCCGGGCCGGCTATCGTGTTCTCGCCACCGATATCTCGCCGGAGATGCTCCGTCACGCCCGCAGGCGGGCGATGGAAGCCGGGTGCGCTGATCGGATCGCTTGGGTGGCCATCCCAGCGGGCCATCTGGCCGCTTTGCGGCCACCGGAGCCTTTCGATGGAGCCTATGCCGGTTTCGGAGCCCTGAATAGCGAACCGAACCTGGAGGCGCTGGCGGAAGCCCTCGCCGTCCTTCTCCGCCCGGGAGCCCCTCTGATCCTCTCTGTGATCCATTCGTGGTGCCTGCTGGAAGCCCTCAGATCTCTCCTCCGCGGCCGTTTCCGCGCTGCCCTCCGCGGCCGTGGCACCCACTGGACCCTCATCCCTATACCCGGCCCGAACGGGGAACGCATCGCGATCCCCATGCGTCCGCTCTCCGCCCGAATCCTGAAAGGCATTTTCATGCCTGCCTTTCGCCTCGAGCGGGCGATGGCCTTCCCATTGCTCCTCCCTCCGCCTCCCATGGCCGATCTCCTCTGTCGACACCGAATCCTGTTCCGCTCGCTGGAAGCCCTGGATCGGAAGCTGCGGGCCCGCTGGCCGTGGCGGGATGGAGGAGATCATCTGTTAATGGTCTTGCGCCGCCGATGAGTGCTCTGCGGATCCTCCCAGTTGAAGGACGAAAGGAAAAGCGGCTTCGTGAAGCCCTGAGGGGCCTTTCTCTCGCACGCCGGGCCTCGCAGATCTGGATCCAGACGGCGGGCCGGATCTATGACGCGCCCGCCCTGGCGGATCTGGATCAGGACGGCGAACTGGAGATCTTGATCGCCACCGAGGCCCTCGAGGTTTTCCGGTCGGACGGTCATCGGTTCCCAGGCTTCCCCTTCTACGCCGGAGCGGCTTTCGCCTCGCGACCGGCCCTCGGGGATCTGAACGGGGATGGCTGGCTGGAGATCGTGATCGGATGCGATGATGACCATGTCTACGCCCTGGACGCCCGGGGGCGGCTCCTCCCAGGATGGCCTCGCCGGACCGAAGGGGACGTCTACGGCCGTCCGGCCATCGTGGATCTGGATGGCGATGGAAAGCCGGAGGTGATAGCCGGGTCCGACGATGGCCGCGTCTATGTCTGGCGGGCCGATGGCACCCCGCTGCGGGGCTGGCCCCGGACGACGCAGGGCTTCGTCTCCTCCTCCCCCGTGGTGTGCGATCTGGATCAGGACGGGGATTTGGAGATCATCGTCGGGTCCTGGGATGGCCATGTCCATGTCTGGAAAGCGGATGGGAACCCCTCGCCCGGCTGGCCCCAACTGGCCGGGCATTTCGTGTGGTCCTCCCCCGCCATCGCCGACCTGAACGGGGATGGCGCGCTCGAAGTGGTCGCCATCTCCGATCGGATCTGCGTCTGGTGGCCGGATGGAACCCCTTTGCTGGGCTGGCCTCAGACCTTGCGCTCGTTCGCAGTCGCCTCGCCCATCCTCACAGACCTCGATGGGGATGGATGCGTGGAGATCGTGGCGGCCGCCGATCGAGTGTATGCATGGCGATCGAGCGGGGATCCTCTCCCGGGATTCCCGGTCGACCTGGGAACGTTCATCTGGGCCAGGCCGGAGGCGATCGATCTGGATCAGGATGGAAAACCGGAGCTTCTGGTCGGCGGCTGGGATGGAGCCCTATATGCCCTTCGAGGGAACGGCGCCCTTCTCGGAGCTTTCCCTCTCGGCTCGCCGATTTTCGCTCCACCCCTCGTTCACCGCGGACAATCCGGGCCGGAGATCCTCCTCGGCGCATGGAACGGAGGTCTCTACCGCCTGACGCCGGAGGATCTGGAAACGATAGGCCCTTTGCCGGAGAAAAGGGGCCAGGTGGAATGGCGCCGCATGCCCCTGCGGGGCTCCCTGATCCTCCCCGAAGACACTCCCGTCTTCGTGCAGGTGGATCATGTTCCCTCCCCTCGCGCCGTCCTTCTCTATCGCCGAGCGCAGGACGCTATCGCCCACCCGATCCCCCTCGTCCTCCACGGGGGGCAATGGGTCGCCCTGTTCCCGCCGCTCCCGGCTGGTACGCATGGGACGATCTATGGGAACCAGCATCCCCATGGGGGGCCCTTCATGGAGCCGGTGGACTTCCGGGTTCGCTCCTGTGGCCATGCAATCCGGCGGCGCTGGCGCCGGAGGATCCTGCGGAGGTGGCCATGGATCTGGCGGTTGTTACCCCTTTCCCGCCTCGTTTAACGGGCATCAGCCTGTATGGCCTGCACCTGTGTCGAGCCATGGCCCAAACCGGCCGTCTGTCTCGTATCGTGATCTTAACGGAACATGATGAAAAAAAGGGGAAGGAACGCGAGGGCAGCTCCCTACGCCTGGAGATCCATCGGATCTGGCGCGGAGGGCACCCTGCGGCAGGCTTGCAGCTCCTGCGCGGATTGAAGCGCGCGGGGCCCCGTAACGTCTGGGTGAATTTCAGTTTCAGCGCCTTTGGGGCTTCACCCGTGGCCCTGATCTCCGTCCTGATCGGGCTCACCCTGGCAGCCCGTCAGGGCTGGACGATGCGGATCACCGCTCATGAGGCAAGCCTGATCGATCCCCATACGATGGAGCCTGCATCCCGCCTCCTCGTCGCGCTGTTCCGTTGGCTGACTCGCCTGGGTCTCATCGTCGTACCCCTGCGAGTAGATGCCGAGCGGCTGCGGGACTGCTTTCCGGGAGCCTCAATCGTGCATATCCCTCATGGGAGCTTCTACCCGCCCCGCGCATTGCCGGAGCCCGAAAACCCTGGCCTGCTCTTCTTTGGGGTCATGGCGCCTTACAAAGGTCTTGAGATCCTTCTGGAAGCCTTCCAGATGCTTCGCGCGCGTCACCCAACCTTGACCCTGGAGATCGCCGGCGCGGAGCATCCGCGCTTCCCCGGCTACGGCAACCGCCTTCAGGCCGCTTACGCCCATCGCCATGGAATCCGCTGGCAGGGACCGGTGTCCGAGGAAGAGGTGGAGAGGATCTTCGCCCGGAACACCTTGGTCCTGTTGCCCTATCTGCAGGCGACCGGACCGTCCAGCGTGATCTATCGGGCGGCGGCGTGGGGACGTCCTATCGTGAGCAGCGATCTCCCTGCCCTGCGGGCCACTGCAGACGAAGCGGGGCTGGCCGGAAACTGGGTCCCCCCGGGGGATCCGGAGGCGCTGGCACAGGCCGTCGATTCTATGCTCCAGGAGGCCAGCCAGCGGGAGCAACAACGTCAGCAGAATCTCCGGGCCATCGCCTCCTGCACCATGGACCGGATCGCGGAAGCGTATCTGCGGATCCTGGAGCCCCTCCCGGTTCGATCCGCTGTTCCGCAGCCTATGCCCCAAGAAAACCTGTAGGAGGATCGCTCCTTGCCCGGCTGAAAGCCGATGAGACCTGGAGGGAGAGGATGAGGCGCTCTTCATGGCAACTGCTGGCCTTCAACCTGATCGTCGCCTGGCCACTGGTGGCCTCGGCCCGCTATCGCCGCTCCTACGACGCGTGGACCCACATGTTCTTTGCCGATCACTATCGGCGCGGGTGGTGGGAGCTATGGGAGCCGCGCTGGTATGGCGGCTTCCCGGTTGTCGCATATCCCCCTTTGGTCCATCAGCTCATCGCCCTTCTCTCCTTCCCCCTCGGTGTGGAGATCGCATGGGCCATGGTTCTCCTCTCGACCCTGGTAGCGCTTCCCTTCGCCTTTCAGGCCTTCGCCCGGCATATCGCCGGGCCTCGGATCGCCCAACGGGCCGCCTTCCTGATCCCACTTCTCCCCTCGGTTCATCTCACCGCCCACACCTTTGGGCAGCTTCCCACCTTGTTCGGCCTGATGGCGCTGCTGTGGGGGCTGGCCGCCTGAGGGAATTTCCTGAAGAACGGGCAGTGGAGAGACGGCCTTCGAGGAGGGCTCTGGTTCGCCACGGCGGCCGCGGCCCATCACGGGACAATGCTGGTGATGCCCTGGACTGTTGCCGCGATGGCCTTTCACTCCATCGAGGGCCGATCCGCCTCTCCCACTCATGTCGTAGGCCGGTTGATCCTCTGGGCTTTGGCCACGCTTCTCGGGATCGGAGGTGTGATCTGGCCGTTCTGGCAATGGGGGGTTCGGCAAACCATGCAATCTCCCATCGATCATGCCTCCCGGCATTCCTTCTTCCGCGATCCAACCGCCGCAGGGCTGTTCCTCTGGCCGATGTATGGTCCGATCCTCTGGGCGCTACCGTTCCTGCTCCCCGTTTTGATCCGGCGGCGCCGCTGGCCTATGGGGGGGCTGTTCGCCTTCTGTTTTCTCATGGGGCTTGGGGGAACCACACCGCTGCCGCGATGGCTGTATGGAGAGGGCTGGGAATGGCTGACCTATGATCGGTTTGCCCTGTGGGCCACCATCTGGCTGACCCCGTTCCTCCAGGCCTGGTCCTCCCTCGCCCTTCGACGATTCCGGCGTCTCCGATTGGTGAAGGGAGTGGGCATCATGCTTCTGGCCGCCGCGGCGCTGTATGCAGGGCAGATCGCTTCGCTGTGGCCGACCCAGCCTCCCCTTCAGGATCTCCGCCCGCTGATCGCCTTCCTGAATCAGGAGGAGGTCCGTTCCTGGCGCTACGTTACCTTCGGGCTTGGCGACCAGATGGTGCGGCTTTCCATGGAGGCCCAGGCGGAGACCATCGATGGAAACTACCACACGGCGCGGGGATGGACGGTGCTCCGGGAAAGCGGCCTGGGGAGCCTGGATGCAGCCTACTGGCTGCCGGGGGGAATGGCGCGTCTGGATCGAGTGTTGCCGAAGCTGGGGGAGATGGGGGTGCGCTGGGCCCTGGTCGCGCACCCGGCTTACATTCCCCTGCTGGCTCGCCACGGCTGGCGTCTCCATCGCATCCTCCCCAACGGAGTGGAGGTCTGGGAAAACCCGGATGTGGCGCC
>Ga0272445_1000481_pt1 | contig 37535 bp, 38 predicted proteins | sample YNPCB0031_FD_194404 | JGI IMG/M metagenome (GOLD analysis project Ga0272445, IMG submission 194404) | Hot spring sediment microbial communities from Yellowstone National Park, WY, United States - YNP-CB-003-1 | ecosystem: Environmental > Aquatic > Thermal springs > Hot (42-90C) > Sediment... | reverse complement strand
CGTGTCCCTTTAAGGTGGCGCGGCGTGGAGCCCCGTAGGCCTAGGGGCACGAAGGACCTCCTCCCCGAGGAGGCCGTTAAGTACAGCTACGTCATCGATGAGGTTAGGCGGGTCTTCGAGCTCTTCGGCTTCGACGAGGCTCAAACCCCCGCCCTCGAGCTTCTAAGCGTCCTTAAGGCTAAGTGCGGTGAGGAGGTGGAGCGCCAGATCTTCAAGGTGGAGGGAGGCGAGGTTGGGCTTCGCTTCGACCTAACCGTCGGCTTGGCCAGGATGGTGGCGTCCAACCCAACGCTACCCAAGCCATTTAAGCGCTACTTCATCTCCAAGGCTTGGCGCTACGAGGAGCCTCAAAGCGGGAGGCTGAGGGAGTTCTGGCAGGCGGACGCCGACATAGTGGGGGTTTCATCACCTCAAGCCGACGCCGAGGTGCTGGCGGCAGCCGTGGAGTGCTTGAGGAGGCTGGGCCTCGAGGGCTTCGTCGTCAAGGTCAACAGCCGGAAGGTGCTCGACGCGATCGCAAGGCTCTGCGGGGTTCCCGCCTCTAAGTCCCTCGAGGTTTTTAGAGCCATCGATAAGGTGGATAAGCTGGGCCTCAAGGGCGTCGAGGAGGAACTTCGCTCGAGAGGCCTAGGTGAGCAGGCGGGGAGGCTGCTTGAGGCCATCTCGCTTAGGGGACCTATATTCAAGCTCCTCCATGAGGCTAGAGGGATCGTTAAGGGGGAGGGGCTTGAGGAGCTTGAGTCCTTAGCTAAGCTGGCTGAGCTCTATGGATATGCAGACAAGCTGCTCCTAGACCTTAGCTTAGCTAGAGGCTTGGACTACTACACGGGGATAGTCTTCGAGGTTGTAGTTGAGGGGGAGGAGGGTAAGCTTGGAAGCGTGGCTGGCGGTGGACGCTACGACGGCTTGATAGAGCTGCTGGGGGGGCCGCCGACGCCCGCCACCGGCGTGTCGCTAGGGCTGGATAGGCTCGTCGAGGTCTTGAGGAGGGCTGGGAGGCTGCCGAGCCTTAAGACGGCGACGAAGGTTTTCGTGGCTGCAGCCAGCGACGACGTTAGGGAGGAGGCTTTGAGGCTGGCCACGAGGCTGAGGTCTGAAGGCGTGCCCTGCGAGGTCGACTTGATGATGAGGAGGCTAGACCGCCAGCTGAAGTATGCAGATGCAAAGGGGGTTCCCTTCGCCCTAATCGTGGGTAGGAGGGAGCTTAAGGAGGGGGTTTATAGGCTGAGGGATATGGCTAAGGGGGAGGAGCGCATCGTCGACTGGGATCGGCTGCTCTCGACGGTGGCTGGACATGGTGTCTCAAGCGGAGCTGGCTCGAGTGGTTAAGAGGGCTAGGGAGAGGTCGGCTAGGGTCAGGGTGACGTTCAAGGGGCTTCGCTACGCCTTGGTCATAGACGGTTACGTTAAGGCTGAGGACGTTGGAGGGCGGAGCATTGAGTGGAGCCGTGCCTTCGGCTCCCTGACGCCAGCCGAGGCCCTAACTTCGCTTCCGCTTGAGGACATAGAGGTGTCGCTCCCCGATAAGAGCTTCAAGCTTAAGGGCTTGAAGGAGCTGCTCAGCTGGGCTCTTTAAGCCATCCTCGCGTCCTCAACGGTTCACGCTCAGCCAGCTTCTCCTCTAAGCCCTTTCTCCTTAGCTCCTTTGGCAAATCTTGAAGCTCGATTTTAATACTCATGCCTAAATCGTTAGAGGCTTTCCTCAATTTAAGCCTTTTTCTCGTGAAGCTTTTGAAGCTTGGAATTCTTCGGCTAGCTCCGTAAGTTCCTTGAATAATCGCTGGAAATGTATTTTCAACACCAAATCCCACTTTTAATGAGCGCTCATCAAAGGTAAGCGTTCCACGAATGTCATCTCGTCGGAAGAGACCATCACCATACCATCGAAGTAGCTTCATACATATTATGCTTGATCGCTCAGGTATCTTTGCATAAAGGTCGCCTCGACTAGAATAGTGCAGCTTTCTCCATCATGCATTAACGCTACCGTTTCCTTAACGGTTACCTAAGCACAGCAAAAGCTTAGTTAGATATCGCGGCTCTGGCAACTTAAGCGACGCTATTCTAGGATTGCACCTAATTAGGAGCGGGCCCGAGGGGACTTGAACCCCCGACCTACGGCTCCGAAGGCCGCCGCTCTAGTCCAAGCTGAGCTACGGGCCCGATTTCTCCTGTCCGAACGTTTATATGTTTCTTCCTCTCTTGCTTTCTTGATTGACCTTGGAGGAGTGGGAATGCACAATTTGCGGATACATCTATGACCCTGAGGTTGGAGATCCTGAACACGGCGTAAAACCAGGGACACCCTTTGAGGCTTTACCCGAAAGCTGGGTTTGCCCCATTTGCGGAGCTTCTAAAGATCGATTCGTTAAGAAGGAATAGGACTAGAAAGGAAGAGGAATCTAGGAGCAAGCTAAATCGCGTGTTTGTCGGCTGCCCCACAGCTATGAAGGTTTGAAGCCCTACATGCCAGAGGGAGCCGCTGAGAATCTATCATAGCAAGCATCACCAGGCTTACGTTAATGGAGCTAACGCCACGCTCAAGCTGTTGGATGAAGCGCACAAAGAAAACGATGTAGCAACACAACGCAACCAAGCGGAAGAACTATAATGTAATAAGGTTTTCTTGCGTATCCTATCATTGATGGTGCTCTGAGAAATGGAGAAATAAAAGTTTAGTGTGGTGCTCAGGTTAGAGAGTAGATAAGCTGTCCCAAGTTCCTATCAAGATTGCGAAGGTTGAAGCGAGGCTTTTGGGCCGTGAAGTATTGAAGGCAGCCATAACCGCCGAGTTGGACGCCATTCCGGCGGCGTTTTGCGGTTAGAATGACGTTGAGTAGAATGTCGTGGACTATGCCCCTTGACGGTATGGTGAGGGCGTAGAAAACGAAATAATACGGTTTGCCGTTGTCAAGCGCAGTCTATGATCGTTAAGCGGAGAGCTGGAGAGGTTAAGGACCCTGTGCACGGCTACATTTACTTTAACGAGGCTGAGCGTAAGCTGATTGACAGCCTCCCACTCCAGAGGCTTAGGAGGGTTAGGCAGCTGGCTGGCTCTGAGCTAACCTACCCTGGGGCCTGTCATACAAGGTTTCTCCACTCCCTAGGCGTCATGCACCTCTCAGGGCTGATGGCTGAAAGGCTTGTGGAGCTCGGCTATGTAGATGAAGACTGCGCCGTAAAGCTGAGGCTTGCTGGGCTGCTCCACGACGTGGGTCACGGCCCCTTCAGCCACGTCTACGAGGAGGTCCTCCGAGAGAGGAGGGGGTTGAGCCACGAGGACCTAACGGTCAAGATCATTGAGGGGAGCGTGCTGAGGGACCTATTGAGGGATGAGGGCTTCGACGAGCGTGAGGTCGCAAGGCTCTGCGTAGGCGGGGTTGAGGGAGCGGGCAAGCGTTTCCTGAACCAGGTGGTGGTGGGTAGGCTATCTCCAGACACGATGGACTACATCCTCCGCGACTCTTACTTCACGGGTGTGGGCTTCGGGCAGGTGGATGTCCATAGGCTCATCGATTCGCTGGACGTGATCGACGACCAGCTTGCCGTCGACTGCCCTGGGGGTCTCTACGTCCTAGAGGCCTTCATCATAGCTAGGCTTGAGCTCTTCAACGCCGTTTACTTCCACCGCACGGTGAGGGCGGCCAACGTGATGCTGTCGAGAGCTATGAGCTACGCGGATGAATACTTGGGGCTGACGGAGGTCGATGATGTGGGTAGGTTCCTCTCAATGGACGATGCGAGGGTCGAGGAGATGGTCCTAAGCCTCAAGGAGGGCGGGGAGGCCGGGGTGGCGAGGGAGCTGATGTCCATGTATAAGGCAAGGAAGCTCCTGAAGAGCACCTTCGAGGTCGTGCTCCATGGAGACGTGGGCTCCATAGCCCCTCAGCTTAAGAAAGCCTCGGTTAGGAGGAGGCTGGAGGAGGAGGTTGCGGAGGAGGCTGGGGTGGACCCGCATTACGTGATCGTCGACGCGCCCAGCGTGTTGTCGATGCCCGTCCACCCCAAGGACGGCGCTGAGCTCCTAGTGTTTAGGAGGGGCCCAAGCGGGAGGGAGGCGCTGAAGGTGACTGAAGTCTCGCCCCTGCTCTCCTCGCTCAGTAGGTTCACGGACGTCGTGAGGGTGTATACCTTAAGTGAGCATAGGAGCGCGGTGGCTGAAGCCTGCGGGAAGGTCTTTAGTGAGGGAGGCCTTCTTGAATCGTCCTCCCCGCGGGCTTAGGGGTGGCTTCATGAGGGGGTTGCTGGTGGCCCTCGAGGGGATTGATGGGGCTGGCAACACCACTCAGGCGGGGCTCTTGGCTAGGTGGCTTAAGCGTAGGGGAATGGAGGTGCTGCTGACGAAGGAGCCAACGAGGGGGGATGTGGGCAGGCTGATAAGAGCCAGGCTTAGGAAGGGGGTTAAGGATCCACTAGTGGACACACTCCTCTTCGCAGCCGATAGGGCGGAGCACGTGGCGAAGGTAATAGCTCCAGGGATGAGGCGGGGCCTAGTTGTTGTAACCGATAGGTACGTTGAGTCGTCGGTAGCGTATCAGGGGGCTGAGGGGGCTGACCCCAGCTGGGTGGAGGCGGTGAATAGCTTCGCCCCGCGACCAGACCTCACCATAATCCTCGACTTACCCCCCAGCCAAGCCCTAGCCAGGAAGCCTGGCCCGAGGGAGGGGTTTGAGGATGAAGCCTTCCTACTCAAGGTGAGGGAGCTGTTTAGGCTGAGGGCTGAGGAGAGGGGCTACGTGCTAGTAGACGCTAGCAAGGGGATAGCTGAAGTACATCTAGAGGTTAGGAGGGCGCTTGAAGGCCTTCTCAAGGGCTTAAGGCGGCGAGGCCCTAGAGCTTAATCAGCGGCCCATGGGCACGCGAGGCGGCAGCCTGTGCCTAACGGCGCGTTAAGCGGGTCGCTAACATCAACCTTCAAGCTACGCAGGCTTTAAGGCTAAAGGAGCTTAAGCCTACCCGTGACCGAGTCGATTAAGTCGCTTGGAGCTGGGCCTATGCCTACTGCCGTAGGGGTGTCAGGCGGTAGCTCCGTGAGGCCTGCATCGACCACGAGGGCCGTTGGAAGCCCTAGGCGCTTAGCTTCCTCCTCCACCTTGAGGAGCTCGTTGAGGCTTGACACCTTGACAACGACCTTCTTCTGAAGGGAGTTGATCCATGAAGCCCACCACTCGCCCCTCGAGATCCTCGCCCGCTCAGCTGCCATGACGGCTGCGTGGGCTGCCTGGGCCGCCAGCTTCCCCTTGCTCATCTTCAAGTCCCCTCTAACCACTATCACCTGCTTGAAGTCGATGGACACGTAGGGTTAAAGGAGGTGGAGCGTTATATCCTCAACTGCGCCTTGACCGCCGTCGACGTGCTGGTGGTGGGGGGTGGGCCGAGCGGGCTCATAGCGGCTGCGGAGGCAGCTAGAAGGGGGGCGAGGACGATGGTGCTTGAGGAGCACGGCGAGGTGGGTCGCCCAGCTCACTGCGCAGGGCTTGTTAGCGTTGAAGGGTTGAGGAGGCTCGGCGTGCGGGGGAGCGAGGGCTTCATCCAGGGCTTGGCTCGTGGAGCGGTCCTACACTCTCCGAGCGGCCTCGAGGTTGAGGTTGACGCCGGTAGGTATGTGGCTTACGTCATCGACCGCGAGGCCTTCGATAGGGAGCTGGCTGGAAGGGCCGTCGATGAGGGGGCTGAGCTTCGCTGCAGGGCTAAGGCCTTGAGGCTCCTCATGGGGCGCAGAGTTGAGGGGGTTGAGGCAAGGGTGGATGGAGGCGTGGAGGAGGTGGCGGCAGGCGTAGTGGTGGATGCTGAGGGAGCTAGGTTTAAGCTGTCTAGGCAGGCTGGCTTGCCGACCCCAGATCCATTCATGCTTTATCCCGCAGCTCAGCTCGAGCTTAAAGGGGGGGACGTCGCGAAGGGGTTCGTGGAGCTCTTCTTCGGCGAGGCTTGGGCTCCAGGCTTCTTCGCGTGGATCGTCCCCACCGATGGGGGATGCAGGGTCGGCGTGGCCTCAAGGAGGGGTGGATGTAGGTTTCTCTTGGAGAGGTTTGTTAAGAAGCATCCTAAGGCCTCAACTAGGCTTAGGGGGGCTGCGCCCATGGGCCTCGCTGGGGGGCTGCTCGTTCTGGGAGGGGCTGCGGCTAGGACCTACGTGGAGGGCATGATGGTCGTCGGGGACGCTGCTGGCCACGTCAAGCCCACCACGGGTGGAGGGGTTGTATTCGGGGGGCTTGCAGCCAGCGTAGCTGGCGAGGAGGCGGCATCCTACTCCTTGAATGGGGACGCTGAAGCCCTTGAGAGGTATGAGGCGAGGTGGAGGAGGCTCATAGGGAGGGAGCTCAGCTGGATGGCGAGGCTGAGGAGGTACCTCTCCTCACTGAGCGATGAGGGCTACGAGAGGCTCTTCAAGGCGGCGGCTCTACTCAACTTAGGCGGTGAGCTGGCGAGGGTTGGAGACATGGATCTCCATGCGCTAACCGCTTTTAGGCTATCCATCAACCCCAGGCTGGCTCCACTCGCAGCCTTAGTGGCGTTGGGGGTGTTGAAGGAAAGCTTTAAGGCGAAGCCCATCGAGGGTTGGGGTCGTCGTGGCGTAGGGTCATGTCTAGGGAGGTGAGGTTCCCCGTCTGCATTTCCTGTAAGCGCCCCATCACACCTGATGTTAGGGGCGCTAAGTTCTACTGCCCTCAGTGTGGAGGCTTCTTGATCTGGCGATGCTGGCACTGCCGTAAGCAGGTTAACCCATATAAGTGTCCTAAGTGCGGCTTCCAAGGGCCTTGAGGGGGGCGGGTTGGCTAAGGTAGTGGCTGTGATTAAGGTCATGCCTGAGGACGTAGCTGTCGACCTAGGCGAGCTCAAGGAACGTATTGAGCGAAGCCTCCCTGAGGGTGTAAGCTTTCAAAGCGCGAGGGTGGAGGACGTGGCCTTCGGCATCAAGTCCTTGAAGCTCGCCGTCCTCCTACCCGATGAGGAGGGCGGCACGATTAAGGTGGAGGAAGCAATATCGAAGGTGCCTGGCGTCAGCCAGGTTGAGGTTGAGTTTGTCAGCAGGGTCTAGCTGTAGGGGCTAAAGTATTAGTATAGCCCTATCATTTAGGGCTGGAGGCTGAGGTGAGATCACGTCGGAGGCTGAAGGGAGGGAGAGGGCTGCGGTCCTAAGGGTGGCGGACGCTAAGGCGAGGGACGTGGGGAGAGGTAAGGTTAGGGTGGACCTGGAGGCCATGAAGGCCATGGGGGTGAGCCCGGGCGACGTCGTCGAGATCGAGGGGAAGAAGAAGACCGCCGCCGTGGTGTGGCCAGCCTACGCTGAGGATCAGGGCTCCGACTTCATAAGGATGGACGGCTTAGCCAGACGTAACGCTGGAGTTAGCATCGGGGATAGGGTGACGGTGAGGAAGGCTAAGGTGATGCCCGCCACCATGATTAAGCTGGCCCCTCAATCCTTCACCATCTCGGTGGATCAGAGCTTCACCAACTTCGTTAAGCGAAGGCTCATAGACTACCCGCTCGTCGAGGGGGATAGCGTCCTCATACCCGTCTTGGGCCAAGCCATCCCGTTCACGGTCGTATCTACGAAGCCCTCAGGGGTGGTCGTGGTCCCAACTGAGGACACCAACGTCATCCTCCTCGAGAAGCCAGCTGAGGAGGCAAGGATCAGTAGGGTCACCTATGAGGACATAGGCGACCTACATGAGGCCATCCGCAGGATAAGGGAGATGGTGGAGCTTCCGCTTAAGCACCCTGAGCTCTTCAAGAGGCTCGGCATCGAGCCGCCCAAGGGCGTACTCCTCTACGGCCCACCAGGCTGCGGCAAGACCCTGCTGGCTAGAGCTGTTGCCAACGAGACTGACGCCCACTTCATAGCCATCAACGGCCCGGAGATCATGAGCAAGTTCTACGGCGAGTCTGAGCAGAGGCTTAGGGAGGTGTTTGAGGAGGCTAAGAAGCATCCCTCCGCCATCATCTTCATAGACGAGATAGACGCCATAGCCCCTAAGCGCGAGGAGGTGACGGGCGAGGTGGAGAAGCGTGTGGTGGCTCAGCTCCTAGCCTTGATGGATGGGCTGGAGGCGAGGGGCAACGTCATAGTCATAGGGGCCACCAACAGGGTTAACGCCATAGACCCGGCGCTACGCAGGCCCGGCCGCTTCGACCGCGAGGTCGAGATAGGGGTGCCCGATAAGGAGGGCCGCTACGAGATACTCGTGATACACACTAGGAACATGCCGCTGGCTGAGGATGTGGACCTCAAGAGGCTGGCTGAGATGACCCACGGCTACGCTGGCGCCGACCTAGCTGCGCTGTGCAGGGAGGCAGCTATGAAGGCGCTGAGGCGATACCTACCACAGATAGATCTTCAGCAGGATAGGATCCCGCTGGAGGTCCTCGAGGGCCTTAAGGTTACGATGCAGGACTTCCTGGAGGCCTTCAAGGAGGTGACCCCAACGTCCATGAGGGAGGTCTACGTAGAGGTCCCAACGGTGAAGTGGAGCGATGTGGGCGGGCTTGAGGAGGTGAAGCAGGAGCTACGTGAGGCAGTGGAGCTTCCGCTTAAGAACCCTGAGGCCTTCAAGAGGCTCGGCATCGAGCCGCCCAAGGGCGTACTCCTCTACGGCCCACCAGGCTGCGGCAAGACCCTGCTGGCGAAGGCTGTGGCGACGGAGAGTGAGGCAAACTTCATAAGCGTTAAGGGGCCGGAGATCTTCAGCAAGTGGGTGGGTGAGTCGGAGAGGGCTATAAGGGAGGTCTTTAGGAAGGCTAGGACGGCAGCGCCTTGCATCGTCTACTTCGACGAGGTCGACTCCATAGCTCCAATTAGAGGCTACGGAGCGGGGGACTCCATGGTCACCGAGCGCGTAGTGACTCAGCTCCTAGCCGAGCTTGATGGAATCGAGAGGCTGGGCAATGTAGTGGTCCTGGGGGCCACCAACAGGCCGGATATGCTTGACCCAGCCCTATTAAGGCCTGGAAGGTTCGATAGGCTGGTCTACGTGCCTCCCCCAGACTACCGCGCGAGGCTGGAGATCCTTAAGATACACACTAGGAACATGCCGCTGGCTGAGGACGTGGACCTCGAGGAGCTAGCTAGGATGACTGAGAGGTACGCCGGCTCAGACCTTGAGAGCCTCGTTAGGGAGGCGGCCATGATGGCCCTGCGCGAAGACATCAACGCTGGCAAGGTGTATAGGAGGCACTTCATGGAGGCCTTGAAGAGGGTGCTACCCACGATAACCGAGGCCATCTTAAACCAGTACATGAGCTGGGCTCAGCAGGCAAAGAAGCTTCAGCTGCAGAGGGCTAGAGCCCCCCTATCCTTCGTGTAGGTGGGTCGCTTGGACCATTGGATGTCAATCCCCCTCGAGGAAATAGTGGTCGACATACTTAAGCGCAAGGGCGGGGTGGTTAAGGACAGGGAGCTTTACGTAGTGCTGAAGGCCATGCTGGGGGAGGCCTCCCAGCGCGAGATAGCTAAGACCCTGCTTAAGCTTGAGCTCCACGACATAGTGAGGGTGTCTAGGATGAAGAAGGGCCTACGCTCGATAACCTTGGTTAAGCGGGAAGAGGGAGGTTAGCGCTGGGGGTCGACCTAAAGGAGCTTGTGCCCAAGAGGGAGATCGAGCTAAGGGAGCTTAGCGGCAGGGCTATAGCCATAGACGCCTACAACGCCCTCCATCAGTTCCTAGCAATCATAAGGCAGCCGGACGGCACGCTCCTCATGGACAGCCGAGGAAGGGTCACCAGCCACCTTTCGGGGCTGTTCTATCGAACAGTCAACCTTCTGGAGCTGGGCATTAAGCCTGTCTACGTCTTCGACGGCGAGCCGCCTGAGGTCAAGGAGCTCGTGACGCTCAGGAGGAAGGCCCATAAGGAGGAGGCTGAGCGGAAGTATGAGGAGGCCTTAGCTAGAGGCGACTTAAAGGCAGCCCGCACCTACGCTCAACAGACGGGGAAGCTCACCGACGAGGCGGTTAGCGAGGCCAAGAGGCTCTTAGAGGCCTTAAGGGTTCCATGGGTGCAGGCCCCCTCAGAGGGGGAGGCTCAAGCAGCCTACATGGCTGCCAGAGGCGATGTCTACGCAGCAGCCAGCCAGGACTATGATTCCCTGCTCTTCGGAGCCCCTAGGCTTGTTAGGAACATCACCATCACGGGGAGGCGCAAGCTGCCTAGGAAGGACGTCTACGTGGAGGTTAAGCCGGAGCTCATAGAGCTGGAGCTGCTCTTAAGGGAGCTGGAGATTACAAGGGAGCAGCTGGTGGACGTAGGCATACTGGTGGGGACCGACTACAACCCGGAGGGGGTTAAGGGGGTCGGCCCGAAGAAGGCCGTTAAGCTGATCAAGGAGCACGGCACCTTGGAGCGAGCCTTAGCAGCCATAGGGGAGGGCAAGCCGCCCTTCAACGTTGAGGAGGTGAGGAGAGCCTTCCTATCGCCTGAAGTGACCTCCAACTACTCCTTAAAGTGGGGGGAGCCCGATGAAGCGGAGGTAGTTAGGTTTCTCTGTAGGGAACACGACTTCTCGGAGGATAGGGTGCTCAACGCCCTAGGAAGGGCCTTGAGGGCGTTTAGGGAGGGTAGGGGTAGGGTGACGCTGGAAGCGTTCTTCCACCCTTAGCCGTCCATCAAGGCTTCAAGCCTAAGCTTAACCGGCTGGGAGGGGTTTCGTAGGGCATCGATGAGCCGCCTGTCGAGGTCGATGGCCGCCTTATCAGCCCTCACCATCACTGTCTTGGGGCAAACGTAGCTACTGCGCCTGAACACCATGCTTCTATCGTCGGTGAACGATAAGGCAGGAGAGCCGTAGCCAGCCACAGTGTCCACCACGCCGCCAGCCTCAATGGTTAATTGAACCCTACATCCATTAAGCCTAGCCAGCTCCTTAAACTCCATGGGGAGCTCGGATGCTGCCTTCGTGGAGGCCACAGCGATTATACACTCCCCTCTAGGCGTTAGGTATGGGTCTTTAGTGACCTCCAGCGTGGAGCGGTGGGTGGCTCTAACGTTGCGATGGCCTCTAGCCTCAAACTCCACGGTGCACCTCAAGGCGTGGAGGTTAAAGAGGGGAGGCGTATAAGTAGAGAGCGGCTTGAGGGAGGGAGCTGTCTTCAGCAAGATGAGGGAGGAGGCCGTTGAGCGCCTCATCGCGGCTGGAGTCATCAAGAGGGAGGCGGTAGCTAAGGCCATGATGAAGGTCCCTAGGGAGGAGTTCATACCTCCCGAGTATAGGGGTCATGCCTACGTGGACAGCCCCATACCGATAGGCTACGGTCAGACCACGAGCGCCCTCCACATGACGGCTTGGCTCATAGAGGCTGCGCAGCTGAAGCCGGGGGACAAGGTCTTAGAGGTAGGTGGAGGCTGCGGCTACATGGCTGCAGTGTACGCTGAGGTCGTAGCGCCTGAGGGATGTGAGGTTAAGGGGCACGTCTACACGGTTGAGATACTTGGGGAGCTAGCTCAAATGGCCAAGGAGAACTTGAGGAGGCTGGGCTACGACGATAGGGTGACCGTCATCCACGGCGATGGAAGCCTAGGCTACGAGCCCGCCCAGCCTTACGACGCCATCATAGTCACCGCCGCCTCGCCGGACGTCCCTCAGCCGCTGGTTGAGCAGCTTAAGCCTAGCGGGAGGCTAGTGATACCTGTAGGGGAGCAGGGTTTCTTTCAAGACCTCGTTTTGGTTGAGAAGGATGCTGACGGTAAGGTCTCTATGAGGTCGCTTGGAGGCTGCGTCTTCGTCCCCCTGAGGGGGCGCTACGGCTTCCCACAGAGGGCTAGGCGTAGCCATTGGTGAGGGCTTATTGAGTGGGGGGCTCGTCGAGAGGCTGGCCGTCAAGGTCCCCCTAAGCCAAGGGGAGAGAGCTAGACGCGAGCTTCTCTCAAGGGGCCTTCTGGATCGAGGGGTTCACGTTGAGAGGAGCGGAGGCTACCTCCTCCTCCCACTGGCTCCGGGCCTTGAACCTGAGGAGGCTGCGAAGCTTACTGAGGCTGAGGTGGTGAGGTGGAGGTTTCGAGAGAGGCCTTCGAGGCCGAAGGACCTCGTCGAGGCCCTTCAGGGAAGGCTCCCTCCGTTTAAGCTGGCGTTCCTCCCAAGCTCCTACGACCTCATTGGGGACGTAGCTATCGTAGAGCTGCCGCCTGAGCTTGAGGAGGACGGTGAGGCGGTGGCTCAAGGAATCATGCTCATCCACCGTAGGGTGAGGACCGTGTACGCTAAGGCAGGGTTCGTGGAGGGGGAGTTTAGGGTCAGGCCTCTTAAGCTTCTAAAGGGTGTAGACAACCCAGTCACGCTGCATAGGGAGAACGGCTGCTTGTTTAAGGTAGACGTCTCCTCAGTTTACTTCAGCCCGAGGCTCTCCACGGAGAGGCTTAGGGTGGTGAAGCAGGTGAACAGCTGGGAGGTGGTAGCCGACCTCTTCGCGGGCGTAGGGCCCTACGCTGTTCAAGTAGCTAAGCATAGAGGAGCCTTCGTGTACGCCGTTGACCTAAACCCCAAGGCCGTCGAGCTGCTGAGGGATAACGTCAAGCTGAACGGGGTCGAGGATAGGGTGGCTGTGATTCAAGGAGACGCTAAGGAGGTGGTTGAGGAGGAGCTTAAGGGGAGGGCTGATAGAGTGATTCTGCACCACCCCTCTCAGGCCTTAAACTTCCTGGATGTGGGCAGCGCCGCGCTGAAGAGGAGAGGAGGGGTTCTTCACGTCTACTCCTTCGCCCAGCAAGCCATCGAGGTCGAGGGGGAGGTGATTAAGAGGCTCTCTAAGCTTTGGAGGAGGGTTGAGGTGGCTCATCGAAGCCTCGTCAAGCAGGTGTCGCCTAGGAGGTGGGAGGCAGTGGTGGATGTCAAGGTGGCTGAGCCACTTACGTAAGTCATTTAAGCCCCCTCCAAGAAGCGAGGGCTGGGCCCGTAGCTTAGCACGGTAGAGCGCTCGACGAGAGGGCGATGCTCTTAACCGAGTGGCCGCGGGTTCAAATCCCGCCGGGCCCGCTTCGACTTAAGTAAGGTTTAAGAGCTCCTTAGCGCTCTCACTGCGCACGCTTAATGATGCTTACTTCTGGGGGTGTGGCAGTTAGTTAAGAAGACCATCATACTCAGCCACGAGCTCGTCCCTAAGCATGAGGTACTCCCCCACGAGGAGAAGCTGAAGCTGCTGAGGGAATTAGGGGTTAAGCCTGAGCTGCTTCCATGGATTAGGAGCAGCGACCCTGTTGTCAGGGCCATAGGAGCTAAGCCGGGGGACATAGTTAAAATAACTAGGCGCAGCAGGACGGCTGGCGTTTTCACAGCTTACAGGTTCGTGGTACCATGAAGAGGGCTGCTCGCGAGCTCAGCGTTGAGGATCGATGGGCCCTCGTGGAGGCCTTCATAAGGGAGCAGGGCCTCGTCAGGCAGCACCTAGACTCCTACAACGACTTCGTGACTAACGTCATCCATCAGATCGTCAGGGAGCAGGGCGAGGTGTCAGCCGACGACGTCAAGGTGAAGGTCCTAAAGGTAAGCATCGCTGAGCCTTACATCCGCGAGGCCGACGGCTCTGAGAGGAAGGAGCATAACCCAGTTTTACCCATGGAGGCTAGGCTGAGGAACCTAACGTACGCTAAGTCGCTTAGGCTCACAGTGAGGGTGTCAGCTGGCGGCGTGGAGGGGCCGCCTGTTGAGGTCTTCGTAGGGTACTTCCCCATCATGGTTAAGTCCGTGCTCTGCCCCCTCTTCAAGAAGAGCGAGGAGGAGCTCATCGCGTGCGGGGAGGACCCTAAAGACCCTGGGGGCTACTTCATCATAAACGGCTCTGAGCGCGTCCTCGTGCTGCAGGAGGATTTAGCTACAAACCGCGTGCTGGTTGACGTTCAGAGCGAGTCTTCTTCAGCACCCTACGTAGCTAAGGTGCTGTCAGCAGCAGCTGGCGTTAGGATACCAACTGTGATGGAGAGGCTCAAGGACTGCACCCTACACGTATCCTTCCCTGCCGTGGCGGGGAGGATACCGCTCGTCATAATGATGAGGGCGCTGGGGCTGGAGACCGATAGGGAGGTCGTGGAGGCTGTGTCCCTCGACCCGGAGGTTCAAAGAGAGCTCCTAGCCTCCCTCGAGGCGGCCTCCTCCATAATTAAGGTGGAGGACGCTTTAGACTACGTGGGCGGCAAGATAGTGTTCGGCCAGCCTAGGGAGCGTAGGATCGAGAGGGCCTGCATGGTCATAGACAAGTACTTCCTACCACACCTTGGGAGCAGGCCTGAGGATAGGAGGAGGAAGGCTTACTTCCTAGGCCAGATGGCTGAGAAGCTCATCGAGCTCGTACTGGGAAGGCGTAAGCCTGACGATAAGGATCACTACGCTAACAAGAGGTTGAGGCTGCCTGGCGACCTACTCGCCAGCCTCTTCAGGGTGGCCTTCAAGAACCTCTGCCGCGACCTTCAATACCAGCTTGAGAGGCTTAAGGATAGAGGGCTCGGGGTACGCATAGGGACGCTCGTTAGGGCGGACGTTATAACTGAGAGGCTACGCCACGCTTTAGCCACCGGCAACTGGGTTGGGGGTAAGGTTGGCGTAAGCCAGCTCCTCGATAGGACCAACTTCACCTCGACGTTAAGCCACATGAGGAGGGTCGTATCTCCCCTCAGCCGCAGCCAGCCTCACTTTGAGGCTAGAGACCTACATTCCACCCAGTGGGGCCGTATGTGCCCGAACGAGACCCCTGAAGGGCCTAACTGCGGCCTCGTCAAGAACCTAGCTCTACTAGTGCGGGTTTCAGTAGGCGTTAATGAGGAGGAGGTAGAAGCCTACCTCTACAGCCTAGGCGTCAAGCCTAGGAGCAAGGTGGCTGCCGAGGGCCGGCCGCCCAAGGGGGCTAAGGTGTTTCTAAACGGTAGGCTCATAGGCTTCCACGAATACCCTGAGGTACTGGTCAATGAGGTTAGGGAGAGTAGGCGAGCGGGGAGGTTGAGCTTCGAGGTTAACGTAGCTCACATCAAGACCGAGTACGTCAACGAGGTATACGTAAACTGCGACGCAGGCAGGGTTTGTAGGCCGCTGATCGTGGTTAAGGAAGGCAAGCCCCTCGTCAAGCCTGAGCACGTTGAGAGGCTCAAGGCTGGGAGGCTGACTTGGCTTCAGCTGGTTAAGTCTGGCCTAGTAGAGTACTTGGACGCTGAGGAGGAGGAGAATGCCTACATAGCTTTGACCCCTGAGGAGGTTGGGCCCAAGCATACCCACATGGAGATCGTCCCAGCCGCCATACTGGGCGTCTGCGCATCTCTCATACCGTACGCTGAGCACAACCAGTCGCCGCGCAACTCCTATGAGGCGGCCATGGCTAAGCAGGCCTTAGGCTTCTCATCCGCCAACTTCCTTCTCTCCATGAACACCCGCGGCCACCTCCTACATTACCCTCAGATGCCTTTAGTGCAGACGAGGCCGATGGGCTTCATAGGCTTCAACGAGCGCCCTGCCGGCCAGAACTTCATAGTGGCCGTTCTCTCCTATGCAGGCTACAACATAGAGGACGCGCTTGTAATCAATAAGTCCTCGGTAGAGAGGGGGCTTGGTAGGTCGACGTTCTTCAGGCTTTATGAGGCTGAGGAGCGCAAGTACCCTGGCGGCCAGGAGGATAAGATTGGGCTGCCGACGCCTGACGTGAGGGGGTACCGAGTCGAGGAGGCCTATAGGAACCTAGGTGAGGACGGCATAGCTGAGCCTGAGTCGCAGGTTAAGGGAGGCGATGTAGTCATAGGGAGGACTAGCCCCCCACGGTTCCTGGAGGAGTACAAGGAGTTTGAGGCGGCGGAGGCGGCTAGACATGAGAGCTCGGTGGACGTTAAGCATGGAGAGGGCGGCATAGTGGACACCGTCCTGATAACTGAGACCATCGACGGCAATAAGCTGGTCAAGCTGAAGGTGAGAGATGAACGCATACCTGAGCTGGGCGATAAGTTCGCCTCAAGGCATGGGCAGAAGGGCGTCATAGGGCTGCTAGCCCCTCAAGAGGACCTACCGTTCACTGAGCAGGGCATAGTGCCTGACCTCATCATAAACCCCCACGCCTTCCCCTCCCGCATGACTGTAGGCCAGCTTCTCGAAGCCCTCGCTGGCAAGGTAGCTGCCTTAGAGGGAAGGCTCGTGGACGGCACCCCCTTCAACAACGAGGGCGAGGGCGACCTTAAGGAGGCCTTGAGGAGGCTGGGCTTCAAGCCCTCCGGCTACGAGGTAATGTACGATGGCGTCAGGGGTAGGATGTATAAGGCTCAAATCTTCATAGGCCCTGTTTATTATCAGAAGCTCCACCACATGGTGGCCGATAAGATGCATGCCCGCGCCCGCGGCCCAATTCAAATCTTGACGAGGCAGCCCACAGAGGGTAGAGCGAGGGAGGGGGGCTTAAGGTTCGGCGAAATGGAGAGAGACTGCTTAATAGCTTATGGAACCGCCAGCCTGCTTAAGGAGAGGCTACTCGATGAATCCGACCACTTCGTTGCTTACGTCTGTGAAAACTGCGGCTTCCTAGCCTGCTATGATAGGAGCACGGACACCTATCGATGCACAGTGTGCGGCGACAAGGCCTCGATATCCCCAGTGGTGATGTCTTACGCCTTCAAGCTCCTCCTCCAAGAGCTCATGAGCCTCGGCATAGCCCCTCGGATAAAGCTGTCTTAGCGCTGCACGCCAATTGGAAAGAGGCCTCAGAGCCCTAAAACCCCTCTAAGCTAATGCGAGCTGATGTAAGCCCCGAGACGTCTTAGGACCTCCCAGCTTTAAGGTAAGGTTAAAAAGCCTGCGTATTCCCCTCTACATCTTCGCAGCTACATTCTTCGAGGTATGCGCTACTTGAGCGGGGTGCAGGTGACACAAGCTCGGCCCAGCCTTAAGGCACTTAAGGCTATTCAATTCGGCATACTGTCCCCCGACGACATCAGAAAGCTCTCAGTCACTCATGTTATAACTCCGGACACCTACGATGAGGACGGCACGCCCATCGATACAGGCCTAGTTAGTAGGAGGCTTGGGACCATCGAGCCGGGCCAAAGATGCCAGACCTGCGGCAATAGGGTGGGCGAGTGCATCGGCCACTTCGGCCACATAGAGCTGGCTAGGCCGGTGGTCCACGTAGGCTTCGTTAAGCTGATTCAGCAGGTGCTTCAAGCCACCTGCCCTAAGTGTGGTAGGGTCTCAGTCCCTCTTGAGGACATCTCTAAGTATAAGGAGCTCCGCGAGAAGAAGGCTAGGCTTTGGAGGCTGATGAAGGCGCAGATAGCGGAGAGGCTGCTTAAGCGCGCCATGAAGACCATGGAGTGCCCCCACTGCCACGCTGAGAAGGGTAGGATCAGGCTTGAGAAGCCTACCACCTTCTACGAGAGGACTAAGGAGGGTGAGCGGCGGCTCTTCCCCACTGAGATAAGGGCTAGGCTTGAGCTTGTGCCTGACGAGGACTACGAGCTCCTAGGCTTCAACTCTAAGCTCGCTAGGCCGGAATGGACTGTCCTGACCGTGCTACCAGTCCCTCCGATAGCTGTGAGGCCCTCGATCACCTTAGAGTCCGGAGTGAGGTCGGAGGACGACTTAACCCACAAGCTCGTCGATATAGTTAGGATCAACGATAGGCTTCGAGAGCAGCTCGACCTAGGCGCGCCCATGGCGATCATAGAGGAGCTATGGGACCTACTTCAGTACCACGTCACCACCTACTTCGACAACGAGGTTTCTGGGATACCTCCAGCCAGGCATAGGTCTGGGCGGGCGCTTAGAACCCTCGCCCAGAGGCTAAGGGGCAAGGAGGGGCGTTTTAGGAGCAGCCTTTCAGGCAAGCGTGTAGACTTCTCAGCTAGAACAGTCATCTCACCCGACCCTAACCTTAGCATCAACGAGGTGGGCGTCCCCATAGAGGTGGCTAAGATACTGACCGTCCCTGAGAAGGTCACTGAGTGGAACCTAAAGACGTTGAAGGAGCTTGTCTTAAGGGGCCCCTTCGAACACCCTGGAGCCAACTACGTCATCAGGCCTGATGGCAGGCGCATCGACCTGCGCTACGTTAAGGACAGGAGCTTAATAGCTGAGGCGCTGAGCCCAGGTTACGTGGTTGAGAGGCATATAAAGGATGGCGACTGCGTGCTGTTTAACCGTCAGCCATCCCTCCACCGCATGTCCATCATGGCCCACAGGGTCAGGGTCCTCCCGTACAAGACCTTTAGGCTTAGCCTCTGCGTGTGTCCACCCTACAACGCTGACTTCGACGGGGACGAGATGAACCTCCACGTGCCTCAAAGCGAGGAGGCTAGAGCTGAAGCCCTCACCTTAATGCTCGTCGAGGAGCAGCTGCTGTCCCCAAGGTATGGAGGACCCATAATAGGGGGCATACAGGACTACATCTCGGGGGCTTACCTGCTTACTAGTAAGGCCACGGTGTTGACGAGGGAGGAGGCTCAAGAGCTCCTCTTCAACGCTGGATATGAGGGCCCCCTACCTGAGCCAGCTATCATCAAGCCCGGCCCATACTGGACGGGCAAGCAGCTGGTGAGCTTAATGCTGCCTAAAGGCCTCAACTGCACCTTGAAGGCAAGCGCCTGCGTCAAGTGCGATCGTTGCGTTAAGGAGGACTGCCCCTACGACTGCTTCGTATTCATAGCTGACGGCGAGCTGCTCATGGGGGTGATCGATAAGAGGTCGATAGGCGCTCAGCAGCCCGACAGCCTGCTTCAGTACCTCATTAAGGGCTACGGAGCGGAGGCTGGGAGGAAGTTCATAGATGACGCCTTTAAGCTCTTCCTCCATTTCATTAACTCGCGCGGCTTTACGACCGGGCTGAGCGATGAAGAGCTTCCACCTGAAGCGAAGCATAGGATTAGAGACCTCCTGGAGAGGGGGAGGCAGCGCGTCGTTGAGATCATAGAGGCCTACCAGCGAGGGGAGCTTGAGCCAGCTCCAGGCCAGACCGCGGAGGAGACCCTTGAGATGAAGATACATGAAGTCCTAGCTGAAGCTAGAGATGGAGCTGGTGAGGTGGCTTCTAGGTACTTAAGCCCCCATAGCCACACGCTGATAATGGCTAGGGCGGGCTCTAGGGGCTCCATGCTGAACCTCACCCAGCTGACCGCCTGCGTAGGCCAGCAGACCGTTAGGGGGGAGAGGATACATAGAGGATACATGAATAGGACCCTGTCGTGCTTCGAGCAAAACGATTGGGGCCCTGAGTCTAGAGGCTTCGTTACCAGCTCCTACAAGGACGGCCTCTCGCCTACAGAGTTCTTCTTCCACGCCATGGGCGGGAGGGAGGGCCTCGTCGACACAGCTGTACGTACGTCTCAGAGCGGCTACATGCAGCGCAGGCTTATCAACGCCCTCCTAGACCTATATGTAGACTACGAGCTGAGGGTGCGGGAGGCTAGCGGCAGGATCGTACAGTTTAAGTATGGTGAGGACGGCGTGGATCCATCGAAGAGCGACCATGGAAAGGCCGTAAACGTGGATAAGGTTATCGAGAGGGTCCTAGGCCCAAGGACGGTGGTTAAGCTGTGAGCGCTGAGGGGGGGAAGCTTACATGGGGGGAGGTTGAAGCTAAGCTCGAGGAGCTGAGGGAGGCTGGCACCCTCCCACCCTCTCTGGTCGATGAGCTGAAGGTGAGGCTTAAGGCCTATGAGATGACGCGTGAAGAGCTTGAACGGGTGCTCGATGAGGTGGTGAAGGCCTATGAGGGCTCCCTCGTTGAGCCAGGCGAAGCTGTAGGAGCTGTGAGCGCGCAGTCTATTGGAGAGCCTGGAACCCAGATGACCTTGAGGACCTTCCATTACGCAGGCGTGAGGGAGCTCAACGTTACCTTAGGCCTCCCTAGGCTCATAGAGATCCTCGACGCCAGGCGCAACCCATCGACGCCGATCATGACCATCCGCTTAAGGGGGGACGCCAAGTATGATAAGGAGAGAGCCAGCGAGGTGGCAAGCAAGCTGGCTGAAACCACGGTTGAGAATGTAGCTAGGTCGATCGACTTCGACCTAATCTCGCAGACCATAGCTATTAAGCTGGACCCCTCCATGCTTCAAGACAGGCAGCTAACACCTGAGCAGGTAGCCAAGGCCCTCGAAAGGCATAGGGTGAGCATGGTCGAGGTGGAGGGAGACACCATAATTGTAAGGCCGACCGGCTTCCTAGACTTAAATAGGTTCAACAAGCTTAGGCAGAGGATCTTGAACGTCACGTTGAAGGGGGTCAGGGGGCTAAGGAGGCCGGTCGTGAAGAAGGAGGGTGATGAATGGGTCCTATACTTCGAGGGCTCCAACCTAGCGGGCGTGCTGAATAAGGCTGAGGAGGTGCCTGAGGTCGACCCCACCAAGGTTTTTACCAACAACATCCATGAGGTGGCCGCGGTGCTGGGCATTGAAGCCGCCAGGAACGTCATAATCAACGAGACCATGAAGGTCCTGGAGGAGCAGGGGCTTGACGTCGACGTCAGGCACGTGATGCTCGTAGCCGACCTAATGACAGCCACCGGCAGGGTTAGGCAGATAGGCCGCCACGGCGTAAGCGGCGAGAAGGAGAGCGTCTTGGCTAGGGCTGCCTTCGAGGTCACCACCAAGCAGCTTTTGGAGGCTGGGGTCAAGGGTGAGGTGGACGAGCTGAAGGGGGTTACTGAGAACGTCGTGGTCGGCCAGATAATACCGCTGGGCAGCGGGATGATCGATCTACGCATGAAGCACCTAGAGGAGGGCGAGCCATCATCGACCTAGAGGGCGAGCTGAGGGTAGCCATGAAGACCGGTAAGGTAGCGCTAGGAAGCAAGGCGACGCTGAAGGCTGCAGCTCATGGAAGGGGGAAGCTCATAATCCTAGCTCGCAACTGCCCAGAACGCTTAAAGAAGCTCATAATGCACTACGCGAAACTCTCAAATATCCCAACACACGCCTCCCCGCTTAGCAGCAGGGAGTTGGGGGTGGCGTGCGGCAAGGACTTCATGGTTTCCGCGCTTACCGTCATGGATGAGGGGGACTCAGACATAATGAGGGTGGCCGAGGGGGGTGAAGGTCAATACCGCAAATGAGGCTGTCCAACGATGAGCTCCAGTACTTAAGCCTCTTCGAAACCATAACGGGGGCTCAGGCTGAGGACTGCGTCATAGACGATAGGATGAACAGGGTGCTCTTCGTAGTTAAGGAGGAAAAGATGGGGCTTGCCATAGGCAGGAACGGCAGCAACGTTAAGAGGCTGGTTAAGCTCCTAGGTAGGAACGTCGAGGTCGTGGAGCACGCCGATAAGCCGGAGGACTTAATTAAGAACAGCTTGCTTCCAGCGAAGGTATGCGCAGTTAAGATCGTCAAGGCCCTCGACGGTAAGACCAAGGCTTTCGTGACCGTGGACCCGAAGGAGAAGAGCATAGCCATAGGTAAGGACGGCAATAAAATCATGAGGGCTAGGATACTGGCTAAGAGGTACTTCGACATAGACAACGTGATCATCAGCTGAGGGTAAAAAGCTTTATCCTTAGCTCGAGCGGGGAGGAGGCGAGTAGAGATGGGTAAATCCCCTGGAGGCCTCTTCGCGGCGAGAAAGCTTCTAGCCAAGCGTAGGAAGCTTAGGTGGAGCCAGAGGGAATACAAGCGAAGGATGCTTAAGCTGGACGTTAAGGCGGACCCCCTTGAGGGGGCCCCCATGGCTAGGGGCTTGGTCCTCGAGAAGGTCGGCATCGAGAGCCGCCAGCCCAACTCAGCCGTCAGGAAGTGCGTTAGGGTGCAGCTGATCAAGAACGGCAAGCAGGTAACCGCCTTCGTCCCAGGTGATGGAGCCCTCAACTTCATCGACGAGCACGACGAAGTCGTCATAGAGCGAATAGGTGGGCCCCAGGGCAAGGCCTATGGAGACCTGCCCGGCGTGAGGTTTAAGGTGGTGAAGGTTAACGGCGTGTCCTTGAAGGCCCTCATGCTGGGGAAGAAAGCTAAACCCACGAGGTAGCTTCCGTGGCCAGCGCTGAGGTGAGGCTTTTCAATAAGTGGCCCATGGATGGCGTCGAGGTAAAGGACCCAGGCCTCAAAGCATACATATGCCTTAAGCCCGTGTTCCTACCCCACGGAGAGGGGAGGCATGAGCATAAGAGGCTGGGGAAGGCTGAGGTCCCCATAGTTGAGAGGCTGGTAAACCACCTCATGAAGGTTGGCAAGAACCAAGGCAAGAAGCTGATGGCGTTAAGCATAGTGAAGAGCGCCCTTGAGATAATAAGCTTGAGGGCTAAACGGAGCCCCCTGCAGGTCCTCGTAGACGCCATTGAGAACGCAGCACCAAGGGAGGAGACTACGCGCATAGCCTACGGCGGCATAGTTTATCATCAGTCGGTCGACGTCTCACCCCAGCGTCGAGTGGACTTAGCTTTAAGGTGGCTGACCGAAGGGGCGAGGACGGCTGCCTTCAGGAGCCCTAAAAGCATCGAGGAGTGCTTGGCCGAGGAAATAATACTAGCTGCAGAGGGCAATCCGAAGAGCCATGCTGTCAGCCGCAAGGACGAGATGGAGAGGATCGCCATGGCTTCACGCTAGCCTCAAGGACCAACGCATGAAAACCTAGCTTGACTTTAAGCTGAGAAGCTCTAGGGGGTTGAGCGTAGCGATGCTCGCAAAGCTGACTGCGCCCCTTAGAGGGCGTGAAGCTTAATAAGCGGCTTTCAGAGGGGCTGAGCGGCAAGAGGTGCATCGACCTGTCGGCTAAGCCTCACCTGAACTTGGTGGTTATAGGGCACGTGGACCACGGCAAGTCAACACTCACTGGGCACCTACTACTCCTAAGCGGGCACGTTGATGAGAGGAGGCTGAAGGAGCTCGAGGAGATAGCCAAGAAGAGCGGGAAGGAGTTCGCTAAGTACGCGTGGATCCTCGACACCTACAAGGAGGAGCGGGAGCGGGACATGACCATCGACCTCTCGTTCTTCAAGTTTGAGACCAAGAGGAACTTCTTCACCCTGATCGACTGCCCAGGCCATAGGGACTTCGTTAAGAACATGGTCACAGGCGCCTCACAGGCAGACTGCGCCCTCCTAGTCATCTCCGCTAAGCGGGGTGAGTATGAGGCAGGTATTGGGCCTGCTGGGCAGACGCGCGAACACGCGTTCCTCGCCAAGACTATGGGCATAAACCAATTAGCGGTAGCCGTGAACAAGATGGACGATCCAACAGTCAACTGGAGCGAGGAGAGGTTTAAGGAGGTTAAGGACGGCACCTTGAAGCTCCTCAGGATGATAGGCTACGACGTATCGAAGGTCAGCGTCATCCCAGTGTCGGCCTGGTACGGCGACAACCTGGTTGAGCGAAGCAAGAACACACCCTGGTATAAGGGGCCTACAGTAGTCGAAGCCCTCGATGAGTTCCAGCCGCCACCTAAGCCTATAGAGAAGCCGCTGAGGCTGCCAGTACAAGACGTGTACTCAATCACCGGCGTGGGCACCGTGCCTGTAGGTAGGGTTGAGACGGGCGTGCTTAAGGTAGGAGACACTGTGCTCTTCATGCCATCCAACAAGAAGGGCGAGGTAAAGTCTATTGAAACCCACCACGCTAGGATAGAGAGAGCTGAGCCCGGCGATAACATCGGCTTCAACGTTAGGGGGCTGGCTAGGACGGACATCAAGAGGGGCGACGTAGCCGGCCAGCCCGACAAGCCTCCAACGGTGGCTCAGGAGTTCATAGGCAGGATCTTCGTGCTCTACCATCCAACCTCGATCGCTGCAGGCTATACGCCGGTGCTTCACGTCCATACAGCTACGGTGGCCTGCAGGTTCGATGAGATCCTCCAGAAGATAGACCCTAGAACTGGTAGCGTCATCGAGGAGAAGCCAAGCTTCATCAAGCAGGGCGACAGCGCCATAGTGAGGTTCAAGCCCATCAGGCCGGTGGTCGTGGAGAAGTACGCTGAGTTCCCACCCTTAGGGAGGTTTGCGATAAGGGACATGGGGAGGACCATCGCGGCGGGCGTCGTGATCGACGTGACGCCCATCAAGCCAGAGGGGTAGGGAGGAAACCTAGCTTTTTATAGGTCGCCTTAAAGCCAGGCCTCCCCACGAGGCTAGCTGAGAGGATGGCACGAAAGGCGCGTATAAGGCTCTCAAGCCCCAACCTCAAGGACCTACAGGATGTATGCAACGAGATAATCAGCATGGCTAAGAAGACGGGCGTCTCGGTCAAGGGCCCGATCATGCTTCCAACCAAGCGGCTTGTAGTTCCCGTAAGGAAGGCTCCTTCAGGTGAAGGCACTCACACCTTCGACCACTATGAGCTGAGGGTTCATAAAAGGATCATAGACATAGACGCTGAGGAGAGGACGCTGAGGTCTTTAATGAGGATCAGGATGCCAGACACCATACGTATAGAGGTAGAGCTTCTTTAGCCTTATCTACGCTCCCCTCTAACGATCACCTCCATCTTAGCCCCCTTAGCGTTCAGCTGCCTAGAGCAATTAGGGCAGCGTCCATTATACTTCTTGATCACATCCCTAGGTGTTACGAGCTCATCGCCTTTATGCAGGACGTAGCCGCAGCTGCTGCACATTATAATCTCCAATCAAACCCCCGCGTCCCTTAGACTGAGGGGTTAGTTAATTTAACGCCGACTTAGCGGCCCATAGCTCATGGAGGGTTGAGGAAGCTACGATGAGTAGACAATAATGAGGGAGGGAGGGCTGTGGAAGCCTCATCTCACGTTGACAAGGCCCTCTCAAAGGGGGGAGGGCTGAGGGGAGGCATGGCCACCGCGACGCGGCTAATCAGCTAGCTTTAATAAGGCTGGCCGCGCTGCAGCCTCGACGATGAAGCTTAGAAGGGTTAAGCCTCCCCAACAACTCTTAGCCGCCCTAGTGGTCTTAGCTTGCGCAGCCATGTTTGGAGGCGCGCTCTTCTGCATCTTTAACTGGGATGATGTCGCTAGGGTGTCGGAGCAAGCTGCGCGTGTAGGAAGAGCCTTTGCCTTCGAGCTGGGTATAAGCCCCCTCTCCGGGCAGACGCTCAGCGAGGCCTTCTTCGTCGCCTTGATCCTCCTGTTGACCGTAGGGGGCTTAGCGCTGATGTATGATGGAGCAGCCAAGCCACGTGAGGCTAGGGAGGCGTTAACGCTGTTCCTGATAGGCTTCACGCTCTTAATTATAGGTCTTGCAGGCTGGTGGTGGCTAGCCTTCCGCATCCTCACTTAATAGGGCCTATCCTTAAGCCCCAAGAGGTAGGCTGCAGCGTTCGTAGCTAGGTGGATGGGTGGAGTGATGAGTATTAAGATAGCTAGCTCCGACGGGCTTAAGGTATAGTTGAAGGCAGCCCCTAGAAGTAAGGCTCCAGCTAGGAAGTCGAGCTGATCAACTAATGGTAGCGGTTGGCCTGGAGCTAGCTTCATCCTCCGCTTAACGAAGGACCCAGCTAGATCCCCCAGCATCGCTCCGACGCTCAACAACAGCCCCCTCAAGGGGCTCATCAAGGCCATGCCCGTAAGGGACCCCATCGCCACTCCTATCAACAAGCCCTCCCAGCTCTTAGCTTCTCCTAGCAGCCTAGCTCCATCAGGCATGAGTAGGCCGAAGTCCACTGGATGCCTAACTTTAAGCAGCGGCGCGAAGGCTAGGGGGGCTGCGTTAGCCACATAGGCGGGGGCTATGAAGACTAGGATCCTCACCACCACCTCAGCGACCTCCATGGCCCCCGCCATCTACCATCAACACCGCGGCAGCTATTTAAGGTCGTGGTTCCCACGCGCTAGTCCTAGCCTACCTCCCTAGACCTCGCCGCCTTGAGCTTATGAGCCCCAACCCCTGAGGCTTAAGCTCAACCGCTGAGGGTGGTTCACGTCAACGCGGCAGCTCGTAAAGCATCGTTACTCCAGAGCGGCAGCTCAAACCTAGAGCCCTCAAGGCCTGTAGGCCCCTTCTCAAAGATGAGCCTCCTCCACTTAGGCTTACCGAGCCTCTCAACCCTCAGGATTAAGCTCGACCAATACTCTAGGAGGCTGGAGGCTTCAGGTTCTAGGTCGTCAGCCAGCCTCCTAGCCCTGCTGGCTAGGACAACCAACATACCTTTATCCGCAAGCTCCGATAACATAGCTAGCTGCTGGTTAAGGAGCTTGCAGGCCTTAATGGGGTCTGAGGTCTCAGCTGTGAAAAGCCTGTAGAGCTCGGTGAAGGTGTCGAAGGCCACAAGCTCGTAACCAGCCCCCTCGCATTTATGTAGGCCTCTAACCAGCGCGCCTTGATCCTTGAAGTCCCTCAGCTTGATTAAGGTAACTCCATCCTCGAAGGGCGTCAGCTCCTCTACGAGCCTTGGATGCAGCCTACCGGTGAAGGCGTAGAGGCAGGGGCGCCCCCGTGTAGCCCAGTGCTTGATTAAGCTGAAGATGATCGCGGTCTTCCCCGCCCCTCCCTCACCGTAGATTAGAAGCAAGCCCTTGCTCAAAGCTCGGCTATTAAGCCACTCACGTAGCACACCGTAGGTCGGCGCAACGCCTTTATATCTTTACACCTTGAAGCTTAGCCTCAGCCTTACGGCGATGAAGACTCGTAAGCGGCTAGCGGTGTATGCTTCAAGGGCGAGGGACTACCAAGTCATCTCTAAGGCGTTGACTAAGGCATCGATGGACTTCACCATCCTAGATCCCTCCAAGCCACCCCCACGCGAGGTGGGCGTCGTGGTGACAGCTAAGGAGGACCTAGAGAAGCTACGAGGGTTGAGGGATGTCAAGGTGGTGGGGGTGGAGGTGGGTGAGCAAGAGGCCTTAATAGTGGCTAGGGCTGCCTTAGCCCTCCACGGGAAGCCAAAGTTCGGCGAGCTCGTAGTGGGCATCGACCCAGGATGCAGCTACGGCTTAGCCTTCATAGCTGACTCCACCCTCATAGGCTTCGGCGTATACCGAGAGGCTGAGGAGATGTTGAAGCTGGTTAAAGACGTGGTTGAAGCTGGGCTCTCAGCGAGGGCCGTGGTTAGGGTGGGTGGAGGGTCGCCTCAACATAGGGATAGGGTTTTGGCCATGCTTAAGGAGGGGTTAAGGGGGGTACAGCTTGAGGTTGTAGATGAGGCCGAGGCCCCTACCCTCATATATCCTCAGCTTGCTGAGGGCCTACCTAAGGATGCCGCCTCAGCCGTCCGCATAGCTTTGAAGAAGGGGCTTACAGTTTAGGCGAGGGGCATGTTAAGTAGGCTGCAGCTAGCTAAAGGTTCATGCTATAGGCTCGAGGGGCCCGCCTCGATCAAGATGGTGGGAGGGCTGCTAAAGGTGCTGTGTAAGCCCGTTAAGCCTAAGGAGGCCTTCATGGTTCCCAGGTCTAAGTCCATCCCAATCGAGGTGGTGGAGGACTCTACCGTGGAGGTTAGGCTGGGGCCTGAAGCGAGCTTTGAGCCCCTCCCATCCCCACCGATCCCACATGAATGGATATCAGCCGCTGAAAGGATCTTGGAGGCCGGCAGGCCCGTCAAGGTGCTGGTGCTTGGCGACGTAGACAGCGGTAAAGCCCTCTTCTGCACCTTCCTCGTCAACAAGCTAGTCGAGGCTGGGCTTAAGGTAGGCATCCTAGACTGCGACCCCGGCCAAGCGGAGGTGTTCGTGCCCACCACCATAGCGTTGGGGCTCGCTCAAAGGTTGGTGGCCGGGATCGATGAGGCCTCCCTACTCGCCTCCTACTTCATAGGGTCTACGTCCCCCGCAGGGCTCATAGATAGGATGCTAGCTGGGGTGGCGTCCCTGATGGAGAGGGCGTCGAGGCTTGAGTTGGAGGCATTAATTGTAAACACCAGCGGCTGGATCCTCGGCAGGGAGGCTAGGACGCTGGGGTGGGGCCTACTAAACCTAGTGAGGCCAAGCCACGTGGTGCTGATTCAGCGCGGCGTAGAGGTTGAGCACCTCGTCAAGCCCTACCTACATAAGGTGTTGAGGGTGCCAACCTCCCCCCTCGTTAGGTCGAGGAGCAGGGAAGACAGGAGGGTTAGGCGGGAGCTAGCCTTCAGGGACTACTTCGCGAAGGCCAAGGTTAGGAAGTTCTCGCTCGACGCCGTGGGGTTGATGTACACCCTCCTCAGCACGGGGTTTAGGATGAGCGGGGAGAGGATGATGGAGGTGGAGAGGGTGGTGGGGCGGAGGGTGGTGTATGGTGAGGAGGGGCCCGACTCGCTGTTCGTGGTGGTTGAGGGGCCTCCTCCATCCATGGAGGGGGCGGTGGCCGCGCTTAAGGAGCGCTTCAATAAGGAGGAAGTATTGATAACGTACAGCGGAGCGGAGCGGGGGTTGATCGTCGGCCTCATGGACCGAGACCACAACATGCTGGGGCTAGGCTTGATAAGGGAGCTAAACTACGAGGATAGGACCATCAGCGTCTCGACGCCGGTCGAGGGGGCTGTCAGCTTAATCCAGGTGGGGCAGCTTAAGCTAAGCGAGGACTGCAGGGAGATAGCCAGGCTTAATGGCTGGACGCTATAGCCGCTATAGGTTGAAGGGGGGGCTTAAGATCCCCCTCTCAGTTATGTAGCCGCTCACCAGGCTGGGTGGAGTGACGTCGAAGGAGGGGTTGAGCACCTCAACCCCGCTTGGAAGTATGGGTTGGCCAGCTACGTAAGCTACCTCCTCCCTCCCCCTATGCTCGATGAAAACCTCGTCCGGCCCGGTTTGTAGGTCGAAGGTTGAGGTTGGGGCCGCCACGTAGAAGGGGATCTTGAAGAAGTCGGCAACGATGGCTATCGTCAGCGTCCCCACCTTGTTCACCACGGTTCCATCGTTAAGCACGCGGTCCGCCCCAACCAAGACCTTATCGACGAGCCCCTCCCTCATGACGTAGCCAACCATGCCGTCGGTTATCACCTTGACCTTGATCCCCTCCACCTTCAGCTCGAAGGCCGTTAGCCTAGCTCCTTGAAGCTTAGGCCTGGTTTCAGTGGCTATCACGCTCACCCTCATCCCCCGCTTGACGGCCTCCCTAACGGGGGCCAGCGCGGTTCCATAGCGTACCGTAGCCAGCGAGCCTGCGTTGCAGTGGGTCAAAACAACGTCTCCATCCTTAAGCAGCTCAACCCCCACCCTACCGATGGCCTCGTTAACCCTCACGTCCTCCTCAGCCATCTTCAAGGCCTCCTCCACGACTCTATCCCTAACCTCCTCATCCGCGCCCAGCGAGTTTAGGGCTGCTAGGACCCTCTCCACAGCCCATAGGAGGTTCCTAGCGGTAGGCCTCGTGCTTAGCAGGAGCTTAGCAGCCTCCTCCACCCTCCTCCTCACCTCTGAGGGTGGGCTGTGGTAGGCAGCTAGAGCCAAGCCCATGGCCGCTGCCACCCCTATGGCTGGAGCCCCCCTAACCGTCATGTCCCTTATCGCTTGAGCCACCTCCTCCACGCTTCGACAAACCTTAAACGATAGCTCCCTAGGCAGCCTATTTTGATCGACAAGATAGACCACGCCGTCCTCCCACCATATGGTCCGAACCTCCATGCAGCCACCCCCCCATACCTACGCGGCTCCACCCTAAAGAATTGCCCTGTAGAGGCGGGAAAAGTATTTCAGCTCCACTAGCCATCCATGAGCTGCGCGGGGGTTCCCGAGCCAGGACAAAGGGGCAGGACTTAAGATCCTAGAGGCTGAGGCCTAGATGAGACATCCTGTGGCGTAGGCCTTCGTGGGTTCGAATCCCACCCCCCGCACCTCCAGCCAACGTTAGCGACCTCCGCTGCGGGAAGCTGCATCGCCGCAGGCTTACAACACCTAAGCCCATCCACTGTTGATCGAATCGTTGAGGTTGAAAAGCGGTAGGTATGGTTTCAACCCTGAGGGCCGCTGTTGAGCGAGCTGGGTTTGATGGCCATGGCTGCAAGCTTTCGTCCAGATACATCGAGTCTATCTGCCATGCCTTTAGGCGGCTTAAGAAAAAAGTAGAGGAATCAAGGTGCTTTAACCTGCTTCTTATGCTCCTTTACCGCATTTTCGATTATATTTCTCAGAGGCTCCCTTGAAACGAAGCCAGTTATCATGCCTAAGCACCTACCGCCACCGTAGAAAGCTACTACCGGTGTGCTCAAAGCACCGTTCCTCAGCGCCACCTGCATGTTCTTTGGGCTCCTCAAAACATTGACCTTCACGAACTTAACTTTACCCCTATACTCTTCGGCCACCTCCTCAAACACCGGGTTGAACATAGCGCTTCGAGGACAGTTCTCATGCCAGAACTCCACAACGGTCAATACATCAGACCGTAGAACTTCCTCTTCCCAGCTTTCAGCATCAACGTCTATTACTTTCGACGTCAACTTAAAGCTCAAAGATGGGTCGAGAGGCGGTGCTATTTTAGTCTTTGGCACTTCATAGGCCTCGTCAACCAATGGAGGCAAGGCATGTAAGAGCCAAGATAGAGCGCGTAGAAACGCCCGCCTCTGCTACCTTTAAGGTGTTTCAAAGCTTGATGCCTTAGTGAAGCCGTGCCGCATCTCTTGGCTGCCGTCTTAAGGTTGTTCCCCTATTTGACTGTCTTCTCCCGCCGAAATTCCCAGAGCCTCCTCGACCCTCAGCACCGTGTGGCCGATGAGAAAGCTGATGAAGGGCGCCTGCTAAGCTGCGAGGGCGTGTCCAGATTCTACTTAGCTCTCCATCAAAATCTAGGCACACTTACTTAGATGCGTCGGGTTTGGTTTGATTGACCGTCGAGCATTTCGAATGGACCTTAGGCGTATGCTCTAACGTACCCTCGCCTTGAGCCCCCGCGCCGCATGGGCTACATGCCATCTACCCTCCTCCCTCATCTTTAACCCCCTCAACCCCTAGCCCCTGCATGCCCTCCAACTGCCGATGCAGCCAGCCCCTTAGGCACGTAATTGACAGTCAACCGGGCTGAAGAATTATATAGCTTTGTTGATGATATCCCAACCTTTAAAGAAGATCCCGAGCGGTTGGACACGCCCGCTGCGAGGCAAAGCTTATTAGATCATCAACTGCGAGGCTCCACGCGGCCGTGGTCTAGCCTGGTCTAGGACACAGGCCTTCCACGCCTGTTACCCGGGTTCAAATCCCGGCGGCCGCATCAAATCCACGTCGCTACTCCACATAAAGCTTATATACCTCCCACGGTTCACGAGTTCACGCCGGCTCTGTGAACTCACAGGTGGTTTCATGAGTGAGCAACCTCCCTCAAGCCCCTGGCACGCGGCGGTCGACCTCAAGGGACTAAGTGAGGACTCTCGTAGGCTCATCCTCCACAGGGTCAAGGAGAAGCTCGGCTTCAAGGGGGCCCTCGAGGCCCTAGGGATAGCCAAGGGCTCGCTCCACAACTACCTCCACGGCCTAAGGAGGGTGCCTGACGAGGTTGTCTCGAAGGCATTACATTACCTGAGCGAGGCCGAGTTCAACGAGGCCGTAAGCGGCGTCGACAGGCTCAGGGCCTTAGGCATAGTGAGGGCCGACGGCTCCATAGACTACCCCTTGATACTTCAGGCAGTGGCGCTTGCCTCGAGGGACGAGTACCTGAAGCAGGCCATCCTCAGGTTCGCGGTCGAGAACTTCAGGGAGGACCTGAGGAGGATGCTTGGTGTGATCCCCTCGAGCGTCAAGCTCGCGTGGGACGCGGGCTTCGAGGAGTTCCTCATGGAGCGTAAGAAGCGGAAGAAGGTGGCAAGCCAAGGGACCTTGGCATACTACCGGAGCCTCTTCAAGAGGTACCTGGAAGGCAAGGAGCTATCTCAAGGCCTCATAGACTACGTGGTGGGCCACGAGGTCAGGTGGCTGCGCAACGTATTTCGACACTACATTCAATATCTCTACCATAAAAGGGCCATATCGCCCGAGGCCTACGGCTGGCTGATGGAAGTGATCCCGAGCAGGGGATACCGGATGGACGTTAGGACGTATCCGATAGAGATGGAGGACCTAGCCAAGACCCTCTCCTACTTAAGGGAAAAACATGAGCTCTACTACCTGGCCTACAGGCTCATGTTAGAGGGAGGGCTCAGGCTCACGCACGCCATCGCGCTCATAGAGTCCTTCAGGCCGAATGAGGTCGTTGAAGTCAACGGCTTGGGCGTGGACACGCCCAGGCTCGTGCCCTTCGAGAACAAGAACTTCTGCCGCTACTACCTAGGCGTCAAGGGAAGCTCCAAGCCGTGCGAATGGGTCTTCCTCTCGACGGAGACTCTGGAACTCCTCAAGAAATACGCCGGCAGGAGGGTTGCTAGGGCGGTCGTCTGCAAGTACGCCAAGAGGCACGGCTTGCTGGCCCCTAAGTACATGAGGAAGGCGGCCTGGAGGCTCATGATAAGGTCCATGCCGAGGGAGGTCGCTAGGTTCATACAGTCGAGGTTCGGGGAGCTGAAGGTCAGCGAGGCGAGGTACGAGGATTTGTTGGCGGAGGCCGACGAACATTACCCGAAGTACCTCGATCGCCTAAGCGAGCTGGACATGGCACAGCGGGTTTTACCTTCCTTGCAGGCGGGGCGCCGCTACCGCCCTATGCCTCGGCGCTGAGCCCATCCGTGTTGCAGACGTTTTTGTGACGCAGGCGGGCCGGCCAGAAGCGCTGCTCGGAGCTAGGTGTAGCAGGCGTAGCATGGGGTAGCGTTTTAACCTCTAAGTGTAGCGTTACGGCCTTAGGTGTAGCGATGCACATACACAAGGACAAGCTCGAGGCGGCCCTGAAGCTCATGGGGGAGGGCAGGTCCACCCGCGACGTCGCGAGGCAGGTTGGGCTGAGCTTCAAGCAGCTCAAATATGTCAGGAGGCTCAGCGGGGTGTACGTTGACGTGGAGGAGTATGGGAGGAGGCTCGAGAGGCTGAGGGAGGAGAGGAAGGCTGAGCTCCAGAGGCTCGAGCACTTGGACGAGCTGGTGAGGCGGAGGTCCCGGGAGGTCGAGGAACTCGAGGCCAAAGCCGACGAAGTTCTCGAGTCGGTGAGGGGGGAGGTGAGGGCCCTCCTCAGCTTTACGGAGGGCCTCACGGTTGCTTTAAGCAGGGTCAAGGCCTGCCTGGAGGGGCTTGCCGGAGCCCTATGCACGTACGCGGCAGGGCCCCAGGGCGCGACGTTCGGGTGGGTGAGCCGCGGGAGTGGGAGGAGGCCTTCAGGCTCTCGAGGGAGTGGCGTAGGAGGCTCGACGAGGCAATAGCGTTCCTGAGGGAGCAGAGGGCGAGGCTTGAGCTGAGCGCCGCATTAAAGCCCGTCAAGGTACCTGAACGACTTCCGAAGGGCTGAGTTCGCCTTCTCCATCTTGGAGGTAGAGAGCTGCTGGCCAGGAGGAGGGCAGTCCGCGCGCGCGGTCCCAAAGTCTGTAAACTTTAAACCTCACGGGTCTCCTTCCGGCCAAGGCTTAAGCTTATGGAGCAACTTAGGAATTCAAGCTCAAAATTTTGAGCTGACAGCTCAAGACGAGCTACGTAAGGTATTAAAGGTGCTTGCATGGATGTGTATATCGATGAGCGCTGAATGTAGCGTTAAAAAGTTCAGAGAAAAAGTTGGGGAACATTTCAACAAACGTGTAGGAAGGAAGGTTAAACTCAGGGCACCTAAAGGAATACCGGCGGATGTTTGGAGGCAAGCCCATTCGGAGGGCGAGATCGTAGAGGAGGTCTCCATAGAGTACAGGAGCAAGCTAGATCCTATCGAAACTTGGGAGCCAGCGATTCAAGCCATAGAGTTCAAGGATGGTCACTTTGGGCTTAGGTTCATTCATTACAAGCGGGGCAGGCCTGTTCCCCTCGCTATGATAAACTATGATTGGCTGATGGATGAGTTCAAGCCGCTTGTAGAGAAGACGAGAATCATTAAAGGTTTGCTTGAGCTATTGGTGGGTCAAGGGAGGGGATAGCGAACTTAGCAACTTAACATGTTGCGCCCAGTGTCTTAAGCTGCTAGGTCCTGCAAGGGAATTGAAAGCCCTAAGCATGTCAACGACCCTCCTCCAGCTGGCGCGAATCTCTGCAAGAGCGCCCGCGGGGCTAAGCCGCTGGGGCGCTGCTATTGTCCTCAACTCACATGGGGGTTTTTGTCTCGCTTAGCCGTAATATGGAGCGGGCGGGTGGGACATGCGGAGGAGGCTCGTGGGGGCCGCGAGATTACGCCGTCTCAGCGAGGGGAGCCATGTGGACGACGTGGACGCCTCGTGGACGAAGCGTGAGACGCCGAGTTCAAGGCCGCTGGGCTCCCAGCCCTCCCTCACCTCTGCCCGAGCAGGCCCCTCCTCGCCTCATCCGTCAGCGTCGCGGCTAGCAGCTGGAGGAACCTCCCAACCCGATCCCTCGCCGCCCCCGTGAACCTGATCTCCTTCAGCACGTCCTTGAGGGAGAAGACCTTGACGCCGTGCTTGCCGAACTCGCTTCTGAGCCTCTCCTCGAGGTCTAGGGGATGTAGGTGCAGCAGCACCAGCCACCTCTCGTAGTCCTCAGCCCCCAGCAGCCTGGAGGCCGCCTCCTCCACGCAGCGGTTGAGGAGCTCGCCCGTGCCCTCCTTGACGGCCCCCACGAACCTGCTGTAGAAGTAGAGCTCCACCCTCCTCTCGAGCGGCATCCCGCCGTACTTCGCTGGGCCCCAGGGCCTCAGGGGGCCGATGGGGGCCACCGAGGCGTGGACCTCCACGTGGACGCGCCTGCCGCTCGCAGGGTCGATGCCCAGGAAGTCGATCTCCTTCCCCTTGTACCCCACCTCGACGCCGTGCATGGTGAAGAAGCCCTGCCGCTGCAGCCAGAGGTGCACGATCTCCTCAGCCGGATCCACGTCTCCCCACCCAACCCTCCCTCTTCAACACTTATCTTTATCGCTATCTGGGCTTTAAGGCCACCTCTGCGTCGCGCGCCTACTCCATGGAGTTGCCAGCCAATTTCGGCCTTTCATCGTTCACAGGCTGAGGGAGGGCAGGAAAGTTGAGGCGTAGAAGCGCGCGCTCCCTGCTAGAGGGGCTAGGGAGAAGGGGGGCAGGCGCGCAAGTACGGCATGCAAGTTCATGAAGGGCTATAAGCTTAAGGATTAATGTAATTGGTGCGAAGGGTCATGTTTGAAAGGGTCGTCTCCTTGGAGGTTTCGAAGGCTTATGAAGAATTAAAGGATGCTTTGCTTAAGCGCGATTGCAAAATCGTCGGAGAGGTGCCGCCTCGTAGCATCGCGGTTGAGCAGGGCTCCCTTTGGGGGCTGTCGCCTAAAGGCGTAAAGAAAAGAGTGACCTTCGATTTGTTCCCCTACGACTCCAAGACGCGGGTCGTAAGCTTCTCCTCACTAACTTCAGATTGGATAGGCTTGAGCGTAGTTGGCTACGCGTTGCTAGTCGTCCTCGGCTCAATGCTTGGATGGATAGCGGCAGACCTCGAGGCCTACATAATGGCGAGGAGGCAAAGCTTCTGGGGCTGGCTGGCGGAGGCGCTCGGGTATACGGGCTTTCGAGAAGCTTTAGTGATGGTCGGTCTGCTTAAAGTCCTATCGATCGTTTGCTTCGTTGTACTGATCGTGGGTATAATAGTTGATGCTTACTGCTACGCCAAGAGGGACTCGTTTTCAGAGGAGGTTCTCAGGTCGCTGCCATAAAGGTCGCTCGCGTCCCTTAGCGAAGCCACCCCAGGGTCAGCGAGGAGGCTGCATAAAGCGCGCGCTACCTTGCAATCACGCCTAGCTCCTTGGCGCGCTCTTTAATGGAGACCTCTACGCCGAGCCTTCTCGCCCTTATTTCGAGCTCGTTCAGCAGCGCGTTCCACTTCTCCTTGAACTCGTTATAGTAGTCGAAGGCACTTGCAGGTATGCCCCCCATATCCCTCGCAATCTTAACGAGCCACCCATTGACGACCTTTTCAGTCATCGCGTCCACGAGGAACGTGAGGAGGCCGAAGAGGTCCTTAAGCTTATCCTTATCTAGCTCGGAGTCTACGTCCTTCAGGGCGTTGAAGGTGCTCGTGACGTAATAGCTCAGGTCTCGGCATAAGTCGAGCAGGCTGCTTACGACGGCGACCGACCTATCGTGCTCGGCTCTTTTAGAGTCGCTAAGCCCCTTATATGCGTCGCTAGCCTTGTAGATCCTATCGAACTCTGAAGCTAAGCTCGCTGGGGCATAGATATATCCCATCGACAACAGCTCGCGGACCTTTAGGTATATGTCCTCTATCTCCCTCATGGCATCACCCAGCCGCCATTTCAAAGGCATCAGCCGCCCTCCAACCTCTTACCAAGTTATGGCGGCTTTAAGCTTCTCGCTGGTAGGCCTTCTTCCAGCTCCTTCCCTCAAGGTTGCGCGCGATGCCTAGTTTCTAGGCTAACTTCATGGCATCCACCATGGTAGCCATGCCGTGTAGGGTACTTGAACTACATGATCGTAGCAGACCTCTATGCCTCCGGACATGACAGCAGAAGGGCCTGATCCAAACATCGTTGGATTAATTATTTCAACATAGAGAGAAGGCCCTCTTACATAATTAATCAGGCAATCATGAACTTTCCCCTCTTTATCATAAACAATACCTTCCACAGATTTTATGTAAACTCTCACCTCTTCGGTGCTTCTAATGTTAATGATTATCGTGACATACGAAGGCAATTCAGTTAAACCCCAATGCCAAGAATATCCATCCTTTAGAGTTCCAGAGCAGTCTAGATGTTTCACAAGGTCTCTTCTCGCTTCTGTTCTCATAAGCGTGTGAGGCGTCGGGAAAACAATGGCAATTGCTATCAAAATAAGGATAAACGCTAAAGGCCGTCGCATCTGCAGCCTCTTATATGGAGATCGTTGGGACGCCTCACAGTTTCGCTTTACCATGCTTTGGCCTTTCAATCAGGAGGACGCCTCCTTATAAGCCTTGTTTTGTCTTCCTTTCAGCCTTTAAAGCCTTCGTAAGTTACTCTAACGACCCTGCGCGCGCGAATCGTGGCTTATGATACGCATGAAGTTTAGAGGATTCCGCGTACGTTTTAGTGAATCCTCCTTCTCTTAGTCACGATCCATGCTGATGCAGCTCCGACCGCGATGGCTACGATAATCGCGAACAGCTGACTGTAATCTGTCCTCCAGCTAGCTGTCACCGCCTTGGGCGCGTTCATGAGGATAGTGGCTGTCGGTGCTGTAGCCGCTGAATCGCCAGTCCAACCCACGAACACTCGCTGGACGATGAAGCCCACCACAGGCCTCGTTATCGAGAAGGTGGCGATTGACCCCTCGTCGTACCAGCCCTCTCCTTGAGGCTCATCATAGTCGGATTTAACAGTTAGGTAGTATTGGGTCTTCCAGCATGCTGCCACGGTTTTGGGCGAGTCCATTAATATGCTCGCTGAGCTAGACGAAGTCTTTAAGTCGCCGGTCCAGCCCGTGAACACGCGCCTCGTTCCGTTTCTGCAGTCGACCAATGTATGCGTTACCGCGAGAAGCGCTGTAGAGCCTGCGTCGTACCAACCCTCGCCTTCAGCGTTATTATATGGCGATCTCACCGTTAGATAGTACTGAACCTTGAACTTAGCTGAATACGACTCAGATGCCTGTGCATACCAAGTCACCGAGTTATCCGCCTTAGCTCCTGTAGTGGGTGAGAAATCCAGCAACAAGCACCTAGTGCCCTCAATACCACTAGGTGGAACCACGCTAACTGCCCCGCTGAAGAAATATGGCTTGTGAACGCCAAGGTAGTAGGGTCCTTGAAGCCAGTAG
>Ga0272445_1000479_pt1 | contig 37579 bp, 34 predicted proteins | sample YNPCB0031_FD_194404 | JGI IMG/M metagenome (GOLD analysis project Ga0272445, IMG submission 194404) | Hot spring sediment microbial communities from Yellowstone National Park, WY, United States - YNP-CB-003-1 | ecosystem: Environmental > Aquatic > Thermal springs > Hot (42-90C) > Sediment... | reverse complement strand
GCCGTGGTCGTGCCGGATCGGGATGACCTCGGAAGAAATCCTCTGGGAACTGGACCATTCCGCTTCGAGCGCTGGGATCCTGGGTACCAGCTTCGACTTGCCCGAAACCCGCGCTATTGGCGGAAAGGCTACCCGAAGGTGGATGCCCTGGTTTTTCGGTTCATTCCGGATCCCACCGCGCAGCTTTCCGCCCTGCGCGCGGGCGATGTGGACGTGATCGCCGAGGTGACCCCGGAAATCGCCCAAACCCTTCAAGGAAACGAAAATTTCGCGGTCCTTTCTGCGCCTCAGGACCTTGTACAGATCTTGGCCATTAACAAAACCCGCGCCCCTTTTGGTGATCTCAGGGTGCGCCAGGCGTTAGCGCATGCCCTCGATCGCTCCCAGCTCATCCGCCTTGTGGCTTTGGGGTTTGCTTCCCCGGTGGGAAGCCACCTTGCTCCCACTGCCCCCTACTACGCGGACATGACCTGGCTTTATCCGTACGATCCCGAGCGGGCTTCCGCGCTTTTGGCCGAAGCCGGGTATCCCCAGGGGTTCTCCGCCACCCTGACCCTTCCCAGCAACTACGCGTTCCACGTGCGCACCGGTGAGATCCTCGCGGCCCAGCTCGCCCAGGTGGGCATCCGCCTGAAGTTGGAGCTCGTGGATTGGCCCACCTGGCTTGAGCGCGTTTATGGGCAAGCGGATTTCGACCTCACGGTGATCGGGCACGTGGGGCGGCTGGACCCGGCTTTGACTTTGGCCTATTACGGCGCGGACCGTCCCGACTATTACTTCCGCCGCGGATGGGAAAATCCGGAACTAAACGAGATCCTTCGGCGAGGGGCCACAACCTCGGACCCCAAGGCCCGCCAGAGCATCTACACCGTGGCCCAATACCTCATCGCCCGGGATGTGGTGAACGTCTTCCTCCAGGCCCCGCATCGGATCGTGGCTTTCCGCCGAAACATCTCCGGGCTCCGCCTCCCCATCCTCTACGTCCTGCCTTTGGATGAGGCGGAAAAGCTGTAAAGGAGAAACGGGCGGAGACGGGGATCGAGAAAATCCCGGAGGAAATCGCCCAAAACGTTGAGGCCCAAAACGGAAAAAGTAAGGACAAGGCCGGGAAAAAGCGCGGGCCAAAGGGAGCGAAAGAGCCAACTTTGCGCTTCCCAAAGCATCCTGCCCCAGGTGGGATGCGGCGGCTGCACGCCCAATCCCAAATACGAAAGGGAAGCCTCCGCCAAAAGGGCGGTGCTCAGGGAAAACGTGGCCTGAACGAGCAGAGGCGAAGCGAGGTTGGGAAGAAGGTGGCGAAAGAGGATGCGGCCGCTCCCCGCTCCGGTGGCGCGGGCCGCCACAATGTACTCCCGCTCCCGAAGCTCCAAAGTTCCCGCGTGAGCAAGACGAAAGAAATAGGGGAAGTTGAACAAGGCCAAGGCCAAGGTGACTCCTGGGAGTCCGCGGCCCAAAACCACCGCAAGGATGAGGGCCAAAAGAACGGGAGGGAAAGCGAGAATCCCATCAGAAACGCGGAGGAGAACCTCACCCCAAAAGCCCCGGAAATATCCGGCAAAAAGGCCAAAAAGGATGCCGAGGGCACCGCCCGAGGCCACGCTGAGGAGGCTCACCGCAAGGCTTGTGCGGCCGCCCACCATCACCCGGGAAAGCAGATCCCGGCCAAACCAATCCGTCCCCATGGGATGGGAGAAACTGGGCGAAAGAAAAGGCTCGCCTACCACCGTTTCCGGAGGGAAAGGAAGCCAAAAGAGGCCCAAAAGGACGAGGGCGATTCCGGGAAGAAGAAGCGAAGCGCCGAGGACGAGGCGGATCACGAGGAGCGGATCCGGGGATCCAAAAGGCCGTAAGAGAAATCCGCGGCGGTGCTCGCGGCGACCACCATCGCCGTCACCGCCGCGGCAATCCCCAAGAGCAAGGGGATATCCCGGCCGAAGGCCGCCTCCACCGCGTAGTAGCCGAGCCCAGGCAGGGAAAAAACCCGCTCGATGACGAGCGCGCCCGCGAGGAGCCTTCCGAAGGTGAGGCTAAGCCCGGCCGCCAAAGGGATGAGGGCGTTGCGCAGGGCGTGCCTTAGGAACACCACTCTTTCCGAGAGGCCCTTGGCGCGGGCGGTCCGTACGAAATCGGAAAAAAGCAGGTCCGCCAAAACCGCCCGGCTAAGCCGGGCAAAGTACGCCGCCCGCGGAAGGGCCAAGGCCAAAGCCGGCAAAATGAGGTAGCGCCACGCTCCCGGAGCCCCCCATCCCGGAAAGCCTCCGGAGGGAAACCAGCCAAGCCGTACCGCAAACAAACCCACAAGCAAAATGCCTAGCCAGAATTCCGGAATCGCCAAGAACGTTTGATTCGCAAGGGAAAGGGAAAGGTCGAAGACGCTCCCCAGCCGGGCGGCGGAAAGAAGGCCCCACAAAATCCCGACAACAAAGGAAAAAAGGGCCACCGCGCCCGCGAGGGGAAAGGTGATGGCGAGCCCGCGCCGAAGAAGCTCGGCCACGGAAACCTGGTCGTAGCGGAAGGAAAAACCGAGATCGCCGTGCAGGGCCTGAAAAAGCCAGGAGAAAAAGCGGGCAAACCAGGGTTTATCGAGCCCAAGCGCTTGGCGCACCTCTTGGTAGCGTTCTGGCGCGGCCTCAGGCCCAAGCACAAGGCGGGCGGCATCGCCGGGAAGGGCCGTGAGAACCAAAGAAACGGCCATGGTTACCAGGAGGACCGTGGCAACCATGGCCGCCGCGCGCACCAAAAAGAACCGGAGCACAAAAAAGAGGGCCTCAGCCCTCCGCCACCTCCACTCCCACCTTGCGGAGCGCTGCCTGGGCCGCGGCCAGCCTCGCCACCGGGATCCGCCAAGGCGAAGCGGAAACGTAATCGAGCCCGATTTCGTGGCAGAAGTGGACCGAGCGGGATTCCCCGCCGTGCTCGCCGCAGATCCCCACGGAAAGGTCCGGCCTCGTCTTGCGGCCCTTCTCCACAGCGATGCGCATGAGTTCACCCACTCCGTTCCGATCGATGGTCTCAAACGGATCCTCCGGGAGGATCCGGCGCTCAAGATACTCCCGGATGAATTTGCCCGCGTCATCGCGGGAGTAACCGAAGGTCATTTGGGTGAGGTCGTTCGTGCCAAACGAGAAGAATTCGGCCTCGCGGGCGATCTCGTCGGCGGTGATGGCGGCCCTGGGCACCTCTACCATCGTCCCCACCTTGAAGTGGATCTCCACGCCTTCCTCGGCCATCACTTTCCGGGCAATTTCCACTACCCTCTCCCGCATGATCCTCATCTCGTTGACGTGGCCCACGAGGGGGATCATCACTTCAGGCTTTGGGTTTAGCCCTTCCTTCTTGAGCTTTGCCGCGGCCCGGAAGATCGCCTCCACCTGCATGTCGTAAAGATCCGGATGGGTGATACCCAGCCTTACCCCGCGGTGCCCAAGCATGGGGTTGAATTCCTGGAGGGACTCAATATAGGCCTTGAGCTCCTCGAACTTCATCCCCAGCCGCTCCGCGAGGGACCGGATGTCCTTCTCCTCTTTGGGAAGGAACTCGTGCATGGGCGGGTCCAAAAGCCGGATGATCACAGGCTTCCCATCCATGACCCGGAGGATCCCTTCAAAGTCGGAGACTTGCATCTTCGCGAGCTCCTGGAGCGCCCGTTTTCGCGCCTCAGGACTGGGAGCGACGAGGGCTTCCTGCATGAAGGGGATGCGGCCTTCGCCGAAGAACATGTGCTCGGTGCGGCAAAGGCCGATTCCTTCAGCGCCGAAAGCCAGGGCAATTGCGGCCTGATCGGGCTGATCCGCGTTGGCCCGGACCCCAAGCTTCCGCCGCGCATCCGCCCAGGACATGAGCTTTTCAAAAAGCCGGTAAATCGGGGCCTCTTCAGGCTTAAGAGTTTTCGTGATGAGGACCTGGACCACTTCGCTGGGCTGGGTGGGAATTTTTCCGAGGAGAACTTCGCCGGTGGTGCCATCGATGGAGAGCCAATCGCCCTCTTTCAGGGTCACACCCGCCACGCGGACCTCGCGCTTTTCGTAGTCGATGTGGAGGGCCTCGCAGCCCACCACCGCCACTTTTCCGATTTGGCGGGCGACCACAGCGGCATGGGAGGTGAGGCCGCCGCGGGCGGTGAGGATCCCCTGGGCTGCGGCCATGCCCCGGATGTCGTCCGGCGAAGTCTCATGCCGCACGAGAATCACCGGCCCTTCTTTCGCCATTTCCTCCGCTTTGGCCGCGGAAAGGGCGATCCTTCCGGAAGCCGCGCCCGGCCCAGCTGCCAGTCCCCGCGCCAAAACTTTCGCCTGCGCCTTGGCCTTGGGATCGAAAATGGGCTGAAGGAGCTGGGAAAGCTGCTCCGCCGGATCGATGCGCAAAATGGCCTCATCCTCGGTGATGAGGCCCTCCTCCGCCATCTCCACCGCGATCCTCACCGCAGCGAAACCCGTGCGCTTTCCCGAGCGGGTCTGCAAAATGTAGAGCTTCCCTTCCTCGATGGTGAACTCCACATCCTGCATGTCCCGGTAGTGCCGCTCCAAAAGGTCGCGGATCCTAAGGAGTTCCCGGTAGACCTCGGGCATGGCCTCTTCGAGGGAAATTTGGGAGGGATCGGTTTTGGCGCTCTTGGAAATCGGGTTTGGGGTGCGGATCCCGGCCACCACATCCTCGCCTTGAGCGTTGAGGAGGAATTCCCCATAGAGCCGGTTTTCGCCGGTGGCGGGATCCCGGGTGAAGCAGACGCCTGTGCCCGAGCGGTTCCCAAGGTTCCCGAAAACCATGGCCTGGACGTTGACAGCTGTGCCCATCTCCTCGGGAATGCGGTACATCCGGCGATAGACCTTGGCCCGCTCGTTCATCCAGGAGCGCACCACCGCTTCGATCGCGCCCCAAAGCTGCTCCCAAGGGTCCTGGGGGAAGTTTTTTCCCGCCCGGCGGATGATTTCCTTGTAGCGGGCCACGAGCTCGCGGAAATCCTCGGCGGTGAGGTCAAGATCTGAGGAGGCTTTCCTTTCGCGCTTAAGCTCCTCCATCGCCTCGCCGAAGGGATCAACCTCGTCCTTGATCCCCAAAACTACCGAGCCGTACATGGAAAGGAGCCGGCGGTAGGCATCGTAGGCAAACCGGGGAGAAGTGCGGGAGGCCAATCCTTCCACGGATTTGTCGTTTAGGCCCAAATTGAGGATGGTGTCCATCATTCCCGGCATGGAGACGGGCGCGCCGGAGCGCACGGAGACCAAAAGGGGATTTTCCGGATCCCCGAATTTGCGGCCTGTGGCCTCCTCCAAAAAGCGCATGCCCTGGCGGACCTGCTCCGTCAAGCCCTCCGGGTATTTGCCGCCGTTTTTGTAGTAGTAGCGGCAAACCTCCGTGGTGATGGTGAACCCCGGCGGGACGGGAATGCCAAGGGCGGCCATCTCCGCGAGGTTCGCGCCCTTCCCGCCAAGAAGGTCCTTCATCTTCGCGCTTCCCTCGGTCTTTCCCGCACCGAAAAGGTACACGTATTTAGCCATCCTCACCCCCTAAGAAGGGCCCGGGCGAAATCCTCGGCGCGGAAAGGGACCAAATCGTCCATCTCTTTTCCCACCCCCAGCCAGAGGATGGGAAGGCCGAGCTTCCGCACTACAGGAAGCACCGCGCCGCCCCGGGCAGTCCCATCGAGTTTGGTCACCACCATCCCTGTGAGCTCCACCGCCTCATGGAAGAGCTGGGCTTGGGAGATGGCGTTTTGCCCTACCGTGGCATCCACCACCAAAAGGCGCTCATCCGGCGGCCGGCCCAGGAGTTTTTCCACCACCCGCCGGATCTTCCCAAGCTCCTCCATGAGCGGCTTTTTCGTCTGGAGCCGGCCGGCCGTATCAACCAAAACCACATCATAGCCGGAGACTTTGGCGTGCGCCAGGGCATCGTGCACCACCGCCCCGGGGTCCGCGCCGGGCTTTTGCGCCACCACTTCCAGCCCCACCGCAAGGCCGAGCTCCTTGAGCTGCTCAATGGCCGCGGCCCGGAACGTATCCGCTGCCACCAAAAGGGGCTTCCTTCCCTCCTCCAAAAGCCGCTTCCCCACCTTGGCCACCGTCGTGGTTTTTCCCGAGCCGTTCACGCCCACAAAGAGGATAACGCAGAGCCCTTCCCGAAGAGAGAAAGCGCGCTCGGCCTTCTTTAGTTCCTCGGCGATGATCCGCTCCACCGCAGCCAAAAGCTCATCCCAGCCAAAACGCGCCGGAAGTTTTTCCTCGAGGACTTTGAGGATACGGCTCGTTTCTTCCGGCCCAACATCCGCGGAAAGAAGGGCCTCCTCGAGCTTCCCCAAAAGTTCCGCGCTCTTTTGCCCCTGAAAGACCGCGCCGATTTGGCCCAAAAGCCCTTCCCGGGTACGGGAAAGACCAGCCCGGATGCGCTCCCAAAAGCGCGCTTCCGCCATCTACATCTCCTCGGGAGCGGACACACCGAGGATGGATAGGCCCCGGAAGAGAACGAGTTTTAAGGCGGCAAGGAGCGCCAAGCGGGCAGGGGTGGCCTCCCCTTGCCCGAGAATCCTTACCCGCGCGTAGTACTCGTGGAAAATTCCGGCCAAGCCCTCGAGGTACTCACAAAGAAGGTGCGGGGAAAAATCGAAGGCGGAGAGCCGGAGAACGTCGGGGAATCGGTCAAGCTCCCGGATGAGCCGCAGCTCATCGGGATCGGAAAGGGGGGAAAGGTCCACGGAGAGGAGATCCTCCGGCATTTCTCCCCGGGCCCGCGCCTCCCGGAAAACAGAGGCGATGCGGGTGTGGGCGTACTGCACGTAGTACACGGGGTTCTCCAGGCTCTGCTTTTTCGCAAGCTCAAAATCAAAAACAAGGTGGCTTTCGGGCTTGCGCATGACCATGAAGTAGCGGGTGGCATCGCGGCCGACTTCGTCCACAAGGTCCTTGAGGCGGAGGAAGCGGCCCGCCCGGGTGGACATTTTCTCGATCCCCTCCGCGCCTTTAAGGGTTACAAATTGGTGCAAACAGTAGCTCAAGAAATTTTCCGGAAGCCCCAAAAGCCGCAGGGCGAGCTTCACCTGTTGCTGCTCCTCCACGTGGTCCGCGCCTTGGACATCCACCACCCAGTCGAATCCGCGCCGGAACTTGTCGAGGTGGTAGGCGATGTCCACCATGAGGTAGGTCGGGGTGCCATCGGAGCGAATGAGGACGGGATCGCGGGAAAGCCCGTGGGCTTTGGAGGAAAGCCAGATCGCCCCGTCCTTTTCGTAAACGGCCCCCTTTTCCCGAAGGATCCGGAGCACCTCGTCCACGAGCCCTTTGCGGATGATCTCCCCTTCCCGGGTCCAAACGTCAAACCGCACCCCGATCGCCTCGAGATCCTCCTCGATGAAGCGGAGCATGCGAGGGACGACTTCCGCGCGAAAGACGGCTTTGGCCTCGGCGTTCCATTGGGGATAAGCGTTTCCAAATTTTTGTGCAAGTTCCTTCCCGATGGGAATGAGGTAATCGCCGTGGTAACCGCCTTCCGGGATGGGTTGGGGATCGCCCAGGGCCTGGCGGTAGCGCGCCCAAAGGGACTGAGCTAAAAGCTCGATCTGGCGGCCCTCATCGTTGAGGTAATACTCCCGGGTCACCTCAAAGCCGAGCTCGGAAAAGAGGTTGGCCAAGACATCGCCCAAGGCGGCCTGCCGGCCATGGCCAATGGTGAGAGGGCCGGTGGGGTTCGAGGAGACGAACTCCACCTGGAGACGCCGGCCCTGGCCCTCCCTGCCCTTTCCGTACGCCAACCCTTGGGCCAGGATTTCCCTGAGGACCCCGTGGAGGGTCTCCGGCCGGAGGAAAAAATTGAGGAAACCTTGAACAGCTTGGACCTCCCGAAAAGCTGGATGAGGAGAAAGCGTTTGGGCGAGTTCCTGGGCGAGGGTTTGCGGGGGCCGGCGGGCTTCCTTTCCCAAAAGGAAACAAACGCGGGTAGAAAGATCGCCGTAATCCGCGCGGCTCGGCCGGTCTACGGGGATCTCCTCAGGCGGGGAAAGCCCTAAGCGGTCCAGGGCACCTCGTACGGCTTCCTGGACCAGCGCCTCGAGTCGCATTTACTTTTCGATCACGAAGCGAATGCCGGTTTTGATCTCGCCCCCGATCTCCACGTCGATGAAGCCCGGGGTCACTTTGATTTCCGCTTCGCCCTCGCGTTCCACGAGCCTGCGAGCAATGGCGATGGCTTTGACCGCTTGGTTGACGGCGCCGGCCCCGATGGCATGGGCCTCAACGATCCCATCCTCCTCCAGCGCGCCGGCAATGGCTCCCGCTACCGCTTTGGGGTTGGAAGTGGCCGCTACTTTGAGGATCTGCATATCTCCTCCTTGTTTGGCGAAGAACTTTGGTCCTGGGATTCTAGCGGCGGGGGCGGACGAGGGCAACAGGGGGATTGAGGAGGGACCAAAATCAACTACGATCACCGCGATGGCCCGGTGGATTTTGCATGTGGACATGGACGCCTTTTACGCCGCGGTGGAGGAGCTTGACCGCCCGGAGCTCCGGGGAAAGCCGGTGATTGTGGCCGGTCCGCCGCCGCGCGGCGTGGTAGCTACCGCTTCCTATGAAGCACGGAAATTTGGAATCCGCTCGGGAATGCCCACCGTCAAGGCCCAGAGGCTCTGCCCACAAGGCATCTTCCTTCCGCCCCGATTCGAGCGCTACGAGGAGAAGGCCCAGGAGATCCGGGCCATCCTTCAACTCTATAGCCCCCTTGTGGAGCCCATTTCCCTCGATGAGGCCTTCGTGGATCTCACGGGAACCGAGCTCCTTTGGGGTCCTCCGGAAAAAGTGGCGGAAGAGGTTCACAAGCGTATCCCCAAGGAAACCGGGCTTTCCTGCTCCGTGGGCCTTGGGCCCAACAAGCTCTTGGCCAAAATGGCCTCGGACTCCGCAAAACCCGGGGGGTTAAGGATCGTTCGGCCGGAGGAGGTCCAGAGCTTTCTCGATCCTCTTCCCGTGGAGGAGCTTTGGGGGATAGGCCCAAAGACGGCGGCGCGCCTCGCGGAAAAGGGGGTCCGCACCGTGCGGGATTTGCGGGAAGTGTCCCTTCCTCTCCTTCGTTCTTGGTTTGGGCAAAAGGGCGGGGAAGCCCTGTGGCGCTTGGCCCGCGGGATCGATGAGGATCCTGTGGTCCCCGTAAGGGAAGCCAAATCCATCTCCCACGAGATCACGTATCCCGCGGATCTTTTGGATCCCGCGGAAATCGCTGCGGAGGTGCGGCGCTTGGCCTTCCTTGTGGCCGATCGGCTGCATGAGGAGAAACTCTTGGCCCAAACGGTGCAAATCAAGGTTCGGTTTTCCGATTTCACCACGCTTACCCGGCAGACGAAGCTTCCCGAGCCCACGGATCATCCCGTTCTTTTAGCTACGGAGGCCGCCGGTCTTCTTTCCCGGGTGAAGATCCCCGTCGATCAAGGGGTACGGCTTCTCGGCGTGGGCGCCGCGGACCTCGTCCCTGCCCATTTCCGCCCCCTCCACCTTTTCGCCGACGCCAAACTCGGGGAAGCCCTGCACCGGATTCGGGAGAAGTTCGGACCGGAATTCCCAAAGCTCCCCGGGGCTGGCCCAAAGTGAACTTTTGTGCTACGATTTTTTGCTATGTTTCGGCATCTTCTTCTGCTCCTTTGGGCTGTGCCCGCCTTGGCCCTCAACATATGCCAATACCAGGCGCCCACGACGAACATCCTGCGGGCTCTAGCGGGCTTTAACTATCGGTATTTGGAGGATCCGGCCACGCCCGGCCCGGACATCAACACCGGAAAATTTTCCCTAAGCGGGGAATGGCTCGTGGACTCGCCCCTCCAGGGCGTGGGCCTTTCGTTTCAGGGCGAGGTGAGCCTTTATAACCTCGCCCTCGCCTCGCTTTTCACACAAGTGTCCGGAACCTATCGCCAGTATCCCTTTTCCGATCTCGCGTATTTTGTGTTCGGTGGGGTGGAGGGGCTTTTGGATTCCCGCTTTGTCCGGCCCGGGGTGGAGCTGCGGGCCGGGGTGGGCTACGGCCGGTTCGCGGACGTCACGCCTTTGGTGCGGGCGCTGCGCATCGAGGAAAAACTCCTCCAACGCGGGGTTTTGCTGGCCGCCCTGCGGGAAACGACCCTTTTACGCCTGGCCCAAGAGATCGGGCGAAGCCAGGTTTATCCCTCCCTTTCCGATCTTGCGGCGGCGCTGGCGAAAATTATCTCCACCGAAACCCAAAGGGCATTGGATCCCCGCAGCATCCTCCTCATCGAGGAGGTCCTTCAGGAAGCCGGGCTGGAGCGGTACTGCGGCTGGACCGTGCAGTTCGGTTTGGGTTACGCTTTGAGCCGACCCCAAGCGGGTTCCCTCATCTCCTTTAACCTTGCCCTCCAAGGTGCGGTGACCCCGGATCCCCGCTCCCAAATCCTTTTCAAAACCGACCTTTCCGCGCCCTATCAGGTCTTCGAGGAATACACGCTTAACCTGAGCGCGGTCTACAGTTACAGGCTGAACGAGACCACGACGTTTTCCGCTCAATATCTGCTTCGCCAAATCAAGCCCCGCGGGCAGGCTCCCGCCGGGACCCAAAACGCCGCGTTCCAGCTGTGTTTCAAAGTGGGCGGGGTTAACGTGACGATCCAGGTGGGTTTCTCAAAACTCGCGGAAGCGCCGGGTTGGACCCAGGATTTCCTCGTCTCCGCAGGATGGCAAATCTGGTGAGGGAAATTTTTGTGCTCCCGATCCGCTTCTACCAGCGCTTCCTTTCGCCTTTCCTTCCCAAGCGCTGCCGCTTTTATCCCTCTTGTTCCCAGTACGCGCTCCAGGCGATCCTGCGCTACGGTATTTTCCGCGGGTCCTTTTTGGCCCTGCGGCGGCTTTTGCGCTGCGGGCCCTGGCACCCCGGCGGCTACGACCCCCTGCCCTGACGGAATTCCTCCTGGACCTCCCGGAAAAGCTCGGGATCCGTCCAGAGCTCCCAACAGGTAGCGGCCACCGCTTTCGCCGCCGCGATCATTGCGGCTTTGGCCGCCTCGCTCCTTGCCGCCTCCGCGAACTCCCGGGAGTGCCCGGGGATTTCGCCTGCGCAAATGCGGATGTAGGGGTGAATGGCGGGAACTTCCCAGGAAACGTCGCCCATGTCGGTAGAGCCCATGCCGCCCTTCGGCTCCTCCGGCGGATAGCCCAGCTCCCCAAGGTAACGGCCGAAGACGCGGGCCAGGGTCTTGTTCGGCCGGATGGCCTTGTATTCGTGACCTACTTTCGTGAACACAAGCCGAGCGCCTGTGGCCAAGGCCGCGCCCTCCGCGCATTTCCGGAGCTTTTCCACAAGCTCATCCCGATAGGTGTTTTCGGGAGCGCGCACGTAAAAGAGGGCCGCGGCGTATTCCGGAACGATGTTGGGCTTCACCCCGCCGTGGGTGATGATCCCATGGATGCGGGAGCCTTCCCTAATGTGCTGACGGAGGGCGTTTAGAGCCACGAACGTTTGAATCACGGCATCCAGGGCATTGATCCCCTTTTCCGGCTCCGAAGAGGCGTGGGCGGCCTTCCCGTGGAATTCGATCTTCACTTCGGTGATGGCCAAAGATCCGCGATCCACCACGGTTTGATCCGCGGGATGAACCATCATGGCCGCATCCACATCCCGGAAAAGGCCCGCCTGGATGAGCTTGATTTTCCCGCCGCCGCCCTCCTCCGCGGGCGTCCCGATCACCAAAAGGGCCCCGGGCAAACGAGCTTTAAAGGGCGCCAATCCCAGGGCTGCGCCCACGGCAATCGCAGCGATCAAGTTGTGGCCGCAAGCATGTCCGAGCTCCGGAAGGGCATCGTATTCGGCGAGGATCGCGATCCGCGGGCCGGGCTTCTCCGCGGGGTGCACCGCGCGGAAAGCAGTAGGAAGCCCACCCGCGCCGCGCTCCACACGGAAGCCGCCCTTCTCCAAAGCCTCCGCAAGCCACGCGGAAGCTTTGTACTCCTCAAACCCAAGCTCTGGGTTCGCGTGAATGCGCAGGGCCAGGTCCCAAAGATCTTCGGAAAGCCGATCGATTTCCCTCCAGATCTCCGCCTTCATGGTCGAGCCCCCACGGGAACTTGCTTGGCAATCCACTCCAGCGCAGCCTTGAGATCGAGATCCTCCTCGTCCTTGCTTTCGGGAACCACGATATCGGGGGTAAGGCCCACGTCGTGGACCTGCCGGCCTTTAGGCGTCAGGTATTCGCCGGTGGTGAGCTTGATCACGCCGCCATCGGGAAGCTGGAGGACGATCTCCTGGATCAGCCCTTTCCCGAAGGTTTTGCGGCCGATGAGGACGCCTACGCCGTAGTCCTGGATAGCGCCGGCCACGATCTCCGCACCTGAGGCGGTGCCTTCGTTCACAAGGACAGCCAAAGGCAGGTTGGGAAGGTTATTGCCGCGGGAGTTGTAGACGCGCTCCCCAAACGAAGGGCCGCGGGTGCGCACGATGACCCCGCGGTCAATAAAAAGGCTGGCTACCTCCACCGCCGAGGAGAGAAGCCCGCCGGGATTGTTCCGCAAATCCAAAACGATTCCCCGAAGCTCCGCCAAAGGGAAAGAGGAAAGGGCCTGGCGCAGAAGGCTCGGCGCCTCCTCATCCAGCCGCAAAATCCGTACATAGGCCACCTTTTCTTCCTCGAGGTACCGGGAGCGCACGGCCTCCACCTTGATGCGGGCCCGGACGATGGTAAGGGTTTCCACTTTGCCGTCGGGATGGCGGACTTTGAGGGTCACCGGAGTGCCCTCAGGGCCGCGGATGCGCATGGAGGCCTGCTCTAAGGTCCAGCCTTCGGTGGATTCGCCATCCACCTCGAGGATCACGTCGCCGGGCCGGATCCCCGCGGCCTCCGCGGGCGTTCCCGGAAGGGGCGTCACCACCGTGACCCAACCGTTCTTGATGGTGATCTCCATCCCCACCCCGGTATATTCGCCCGCCAGGCTCTTTTGCCATTTTTCGTACTCCTCGGGCGTGAAGTAGGTGGAATAGGGATCGCCCAAGCTCTCCACCATCCCGCGGATGGCGCCCTGGAGGAGCTGCGCATCCGTCACCCGATCCGCCCAAAGGTAGTAATGGCGGATGACGTCCACCACTTGGCTCAGGGGCTGGAAGATGGAGGTTTGGCTCGCCCCAAAACCCACAATTCCCAAAAGGACAATGGCCGCAAGGATTCTGCGCATCTATCTCACCCCGATGGCCCGGGCGAGTTCTAGGAAGACCGGGTCCACCGGCTTTGGACTCTGAGGAAGGGCCTCACTTAGGGGCACGGCTACGATGTCATGCCCTCGCAGGCCCACCATGACCCCGAACTTCCCTTGGAGGGCGAACTCCACCGCGGCCACGCCGAATCTCGTGGCCAAAAGGCGGTCAAAGGGGGTAGCGATGCCGCCGCGCTGGAGGTGCCCCAAGACCACAACCCGGCACTCCATGCCCCGCTCGCGCAGCCGGTCCGCAAGCCAGTAGCCAATCCCGCCGAGCTGCACGTGGCCGAAGGCGTCCACCCTTCCCTCTTGGGCGACCTGTTTTCCTCCGAGCTCCAGGGGGCGGGCGCCCTCGGCAACCACGATGATGGAGAAGGTGCGGCCGCGGGCAAGACGCGCCTCAATTCCTCTCACCACCTCGTCCACGGAAAACGGCTCCTCCGGAACGAGGATCACATCGCCCCCGCCGGCGATTCCCCCAAGAAGGGCAATCCAGCCGGAATCCCGGCCCATCACCTCCACGATGAATACCCGGTGATGGGATTGGGCGGTGGTGTGGAGCCGATCCAGGGCTTCGGTGACCACCGCCAAAGCCGAGTGGAACCCCAAACAGTAGTCAGTCCCCGCCACGTCGTTATCGATGGTCTGGGGAATGCCCACCACCTTCACCCCGTAGTTCTCGTAGAGGCGCCAGGCCACGCCCAAGGTGTCATCGCCGCCGATGGGGATAAGGGCGTCGATCCCCCGGCTTTTCAGGTTCTGAAGGATCCTATCCACCTTCTCCGTGGGCTCCCACACGGTCTTCCCGTCCCTTTGAACCTTGCGGAAGGGATTGGTGCGGGAAGTGCCGAGGATCGTTCCTCCCTGAGGAAGAATTCCGGAAACGGAGTCCAGCGTGAGAGGGATGGCGTCGTTCTCCAGGGGGCCGCGCCAGCCATCCTTAAACCCGAGGACCTCAAGGCCTTCTTTGGCCGCGCGGCGGACGATGGCGCGGATGCAGGCGTTGATACCTGAGGAATCGCCGCCTCCCGTAAGGATTCCGATTCTTTTGAGCTCAGGCATAAATGGACCTCCCTCCTGATCCCACCTGATCGATCATTTCTTCGGCCACTCTCTGAATGGCCGCTTGGATCTCCTTCCCCAAAACGCGGGGATCGAAAACCTTTTTGTTGGGCGACCACCGGGCGCCCTGGGCCTCAAAGGTGATGGGGTCAAAAAGAACCCCGTCCGGAGGAAGGATTTCGTTCCGCTGGGCGATGTAGAAAGTCGCGGCGGTGCGGGCGTAGACGTACTGGTACGTCGTGTCCTTGTTGACCTTACAAATCCCTGCAGCCACCAAGGCCCGCACCTGCTCCGCCGTAAGCCCGGAAGCGCCGTGGAGCACAAGGGGCCGCTCGAACCCCGCGAGCCGGAGCCGCTCGTCAATCCGCTGAGCCAGATCCACCCGGAGCACGAGCTCCTTTCCCGCGGAAACCCCGTGCTGGGTACCCACAGAGATGGCGAGGAGATCCACGCCCGTCCGCTCCACGTACTCCACGGCCTCATCGGGATCGGTATAAAAGGCCTCTTCGGAGACGATCCCCTCCTCCGCACCTTTGATGCGACCGAGCTCCCCTTCCACCAAAACTCCATAGGGCCGAGCTAACTCCACCACTTTTTTCGTGATGGCCACATTCTCCTCAAACGGCCGATCCGAAGCATCGATCATCACCGAGGAACAAAGGCCCTCCTTGAGGGCGGGAACGATGAAGGAGTCGATGGCATCCGGCGTGACGTGATCGAGGTTCACGAAAACCCCGATGGAATAGGGAGCGGTGACGGACTTAACGTAGGAAACCAGGGCGCGGAGGCCGGCCAAAGCGTTTCCTCCTCCGGCAAACTTCGCAGCTCCTTGGGAAATCTGCAAAAGGAGATCGCTCTTTTTCGCCACGTGAGCAGCGAGAACGCCCAAAAGCACGTTGGTCTCCGCGAAGTTATTGGCCAAAAGGGCGAACCTCTCGCGCTTCGCTTTGGCATAAACCTGGGCCAGCTCTTTCCCCCCAAGAAACGGCATTGCCCCCTCCTTAAACCTTCGAATGATACGCGCGGACTAAAGGGTTTCGAGGTCCGCGGGCGGGGCCTTCCCCAGCTCTTTCCAAGCCTGAGCAAGATGGGCTCGGAAAAGGCGCGCGAAATGCGGGAAAAGGGGCGTGGGGTTTTTGGAGCTCCGCCACCAAAACCAGTCGCTTCCCTCACAGATGTAGAGGTGCTCGAAAGCTTTAGCCTTCCTTTCCGGATCCGAAGAGGCTTGGGCCGCATCCCTGGCCTCCGCGAGGGCCGCCCAAGCCCGGTTCTGCAAAGGCTCACCGATCCAGGTGCGAAAATCCGCATCGATCCAGGATCCGGACCATATCGTAGAAAGTTCGCCTCCCCAACCGTAGCGGGAAAGGTAGGCGCTGAGCGTAATGGGCTGAAAATGTTCTTGGATTGCCCGGTAAAGCCCCAAAAGGAAGGGCCGACCGTTGCGCTCGTAGTGGTCCCAGGCGTTTTCGCCATCCATGGCGATGACCAAAAGGGGCGGAGCCTTCTCTGTCCATCCCGAGCAATTCCCGTAAACGCGGGCAAGAAAATCCTCCACAGCCTTTTCCCACGGCCACTTCCCGTACTCAAAGCTGAGGAGGTTGGAAAGGAGGGTATCCCGGAAGAAGACGAAAATTTCCTGAGGGCCAAGGCGCAGCCTCCACGGCCTATAGAGCTCAGCAAAAGATGGCGGCCGGCCCAAGGTCCTCGCAAGAATCCCACTGTCCGTGGCCACCCAGCGGACACCCAGCTGGGCCAAAAGCTCCAAAGCCTCCGGGCTTACGGCCCCTTCCGCAGGCCACATCCCCTGCGGCTTTTGCCCAAAAATTTCCCGGTGATGGTGGAGCGCCCGCTCCGCTTGGACTTGAGCGTCCTCTGGCGCACGGAAAAGCGGGATCTCGTCGAAGGGCTGCGCCCTTTTGGCTACCGTGCTATCCAAAAGAAGGGGAAGGATGGGGTGGTAAAAAGGCGTCGTGGAAAGCTCGATCTGCCCGGATTCCCCAAGCCGCCGATAAAGGGGGAGCACCTCGGAAACCAACTTCCTATGCCAGGCTTGAAGCTTTTCCAGAGCTTGAGAGCCGATGTTTTTGCTGGCAAGGAGACCCTGAAGTTCCGCCTCCTCTTCCAGCACGGTTTGCGCTGTCCAGGAAAGGAAAAACCCGGCCCAAAATTCCTCAGGGGATGCGAATTCCGGGGGCCTGGAAAGGCCCCGACGGGAAAGGGGCATGGGGATTAAGCCGGATTGCAACTCCAAAAAGGCAGAGGACGGGCCATCGGGCGTATAGGGATCGGAAACCTTCCCCTCCGAAAGAAGGCGGAGCTGCTCGGTGAGGGCGGGCGTGAAATTCACGTTGCAGGGAAAGCCCGTGGAAACAAGATGCTGAGCCATGTCGTAGTAGTCCTTGCTCGCGCGAAGACGGGCCCAGGGCAAAACCCCTTCCCCTCCGGGAAGGATGTACCAGGGCTGGTGCATGTGCCAAAGGAAAGCCACGTGGACTTTAGGTTTCATGGGGAAAGGCCAAACAATTTGCAGGCGTTTTGGAATGTGATTTCCGCCACTTCTTCCGGGGTCCGGCCCACAAGGGAGGCCAAGGTCTCCGCAACGTATTTCACTTTCAGGGGGTCGTTGCGCTGGCCCCGAAAGCCCTGGGGCGGCAAGTAAGGGCAGTCCGTCTCCAAAAGAACGCGGCTGAGCGGAATTTTTCGCAAAGCCTCCCGAAGCTTTTCGTTCTTCGGGTAAGTGAGAGGGCCGCCAATTCCCAAAAACAACCCCAGGCTCAAGGCCTCCTGAGCCTTAAAGAAGTCGCCGGAAAAAGCGTGGACGACGCCGCGCACCGGCCCCTCCTCCCGGAGGATGGCCAAAAATTCCGGCCAAGCCGCGCGCTCGTGCAAAATCACGGGAAGATCCAGGGATTTCGCGAGCCTAAGCTGGGCGCGAAAAACACGAACTTGGTCCTCTTTTGGGGAAAGGTTGCGGTAGAAGTCCAGGCCGCATTCGCCCAAAGCCACCGCGCCCTTTCGCAGAAGTTCCTCCAAGCGGTAAAGGACCTCGTGAGAAGCGGCCTTTGCTTCATGGGGGTGGATCCCACAGGCCGCAAAGATATGGGGGTTCTCCGCGCTCAAACGCAACGAAGCCTCGGAGCTCGAAAGGTCCACCCCGACATTGACGGCCCAGACGTTTTGGGCGCGCATGGATGAGAGGATCAGATTCCGATCGCCGTCGAATTGCGGGAAATCCAGGTGGGCATGGGTATCGAAAAGCCTCACGGCCGGAAGCGCTCAAGCTGGGAAAAGACCGAAGCGAGGGCGGAAAGGACGTCGCTGGGGAGGACGGAGCGGGGGGAGCGCTCGAGGGTGAGGATTTCCGCGGCGCGGCCGTGCACGAAGACCGAAAGGCAAGAGGCTTCCGCGGCGCTGATCCCGCCCGCCCAAAGGCCGCCCATCATTCCCGCAAGAACGTCGCCGGAACCCCCGTGGGCCAACGCCGTGTTCCCTGTGGTGTTGAGGAAGACGCGGCCGTCGGGAAGGCCGATGGCCGTGGGCGGGCCTTTCAGGACCACCACCGCCTGCCATTCCCGCGCGGACTTCCGCGCCCATCCGATCTTGTCCGCTACGATCTCCTCCGCCGGCACGTCCACAAGCCGCGAAAATTCCCCGGGATGGGGGGTGAGGACAAGCTCCCCGTGTTTCTTGCGGAGGAGCTTTTTATCCTGGGAGAGGGCAAAAAGAGCGTCGGCATCCAAAACGAGTTTGGCCACCTTTTCCGTAAGGAGCGCGCGGACGACCTCCGCCGGCCCCGGGCTTCGGCCCAAACCCGGCCCCACCACGATCACGTCCATCCCTTCTCCCAAACGAAGGGCCACTTCCGCCGCTTCGGGAGCGAATGTGCCCTCCGGGGAAGCTGGCCCGGGATGGACTAAGGCCTCCGGAACGAGGCTTGCCACAACAGGAAAGATGGGCTCCGGAGTGAGGACGTGCACGAGGCCTGCGCCGGCGCGATACGCCGCTTCCGCGCAGAGGGCGGCGGCGCCGGCCATCCCCACCGCACCCGCCACCACCAAGACCCGGCCGAAGGTTCCCTTGTGGCCGAACCGCGGCCTTGGGGGAAGGATGGAGGCGCAATATTCCTCGTCCAGGACGACCGCGCTGGGAGAAATTTCCCGGAACACTTGGGATGGATAGGCGACCTCCACGAGGCGCACCTCGCCGCACAGCTCCGCCGCGGGAGGAAGGAGATGGCAGGGTTTTAGGCCGCCCATGGCCAGGGTGAGCTGGGCCCGCACCGCCGGACCGGGAACTTTTCCGCTGTCCGCAGAAAGCCCGGAGGGAAGGTCCATGGCGACGATAGGGCCGGAAAAACCCGCGAGGATCTCAATCGCCCTTCGGGGAAGCCCTTGGGCTGGGCCCTCAACGCCCACCCCTAAAATTCCGTCCACCACGATTTCCGCCCAGGAAAGCCGTTCTTCCAACTTCGAAAGCTCGCTTTCGCTGCGGACGATCTCCACATTCCCCGGAAAGGAGGCGGAAAAGGCCTGGAGTTGGATGGCCGCCGGTCCGGTGGGCTCACCGAGGACCAGGGCTTTCACCTCCGCACCCCAAAGCCCCAAATACCGCAGGCAACAAAGGGCGTCCCCGCCGTTCCCGCCTTTACCGCAAACCCCAAGGAATTTCCGGCCCCGCAGGTCCAAAAGCCATTTGCGGATTTCCTCCGCGGCACCCCGCCCCGCGGACTCCATGAGGAGAAGGGAGGGAACCCCTAACGCCTCGGATTTCTTATCCAATTCGCGAATTTCCCGCGCGGAAAAAACGGGAAGCACGGCGCTCATTGTAGGCTAGGATCCAGGGTCCGCCAAACCCCGAGCACCTCCTCGCCCACTTCCTCCGCGGTTTTCCCCGTGACATCGAGCCAAACTGCGTCCTTTTCCGCGCGGAAAAAAGCGAGCTGCCGGCGGGCATAGTCCTTGGTGTGCCGAAGGATCCGGCGCTTGGCCTCCGCAAGGTCATAGTCCCCCCGGAAATAGCCGAAAAGCTCCCGATACCCGATGGTGCGGAGGATGGGAGCATCCTCGGGAAGCCCCATTTCCCAAAGCCTTCTCGCCTCCTCCACAAGGCCCTGAGCGAACATGCGCTCCACCCTTTCCTCGATGCGGCGGTAGAGCTCCTCGCGGGAACAACGAAGCCCCACCTTCACCAAAGGCCAGGGAAAGGGCTTCTCCCTCCCCCATTGCGCGGAAATGGGCCTTCCGGTAAGGCGGAAAACCTCCAAAGCCCGGATCATGCGCACCCGATCCCTGGGATGAATTTTCCTTGCGCTTTCCGGATCGACTTTCATAAGCTCCGAGCGCAGCTCCTCCGCGGAGAGGCGGGAAAGCTCCGCGCGAATTTGGGGATCGGCCGAGGGTCCCGGAAAAAGCCCGCGGGTGAGGGCGCGGATATACAGGGTGCTTCCGCCTACGATGATCGCCCGCTTCCCCTTTTCGAAGATCTCCTGAACGATTCTTTCGCAATCCTTCCGGAATTGGGCGGCGTCATAGCGGGCCTCCGGGGGAAGAACCCCGACCAGGTGATGGGGAATGCGTGCGAGGATTTCCGGAGGCGGCCGATCCGCGCCCACAGAAAGATCCCGAAAAATCGTGCGGGCATCCGCGGAAATCACTTCCGCACCCGTTTTCTCTGCGACATAGGCCGCCACCCGCGTTTTCCCCACCGCGGTGGGACCAAAAAGGAGGAGAACCGTCATTCCTCGGAAAGGAGGAGGCTATAGAGGTAGCGGAGGGAACGCTGCCGCGCCGGATACTTCAGCTTCTCCAGGGCCTTGAGCTCAAGCTGCCGAACCCTTTCCCGGGTGATATCGAAATGGGTGGCCACTTCCTTTAGGGTGCGGGGATGCCCATCCCGTAGGCCATAGCGGAGCTCGAGGATTTCCCGTTCCCTGGGCTCAAGCTCCTGAAGCGCACGGATGAGGTCCTCCCGGAGCCGCGCTTTGATGGCCTCCTTCAAAGGGGAAGGCGAGCTTTCGTCGGGAATGAAATCGCCCAGCGTCTCCTCATCCTCTTCCGACATGGGGCGCTCCAAGGAGGTGGTGGGCATGAGGGCCATCTCCAACTTTTTGACCTTGTCCACGCTCGTATTCAGGAGTTCGGCAAGCTCCTCGTAGGTGGGGGGAACGCCGTGGTCGCGCATGTACTCCTGTTTGAGGCGGTGCAGTTCCTGGATAGCTTCCATGGTGTGGGTGGGAACGCGGATGGTGCGGGCCTGGTCGGCGATGGCCCGGGTGATGGCCTGGCGGATCCACCACGTGGCGTAGGTAGAGAACTTAAAACCCCGCCGCCAATCGAATTTGTCAATGGCCCGCATAAGGCCGATGTTGCCCTCCTGGATGAGGTCCAAAAAGGAAAGGCCGCGGTGCATGTACCTTTTGGCGATGGAGACCACCAAGCGCAGATTGGCCGCGGCCATCTTCTCCCGCGCCCTCTTTCCCTCCCGCACCAGCTCCTCAAGCTTCTCCCGCTCTTCGGGCGGAAGGTTTTTCTCTTTCCTTAGCCGCTCGGCGGCTTCCTTTCCCGCCTCAATCTTTTGGGCGAGCTCCACTTCCTCCTCCTTGGTGAGGAGGGGGATGCGGCTGATTTCCTGGATGTAGGTGCGGATGGGGTCTGGGGAGCGCTCCTCCTCTTCGGGCTCGGCCTCGGCCATCTCCACGAGGAAAGGAATAAGCCCCACCAAATCCTCTTCAGAATCCTCTTCCAGGCGCTCGGGGCCCTCCAATTTCTCCTCTTCCATCATCGCCTCCTCAGAAGTTCCAGGCGCTCCCGACAAAGCCTCTGAAATTCGAGGGTGAGGCGGCGGACGGCCTCCGCATCGGCCCGGCGCTCCGCCTCCCGCAACGCGATCTGTACCTCCTCCATCCGCCGGGTCAGCCGAGGAAGGTAAAGAAACCGGCAGAGGGCCTCCTCCATGGCCCGGCGCTCATCGGAAAACTTGATCTCCAAAAGGAGGAGCCGGGAAACGCGGGACGCCGCATCCGGGGCAAGGCCCTGCACAAGATCGGCCGGAGAAAATTCCTCTCCACTGCTCCGCTTCTCCGCAAATCGGTGCACCACTTCCCGATAGGCCGGGGAAAAGAGCTTCTCCTCGCGAATAAGCTCCTGCACCAACTCCTCTGGGAGCTTCCCCTCCAAAAGGAACTTCACCACGAGGTCCTCCGGCGTGAGGGAGGCAGGGTCCGCGGAGGTCCGGGGCACGGGCCGGACCACACCTTTCAGGGCCTCCTGGACCTCTTCCGGTGAAAGGCCCAAAAGCTCGGAAAACCCGCGGACGATCTCGATTTTTAGGACCGAGCCTTTGATCTCGGGCCAAAAGGCCTGGGCCTCCCGCAGGAGGGCCTCTTTCCCCTCGAGGGTGGAAAGATCATGGCGACTCGCAAGAGCGCTCAAGAAGAACTCGTGGAAGGGCTGAGATTTGGCGAGGACCTCCTCCACTGCGGTTCCCCCGAATTTGCGCACGAAGGAATCGGGGTCCTCATCGGGAGGGAAGGAGGCCACCCGCACCCGCAAGTTCGCGCCATGGAGGATGAACATGCCCCGCAGGGCCGAGGCCTCGCCGGCGGCATCGCGGTCGTAGGCGATCACCACCTCCTCGGTGTAACGGGAAAGGAGCCGGGCCTGCTCGGCGGTGAGCGAGGTGCCCATGGAGGCCACGGCCTCGGTAACCCCCGCGGCATGGAGGCTGATCACGTCGGTATATCCCTCCACAATCACCGCCCGGCCTTTTTTCCGTATCCCGTCCTTCGCCAAATCCAAACCGTAAAGGACCGTGCCTTTCACAAATAGCGGGGTGTTCGGGGTATTGAGGTATTTCGGCTCGCCCTCAAAACTCCTCCCCGCGAAGGCCACCACCCTTCCCTGCTCATCGCGGATGGGGAAGACCACGCGGTCGCGCAGAAGGTCGCGGGGGCCGCGCTCGCCCATGGCCAAAAGCCCGAGCTCCCAAAGCGTCTGGACGCCGAAGCGACTTAGAGCCCGCAAAAGCGCGTCGCCCGAAGGCGGGGCATACCCAAGCCCCCACCTTTCCCAAAGCGGCTCGCCGATCCCCCGGGAAAGGAGGTAGGCCCGGGCCTTCTCCCCGCCCTCCGCCCGGAGCTCCCGCTGGAAAAACCGCAGGGCCTCGAGGTTCACCTGGTAAAGGCGGCTTTTCCCTTCCCCAGTGCCTTTGAGCTCCACGCCCAATTCCTGGGCGAGCTTGGCCACGGCTTCCTGGAAGGAGAGGCGCTCGATGCGCATGAGGAAAGAGATGGCATCCCCGCCTGCTCCGCAGCCGAAACAGTGCCAAAGCCCTTTTTCCGGCGAGACCATGAGGGAAGGGGTGTCGTCGGGATGGAACGGGCAGCGGGCCTTGTAATTCTTCCCAGCCGGCTTGAGGAGAACATACCGGCCGATGAGGTCCACAATGTTCACCCGGGCTTTGATCTCCTCAAGCGCGCCCATGGGCTAGCTCCCGCAAAAATGGGTTTCTCTCCCGTTCCTGGGAGAGCTCCGTGGCTGGACCGTGCCCGGGAAAAACCCGCCAGCCTTCTCCCAAGGAAAGAAGGCGGGAAAGGGAGCGGGAAAGCTCATCCCAGGAGCCGCCGGGAAGGTCAGTTCGGCCCACGGAACCCGCGAAAAGCACATCGCCCACGAACATCGTCTTTCCTTTTTCCCAGAGGAAGGCCACAGAGCCCGGGGAATGCCCGGGAAGGTGCCAGACCAAGAGTTCCTCCTTGCCCAACGGGAGGCGGTCCCCGTCCGCAAGGGGACGATCGAGAGGCGGAGGGGTGCGGCCCATGGCCCAAAACGTGGTTTTCTCCTCGGGGTGATAAAGAATGGGTGCGCCCGTCTTGGCTTGGAAGACCTCGGCATAGTCCGCGTGATCAAAATGCCCGTGGGTGAGAAGGATGTAGCGAACTTTCGCTTGGGAAAGGGCGAGCTCCAGGGCGGCGGAGGTGCCGCCGGGATCGATGAGGGCAGCCTCTCCCTCATCCAAAACCAGGTAGCAATTGGTGAAAAGCGGCCCGACCACGAAGCGCCTAATCTCCATCATTCCCTTCCCACCGTGCGGGCGCAGGTGAGGACAGCGACCTCCCCAAAGCCCGCCTCCTGAAGGGCGCGGATGCCCTCGGCTACGGTAGCGCCGGTGGTGAGAACGTCGTCCACGAGGAGCACGGTTTCTCCCCGGCCGCGGCGTACGGCCCGGAAAAGCCCATGCATAGCGTTCATCCTCTCCTCCCGCGGCCGGCCCACCTGCTCGGGTGTGTGGCGCAGTTTTCGCAACAAAGGTTTTGCGGGAAGATGCAAGACCCGCGCCACCTCCCGGCCCAAAATTTCCGCGCCATGGAAGCCCCGCTCCCTAAGCCTCTTCGGATCCGGCGGAACCCAGGTGACGAGCTTGATCTCCCCTTGAACGAGCCCTGCCATTTCCCGCGCCAAAAATCTTGCGACCAACCTCTCGCCCTCGTACTTGAGGATGAGGACCAAAGCGCGTAGCGCCCCCTCATAGGGCCCAACGGATCGAGCCCAGACGAAGGGCCTGGCCTCCACCGCGCATCCCTCGCAGAGATCCAGGCCCGGCTCAACCCCTATCCCGCAGATCCCGCAGATCGCCTCCCACCGCCGGATTTCCCCAAAACATTCCGCGCAAATCGCGGAAAGCTCGGAAAGCTCCTTTCCGCAAATAAGGCATCGGGGCGGGAAGAGGAGCTCGACCCACCCCGAAAGCCATTTAGCGGCCGGCGATGTACTGGGCCACATCCAAAAGCCGGCAGCAGTAGCCCCACTCGTTGTCGTAGAAGGAGAGAACCTTCACCACATCCAGGGCCTGGGAAAGGACCATGGTGTAGGCGAGCGCCACCACCGCGGAGTGGTCCTCGCCCAAAACGTCGGAGGAGACGATGGGATCGCGGGTGACCGCCATAACCTCGCCGAGCGGCCCCTTCGCCGCTTCCTCGAAGGCCCGGTTCACGTTTTCCACCGCTTCTTTGGGCGTGGAACCCGCGGGCCTCTTCAATTTCGCCACGAAATCCGAAACGGAACCGCAGGGCACGGGAACGCGCATGGCAATCCCGTCCATTTTCCCCTTGAGCTCGGGGAAGATCGTGGGGATGGAGCGGGCGGCGCCGGTGGAGGTGGGGACGATGTTGGCCGCCGCTGCCCTCGCCCTGGCCAAATCCCGATGGGGTGAGTCCACAAGCCTCTGATCCGCAGTGTAGGCATGGACCGTGGTCAAAAAGCCGTGTTCAATCCCGAAGGCCTCATGCAAAACCTTCACCACAGGCCCAAGGGAGTTGGTGGTGCAGGAAGCGGCGGAAACGATTTGGTGCTTCTCTGGATCAAACTGATGCTCGTTTACCCGCCAAAGGATCTGGGGAACATCCGCGGATTCCTCGCCCTTGGGCGGAGCGGAGATGAGGACGCGCTTGGCGCCAGCCTTAAGGTGCCCGGCGGCCAAAGCCGGATCGGTAAAGGCACCGCTTGATTCGATCACCACATCGATCCCCAAATCCTTCCAAGGAAGGGCCGCTGGTTCCTTCTCCGCAAGGAAACGAATTTCCCGGCCATCCACCAAGAGGGCATTGTCCTTTGCGGAAATGGAAAAAGGAGCGCGGCCGTAAACCGTGTCGTATTTCGTAAGGTGCGCCGCTACCTGCGGGGAAAGGAAGGGGTCGTTGATGGCCACGAGTTCCAAGGGCCAGCCGCGCTTCACCAAAATCCGCAGGGTGACCCGCCCAATGCGGCCAAAGCCGTTGATCGCAATCCTCGCTTTTGCCATCTTCACTCCTTTCGGCACAAGTTTACGAAAAACTCGTGAATCCTGAGATCCTCGGTGAGCTCAGGATGGAAGGTGGCGCCCAAAATCGCGCCCTCTTTCACGAAAACCGGTTCCGCCCCCAACCGTCCCAGAATCTCCACGGTTGGGCCCACGCGCTTGATCGCCGGCGCGCGGATAAACACCGCCGGAACTTCACCCAAACCGTCCACCGAAACCGTGGTCTCAAAGGAATCCACCTGTCTTCCCGTGGCGTTCCGCTCCACGGCCACATCCAAAACCCCAAAGTACCTCTCCGGCCAATTCGTGATTTCCTTGGCGAGAAGGATGAGGCCGGCACAGGTCCCAAAGGCCGGAAGGCCCTGGGAAAGTTCAGCCCGCAGGGGCTCCCCAAGCCCGGAACGGGAAATAAGGCGCCATTGGGCCGTGGACTCGCCTCCAGGAAGGACAAGCCCGGCCAAGCCCGAGAGATCCTGAGGCCGCAGGACCGGCACGACCTTAACGCCCAGCTTTTCTAGGCACAGAATATGTTCCCTGGCCGCGCCTTGAACCGCCAAAACCCCGATTTTCATCGGTACTGCATGAGGGCGTGCTCGGGGATCTTCTCGATCTCGATGCCGGGCATGGCCTCGCCCAAATCCTCGGAGACTTTGGCCAAAAGTTCCGGATCGTCGTAGTGGGTGCAGGCCAGAACGATGGCCCGCGCGCGCTTTTCGGGATTCGCGCTCTTGAAGATCCCGCTTCCCACGAACACTCCATCCGCACCGAGCATCCGCATGAGGGCGGCATCCGCAGGGGTGGCAATTCCGCCGGCGGCGAAGTTCACCACCGGAAGCCGACCCAATTCCTGGATCATTTCCAGGATCTCCACAGGCGCGCCGATCTCTTTCGCGTAGGTCACGAGCTCCGCCCGGGACATCTCTTTGAGCCGGCGGATTTGGTCGTTGAGGATGCGCATGTGGCGCACGGCCTCCACCACGTTTCCCGTTCCGGCCTCGCCCTTGGTGCGGAGCATGGCCGCGCCCTCCGCGAGCCTCCGGCAGGCCTCCCCCAAATCGCGGCAGCCGCAGACAAACGGCACCTTAAATTGCCACTTATCGATGTGGTGGAAAGGATCCGCAGGGGTGAGGACCTCGCTTTCGTCGATGAAATCCACTCCCAAGGCCTCGAGGATTTTGGCTTCGGCGATGTGCCCAATGCGGCACTTCGCCATCACCGGGATGGAGACCGCGTTCATGATCTCCTTGATCTTTTTGGGGTCGGCCATGCGGGCCACGCCGCCCTGGGCGCGGATATCCGCGGGAACCCGCTCCAAGGCCATGACCGCTACCGCGCCTGCCTCCTCCGCGATTTGGGCCTGCTCGGGCGTGGTGACGTCCATGATCACCCCGCCCTTGAACATCTCGGCGAACCCCGTTTTAACCCGGTAGGTTCCCTTCTGCATCTCCCCCACCTCCATCAGCCGGCGAGAGGATTCGAACCTCTGACCCGCCGCTTACGAAGCGGCTGCTCTGCCACTGAGCTACGCCGGCTCAGGGAAAAGCTTACTTTCCCGTTCTATCTTCGCAAGGGCTAAAGGGAGCTCAGCGTCGTACCCGCCAGGATCCTCCCCGCTGACCGCCTACCCTAAGTTTCGGCAAAGGATAACACTTCCAAACCGACGGGCAAGAAAAACTGCGGAAACGCGAAGTTTTGTGCCCAAACGGTAAAATCCCAAAGATGGAGGGCCTCGAGCTCCACAAGGCCAAAGAAGAAGCGGAGGAATTGGTGGGCGCGCGGTTAGCCAAAGTCCACCAGGTGGGAGATCTTTTCTTTTTGCGGTTTTTCGACCCTCCGGGAGCGCTGGTCTTAGATCCTTCGGGGAAAGCGTTTCACCGCACAGAACTTCGACCGCCCGTTCCGCCCAGACCCCCTTCCTTTTGCCAACTCCTCCGCACCCTCGAGGGCCAGCCCCTTTTAGCCCTCGAGCAGGCCGGATTCGATCGGGTTTTGCGCCTCCGCTTTCCCGAGGCCGACTTGGTGCTCGACCTTCGCCCCCGCGCAGGAAACCTCTTCTTCCTTCCCAAAGCGGGGAAACCCGCAGCCCTTCGGGAAGGTGAGCTCAAACCGGCGAGCTTTGGCCCAGGAGACCCCCTTTTGGGAGTGGGTCCTGAACTCCGTAAAGTTTTGGGGGCAAAACTTGGTCACGCCCCAACCGAAGAGGAACTCCGGGCCTTCGCCGAGGAGCTTTTACGTTTGCCGCCGAAAGGCTTTCTTTGGCGGAAGGACGGAGAACTTCTGGCCACGTTTTTCCTAAGACCCGATTTGGGCGAACCATTCAAGGAATTCCCGACCTTTTGGGAGGCACTGGACTGGGTTCGGGAAGAGCGCATTTTTAAGGTTTTGGCCAAAGCGAGGATCGAGGAACTCGAGCGGGAGCTCGCGCGAAAACGGAGGGCCTTGGAGGCGCTGGCCGCAGCGGAGCGGGAAGCCCAAGATTGGCTTTCCCTCAAAGAAAAGGCGGACCTCATTTTGGCGAGGCTTTCGGAAATCCCGAAAGGGACGGCAAAAGCGGTGGTGGAGGGATTCGACGGGAAACCTGTGGAGATCGAACTTGACCCGTCTTTGCCTCCGGCGCTCTATGCGCAGGCGCTCTACAAAAAGGCGCAGAAGCTCCGCCGCACCGCGGAAGAAGTCCCCAAGCGCCGCAGCGCCCTCTTAGGCGAAATGGAAAAAATCTCCGAGGAAATCCAGCTTTTGCGGGAGCGGCCGGACCTTGCCCCCTATTTCGCGGAAGAGGAAAAGGAAAAGCGGGAGGAACCCCGATCCCAGCCGCGCTCTTTCCGCATCGGCGATTTCACGGTTTTGGTGGGGCGCTCGGCTAAAGAAAACGAGGAGATCCTCCGGCGCGCAAGCCCCAACGACCTTTGGCTCCATGCGCGCGGCGTTCCCGGAGCCCATGTTCTCATCAAAAATGGCGGCCGCGCCGTTCCCGAGGAGGTCCTCCTCCGCGCTGCCCAGCTTGCCGCCTGGTTTTCCAAAGCCCGGGGTGCACGCAAAGTGGAGGTAAGTTACACTGAGGCGCGTTATCTCCGTAAACCGAAAGGAAGCCCTGCGGGCATGGTGACGCTTTTGCGCGAAAACGTGCTTGTGGTTTCCGGGGAGGAAGGGCCGTGAGCTGGGTTTTGCAGATCATTTTTTCCGTTCTGGCCCTTCTTTTTTGCGTAATCCCCCACGAGGTGGCCCATGGCCTTGTGGCCCTTTGGCTGGGTGACCCCACGGCCAAGCGGGCCGGCCGGCTTTCCCTCAACCCCTTGCGCCATTTGGACCCCATAGGATCCGTGCTTTTGCCGCTTGGGCTCATCCTCATTCGGCGTCTAACCGGAGTCCCCCTCCTCGTCTTCGGCTGGGCCAAGCCCGTCCCCATTAATCCCTACTACTTCCGCGACCCTTGGCAGGGAATGGTGTGGGTGGGCCTGGCCGGCCCGGGGACGAACTTCGTCCTCGCCGCCTTGGCCGCAGGGCTCGCCCGCTTCCTTCTCCTTCTGGGGGTCCGCAACCCTTGGGTTTTCATGTTTTTGGCCATCTACGTGGTCATCTCCCTTTTGATCGCCTTCTTCAACCTTATTCCCCTTCCGCCCTTGGACGGATCGCGCATCCTCGCGTACTTTTTGCCCCTGCGCTGGAAACTCCAGCTGATGCGTGTGGAGCAGTTCGGGATCATCGTGATCGTAGCCCTTTTGGCTTTGGGGGTCTTGGATGTGGTCCTGCGGGGAGCGGAAGCGGTGGCCGTGCGCATGCTCGGCGTGGATGTGGCCAGGCTTTCCGGGCTTTGGTGGTGAGCCGCTATAATGCCTTCTGACGTGGAGACCATCCAAGTAAGGCGCGAAGGAACATCGGTCAGTATCGAAATCAAGGTCCCCAAGGACGCGATCCGCAAAAAGGAAGAGGAGGTTTTGCGCCTTTTGGGCCAGGAATTGAAAATTCCCGGTTTTCGGCCGGGCAAAGCCCCCAAGCACCTCCTTTTGCGCCGCTACGGCGAAGAGAATTTTTGGGAAGAGGTGCGGGAAAACCTCATCCAGGATTGGCTTAGCCGCGCGCTCAAGGAACTGGACCTCCACCCCCTCACCACGCCCAGGGTGAAAACCCTGGAGTTCGTGAAAGGCGAAGCCCTCTCCTTTCAGGCGGAGTTCGAAGTCCTTCCGGAGTTCACGATTCCCGAGGATCTGAAGATTTCCGTGGAGGAGCCGCCGCCCCCGGAAGTGCGGGAAGAGGAAGTGGAAGGGGTTTTGAACGATCTTCGCCGGGAGGCCGCTACGCTTGTGCCCAAGGACACCGCGGCCGAAGAGGGCGATGTCGTCCACATCAAACGCGGGGAGCATATCTGGGAGGGGCAAGCCACCGCGTCCAAACCCATCGGAAAGCAGCTCCTGGGCGTCAAAGCGGGAACGAAGGTCATCCTCACCGATGAAGAGGGAAACGCCGAAGAGTTCGAGGTGGTGGGCGTCTATAACCTCGTCCTTCCCAGCCTCGAGGAGACCGCCCGGCATTATGGGAAGAGCTCCTGGGAGGAGCTAAAAGAAGAGGTGCGAAAGGAGCTTTTGGCCCGGGCGGAGGCGCGCCGCCGCGATGAGCTTCGGCGCCGAGCCCTCGATGCCCTGGCCGAGGCCCTGAACATCCAGGTTCCGCCGGGATTCCTCGCGGAAACCGTGGAGGAGGAGATGAAGCGCTTCCCCAAAACGGAGGAGGTGCGGGCCAAGGTGGAGAAGGCCGTGGCCCTCCGGCTCCGCCGGGAAATCCTCATCCACCGCCTCGCGGAAGAGAAGAACCTCATGCCCGATCCCGAGGAGGTGCGCAAATTGGCCGCGCAGGAAGGGGAGGAGGAAGAGGTGATCCACAACCGCCTTCTTTTTGAGCGCACCGCGGATTGGATCCTGGCCAACTTAAGGAGGGAGGAATGAGGTTGCAGTACTTCGAAGAGGAAGAGTTGCGGATGATGCGCTATTGGGAGCGGGCGTTCGCCCGCCTTTTTAAGGACCGGATCATCTTCCTTTCCGGCGAGATCGTCTCCAGCGCTGGCGGCTACCCCCATTCCGGGGCGGCGGACAACATCATCGCCCAGCTCCTTTGTTTGGAAGCGGAAGATCCCGAAAAGGACATCCAGCTTTACATCAATAGCCCCGGTGGCGATCTTCAGGCGGCGCTTGCGATCTACGATGCCATGCAATATGTGCGGTGCCCGGTGCGCACGATCTGTGTGGGGATCGCCGCCTCCGCCGCGGCCTTAATCCTCGCCGGCGGAGCCAAAGGGAAACGCTACGCCCTCCCCAACTCCCGCATCATGATCCACCAGCCCTGGGGCATGGTGGGCGGACAGGCCGTGGACATCAAGATCGAGGCCGACGAGATCCTCAAGCTCCGGGACAGGGTGAACGAAATTCTCGCCTACCATACGGGACAACCCAAGGAAAAAATTGAGCGCGACACAGACAGGAACTTCTGGATGAGCGCGGAGGAAGCGAAGGCTTACGGGATCGTGGACGAGGTCATCCAGCCACGCAAAAAATAAATGCGCCCGGCAGGATTTGAACCTGCGGCCTCCGGCTCCGCAGGCCGGCACTCTATCCGCTGAGCTACGGGCGCTGGCGGAGGGACGGGGACTCGAACCCCGAAGGCCAAAAGGCCCTACCGGTTTTCGAGACCGGCTCCTTGCCGTTCGGACATCCCTCCCGGCTCACGGATTATCCGGGCCGGCCAAGGCCCGGTCAACAACGCTCGCCAAAAGAATTCCTCCAAGGACCAAAACCGCCCCAAGGATTTGCCACGGGGAAAGGGTCTCGCCCAAAAGGAGCCATCCGAAAAAACCGGCGAAAACGGGCTCCATGGCCAAAATCACCGCGGTCTTCGTGGCGCCCGCGCGGGCCTCCGCCCACGCCAAAACATAGTAGGCCAAAGCAGAAGCGAAAACCCCCGTGATGAGAAGGGAAACCCAGACTTTGCCGGAAATGGGCCAGCGAACCTCCCCGAAGGCTGCGGCGCCCAAAAGGGAGAGGAGAAAAACCACGGAAAGCTGCCCAAAAAGGAGGGCGCTGGCCTTTTCGCCCTTCGCGTAATGGGCCAAAAGGGCGATGTACCAAGCAAAGAAGATCGCGCAGAGCACGGTGAGGAAATCGCCGAAGCTCGTGGGGCCCAAGGGCTCATTTCCCGCCAAGGCGAGGAGGGCCACCCCGGCGGTGGCCAAAGCCGCGCCCGCCCATCCCCCAAGCCTCACCCGCTCCCCCAAAAGCCGAGCGAAGATGGGCACAAGGACCACGGAAAAACCCGTGATCAGCCCGGATTTTTGGGCGGTGGTGTATCGAAGGCCCCAGGTTTGGAAGAAATAGCCGGCGAAAAGAAAAACCCCAAGCAAAGCGGCCGGACGCCACGAGGATTTCCTCCGGGGCCAAAAGGGCAGGGCAAAAAGCGAGGCCAGGAAAAACCGCACCGCCAAAAACCAAAAAGGCCCCACTTCCCCCACCGCGTCCTTGACCAAAACGAAAGTCCAACCCCAAACCGCGGTGATAAGGAGAAGGGAAAGGGTGGCCATCAGGCGACGATGAAATGGATTACGTCCCCATCTTGAACCACGTAATCGCGGCCGGCGCGCAGGATTTTCCCCGCCTCACGCAGGGCCTTCTCCGAGCGGAAGCTCTCCAGATCCTCTAAGCGCATGATTTCCGCAAGAACGAAGCGGTCACGGAAATCCGTGTGGATGACGGCGCCCGCATCGGGAGCTTTCGTTCCCGCGGGGACGGTCCAAGCCCGCACTTCCGGCCCAACGAACGTGTAAAAAGTGATCACGGAGAGGAGGCGGTAGGCCTCGCGCACGAGCCTCTCGATGGCTAAACCCTCAAGTCCGTATTCCCGGAGGAATTCCCGGCGCTCTTCCTCCGGAAGCTCGGAAAGCTCCATCTCCAGCCTTCCCCGGATGACCACGCAGCCTGCCCCCCGCTCCCGCGCGATCTCCGCCACCTTCTCCGCGTGCTCGTTTTCCCCCTCATCGCCCACATTGGCCACGAACAAAACGGGCTTGAGGGTAAGAGGGGAAAGCCCCTTGAGCTTTTCCTTTTCCTCGGGGGAAAGCTTCTGATTGCGCAAGGGAATGCCCCGTTGGATCCCGTCGATCAGGCGCTCCAGAAGGGAAAACTCCTCCTTGGCCTCCTTTTCTCCCAGGCGAGCGATTTTGGCGATCCGTTCCCTTCGGCCTTCCAAGGTCTCGAGGTCTTTGAGGAGGAGCTCAGTTTCCACGATTTCGATGTCCCGCCTTACGTCGATTTCGCCCATGGGATGAGCCACATCTGGGTCCTCAAAACACCGGACCACATGGAGGATGGCTTCCACGGCGCGGATGTCCGCGAGGAACTGGTTTCCCAGGCCTTCGCCCCGGGATGCGCCCTCCACAAGGCCGGCGATGTCCACCACTTCAATCGTGGTGGGCACCTTTTTCTTTTCGGGAAAGAGGGCGTGGAGGCGGTCCAGGCGCGGGTCGGGAACCGGGGCTATGCCCTTTTGGGCCTGAAGGGTGGAAAAGGGGTAGGGTTCTACCCGGGCGCCCGCGGCAGTGAGCGCATTGAAGATCGTGGATTTTCCGGCGTTGGGAAGGCCCACGAGGCCGAAAGTACGGCTCACCGGAGGACCTCCTTCACGAGCGCCGCCACTTCCGCGGGCGTGCGCGCCACGGGAACGCCCAGTTTCTCCAGGCGCTGGGCCTTCGCCTGCGCGGTGTCCTCGCCGCCGGTGACGATGGCCCCGGCATGGCCCATCCTTTTGCCGGGCGGCGCGGAAAATCCGGCAATGTAAGCGACGAGGGGTTTGGTCATATGCTTTTTCGCGTACTCCGCAGCCTCTTCCTCTGCGGCACCCCCAATCTCACCCACCAAGACCACCACCTCGGTTTCCGGATCCTCCTCAAAAAGAGGGAGAAGCTCGGTAAAAGTGGTGCCGACGATGGGGTCCCCGCCAATTCCCACCACCGTGGATTGTCCCAGCCCCGCCCGGGAAAGGTGGGAAGCGATTTCGTAAGTGAGCGTTCCGGAGCGGGAGATCATCCCCACGGGGCCGGGCACAAACGGCGCATGGGGGATAACCCCAATTTTTGCCTTTCCTGGAGAAATAAGGCCCGGACAGTTGGGCCCAATAAGGCGGGTTTTATAGGGCTGCAAGAGGTGATAGGTGCGGAGCATGGCATGGAGGGGGATGCCTTCGGTGATGCACACGATCAAGGGGATGCCCGCGGAGGCCGCTTCCAATATGGCCTCGGGCGCGAACGCGGCCGGCACAAAAATCACGGAAGCGTCAATTTCGTGGTGGGAAAGGGCTTCTTCTACGCTATCGTAGACGGGGATCCCGTCGAGGTTTTGTCCTCCTTTTCCCGGGGTCACCCCGGCCACCACCTTCGTTCCATAGGCCACCATCTGCCGGGTGTGGAAGGAGCCTTCCGTCCCGGTGATGCCCTGCACCAAAACCCGCGTGTTTTCATGGATCAAAATGGCCACAAGGCAAGGATAGAGGAACAGGGCCCAAGCGGGCAAGCCGGGCCTTGACGCTCGCTTTGTGTGGACTAGAATTATTCGACTTCGTTGGGCAAAGGGGGTGAGAGCTGGCGGAAACCGAAAGTTTCGGATTTTTCCTAACCCTTTGAGACACAAAAGGAGGGAAGAGGATGTGGCGTAAGATTCTTGTGCTTGCGGCGATTGGCGTTTTGGGCATTTGGGCCTGGGGCCAGATCCCCAACCCCGACACGATGATTGTGGCCACCATCGGTGATCTTGAAACCCTCGACCCCGCTTGGGCTTACGATACAGCAAGCGGCACCGCCATTTTCAACATCTACGAAACCCTGATTTTCTACGAGGGAGAGCATGTGGATCGCTTTGTCCCCATGCTGGCCACCTCCTGGGAAATTTCTGAGGACGGCCTTGTCTACACCTTCACCATCCGCAAGGGCGTGAAGTTCCATGAGGGTGGGGATCTCACGCCTGAGGACGTGGTCTACTCCCTCCAGCGGGCGCTCATTCAGGACCGCGCCGGCGGCCCGATCTGGATGATGCTCGACCCCATTTTCGGCGTGTCCAGCATCGAGGAGCTGGCGAAGAAGCTCGGAAGCGACGAGGCCGTGTATGAGGCTCTCCAGAAGGCTATCCGCGCCGAGGGCGACAAGGTCATCATCACCCTCGATCACGCCTACGGCCCGTTCATCCAGATCCTCGCGGGGACCTGGGCTTCCATTGTGGATAAGGAGTGGGTGATCGCGCAGGGCGGTTGGGACGGCACGGCCAACTGGCGGCCCTGGCATGATCCAGCAGCTGAGGCCTCCGAGCTCTTCAATAAGGCCAACGGGACCGGCCCGTTCAAGCTCGAGGCCTGGGTGCCCGGTGAATACATCAGCTTCGTGCGCAACGAGAACTACTGGCGCGAGCCGGCCAAACTCGCCCGCGCGGTGATCAAGGTCGTGCCGGAGTGGGGCACCCGGTTGGCGATGTTCCAGGCCGGCGATGCCGACATCATCGCTGTTCCTCGCCAGTATGTGGCCCAGATGGACGAGCTTGTGGCCCAGGGCAAGGCCCGGATGATGGGCCCCTTCCCCTCTAGCACCTGCCAGACCGGTTTCTTCAACTTCTACGTCACCGAGGGAAGCCCGTTCATGCCGCTTTTGGGCGGCGAGCCTAAGCCCGATCTCCTTGCGGACATCCACCTCCGCCGGGCCATCAACTATGCTTTCGATATCGACACCTACATCAAGGAGTCCTGGCTTGGCGAGGCTTGGCAGCTTCCGGGCGTGATCCCGCAGGGCCGCCTGGGCTATGATCCCAACTTGCCGAAATACTCCTATGACCTGGAGAAGGCCGAGCAGGAGCTCCGCCTGGCCTGGGGCGGCGAGCTCTGGCAGAAGGGGTTCCGCCTCACCATCACCTACAACCAGGGCAACCTCGCGCGGAAGTTCGCCGCGGAGATGCTTGAGCGGACTTTGGAGTCCTTCAACCAGAAGCGCCAGGCTGAGGGCCTCCGCGGCATGTTCGTCATCGAGGTCCAGGACCTGCCTTGGCCCAGCTACCTCAAGTACATGGATGCCGGCCAGCTCGCCATGTTCTTCATCGGTTGGCTTGAGGACTACGCTCACCCCGACAACTGGGTGAAGCCGTACATGCACCGCACCGGCGCCTTCGCCATGAACCAGCATTTCGATACTGTGAAGAACGTGGAGTTCACCCCGGTGTATGCGACCTGGCTTCCTTCCAAGACCTACGACAACCTCCAGGCCCTTTTCGATGAGCTGATCGATATGGCCGCGCGCGAGACGGACTTCGCCAAGGCTGAGAAGCTCTACTTCGAGCTGAACCGCCTCGCCCATGAGTGGGCCATCAACGTTGCCCACATCCAGCTCCTTGCCCGGCACTATGAACAAGTGTGGGTGCGGGGCTGGTACTACAACCCTGCCTATCCGGGCGAGTACTTCTACGTGCTTTGGAAGGGCTAAAGGACGGATTTGAAGGGGACGGGGGCCGAGCGGGGCTCGGCCCCCTTGCTTTTTTCCCGCGCATTGGGTATAAGACCACCGCCTTATGACGGCGTACATCATTCGTCGTCTTCTTTTGCTTCCCATCACCATTTTTTGCGTGACCCTTTTTGTTTTCGGCCTCTATTCCTTGCTTGATCCGGGAATGAAAGCCGCCCTCTATGTGAGGGACGTCCCGAAAACCGCGGACGCGCTTCAGCGCATTATCGAAAAATACGGATTGAATGACCCGTTTTATTTGCAGTACTGGCGCTGGTTGAACCATGTTTTCAGAGGGAATCTGGGCTGGTCGAAAACTGCCCAACGCCCTGTTTTGGACGCCATCCTTTACTATTTCCCCGCGACGGTGGAGCTCGTCCTTTGGGCTGCTATCCCCGTGCTCTTCGTGGGCATATGGCTAGGGATTCTCGCCGCCGTACACCACAACAAACCCATCGATCACGCGTCCCGCGTTTTTGCTCTCATCGGCTGGTCTTTCCCTTCCTACGTGTACGGCCTCCTTCTTCTCATGATTTTCTATGCCATGCTCCATTGGCTTCCGCCGGGGCGGGTTTCCGACTGGGTGGTTAAGGAAATCAACGCGGGGACGTTTCGAGAGGTTACCCACATCTACACCATCGATGCCATAATCAACGGCCGCCCGGACGTTTTGGCCGATGTGTTCAAACACATGATCCTTCCGGTGATTACCCTCTCCTACATTCAGTGGGCGTTGCTTTTGCGCGTTACGCGCTCTTCCATGTTGGAAACCCTGCGGCAGGAATACGTGATCACGGCCCGTTCCAAAGGCCTTCCAGAAAGAAGCGTGATCTATAAGCACGCGGCCCGAAACGCCATGATCCCTGTGGCCACCATGGGCGGAATGCTCCTCATCGGCCTCCTGAACGGCGCGGTGATCACGGAAACGGTGTTTAACTACCGAGGAATGGGATGGTGGGCGGTGAACGCCGCGACCCAGCTGGACATTATCAGCGTCCTCGGCTTTACCCTGTTTAACGCTGTGCTTCTTTCCCTGGGGATTTTGGTGATCGACATCCTCTATGCGGTGATCGACCCAAGGATTAGGCTGGAATGAAGCTCTTAAAGCAGCTTTTGCGGAATCCGCTTTCGCTTTTCGGCATTATTCTCCTTCTTTTCTTTGGCCTTGTGGCCATTTTTGCGCCCTGGCTTGCTCCGCCACCTAATCCCTACGAGCCGTACCGCATCGCCCAGTTCGGCTATAGCCCCACTCCTAAGCCACCCACAGGTTCCAACCCGCTTTCGGAGATCTGGAAGCTCGTGACCCGACAAAGCGATTTCAGCACCACCCACCCCTTCGGGACCACTGAGGGCCAATACGACGTGTACTACGGCATTGTGTGGGGGACGCGCACGGCGTTTTTGGCAGGGATCTTGATTACAGGGATAACCGCCCTCATTGGGATCATCTGGGGCTCTGTGGCAGCTTATTTTGGAAGCTGGTTGGACATCGTGTTCATGCGAATCACCGATATTTTCCAAGCTTTCCCCTTCTTAATCGCTGCCATGACCATTGCTTGCGTGCTTCAGCCGAAGATTGGCCGCAGCATTTACACCGCTGCTCTTGCTCTGGTGGTGTTTGGGTGGATGGGCTACGCGCGGCTCATTCGCGGCGACATCCTCTCCATCAAGGAGCGGGATTATGTGCAAGCCGCCCGCGCTTTGGGAGCAAGTCACCTGAGGATTGTTCTTCGCCACATCCTTCCTAATGCGATCTATCCGACGCTGGTGGTGGCTTCCATGGATATTGGATCCTATGTGATCAGCTTTGCCGCGCTTTCCTTCTTTGGGCTTGGGGCGGAGGTGGGTTTCGCCGACTGGGGCCAGATGCTTTCCTTTGCCCGCAACTGGATCCCCAGGCTCAACCAGTACTGGTGGATCATCCTTTATCCGGGCTTGGCCCTGATCCTCTTCGTTTTGGCCTGGAACCTTGTGGGCGACGCGCTTCGGGACATCCTCGATCCCCGGCTGCGCGGCCGTATCACGGTTTAAACGGGCTTCC
>Ga0272445_1000477_pt1 | contig 37644 bp, 35 predicted proteins | sample YNPCB0031_FD_194404 | JGI IMG/M metagenome (GOLD analysis project Ga0272445, IMG submission 194404) | Hot spring sediment microbial communities from Yellowstone National Park, WY, United States - YNP-CB-003-1 | ecosystem: Environmental > Aquatic > Thermal springs > Hot (42-90C) > Sediment... | reverse complement strand
ATGGTGATATAATCCAGCCATTGAGATTTCCAGGGCAGTATTATGATGAAGAGACAAGTCTTCACTATAACTGGAACAGATATTACAAGCCTGATTGGGGGAGGTATTTAACACCTGATCTAAAAAATATTGCAACACTTCAGCTGCCAAGTTATGGGAAAGGATATTGGCTTCCTAAATTCAGAAAGAGGGATGTTACATTTACAGTATTTTCACTTAGATATAGGGCACGTGTGACTTCATTTGCAGAGAGAGGTGCTGTTAAATTTAGAATTTCAAGAGGTTATCTTGAGAAGCCCCATTATTACAATCTTTATCTTTATGGCAAGAATAATCCTTTGGTTATTATGGACATTTTAGGCATAGGGGAGCCTCTGGAAGATGCTTTTTATGCAGCACAGGATATTTGTTTTAGATGTAAAGGTGGGAAAGTGATATGGTTTGATGAAATTGAGAATCCCGAAGCACCCAGTGAAGCCGTTGTTCATCACATAGCCTGTGTGGTTGGTTGTGTAAAATCTATCTACGGCACCGGTGATGCTGACCGGGATACTCTTTTTAGTCTTATAGCTCCAATAGGTGGCACAATGTGTCAGCTCCCATTTGAGATATGGTAAGAGAGAAAGAGTGGTTCATCTTTATATTCTTTTCATTCATAACCATCAATGTTTACGCAGACGAGAAGTGCGAAGACGAGTTTGTTTTTTATTCTAAAGGAGGGCTTGTGCTTTATAATTATGATAAAAATGAGCTTTCAGAGTTAATTGATTTTTCTATACCTCAATACGGGTTTGATGTATTTCCGAATAAAAAGCAGATTGTGTTTGTAAAAAAGAACTCTGAAAATCCACCATCTTTTGATTTATACCTTATGGACTTAACGACGCATAGAAAGGAAATTCTAACAACTATAAGTGAAGAAATTTGGGCAATAAGAATCTCTCCAGATGGAAAAAAAGCCTTTATTATTCCTTACACACCTTCAGCAGAACATGGAGAGGAGATATTTCTCTTCACATTTGATGAAAGAAAAATTTCTTCTTTATTTATTTTCCCATCCCATGACATTTTATGGTCTCCCACAAGTGATATGATAGTTTTAACACAAGATAACAAATTTTATATAATGGGTTTAGATGGCAAAAAGCTCAAAGAAATTTTTGTTCCATTTCGTTTCTGGCTTTCCGATGATAATAAGATGAGATCTTATTTAAAATCCAATAATATCCCAATATATAGACTGGAAAAGGAGAAAAAGCAGATGTATTCCTTTGAACACTATTTTGTCTCTGTAGATAAAGAAACAATTATCTCTTTCCTGAGCGGATGTAATCTGATAATATTTAATAAAGAAGAGGACACCTTTCTTTGCAACGATGTAAAAAGAAAGGGGATATTTATTTACAATGTAAAAAATATGATGGGAAATCTTGTTCTTGACTATAATAGACTATCAACCTCGGGTGCCGCTCAAGTGACGAGAGTTACTTGGTCCTCATCTGAAAAAACTATTTTTTTCTTCTTTACGAAAGGAATTTCCGAACGGGAATCTGCGCTATGGTATGCAGGTGCAATAAGAGTAGATGGAAGTGGATTAAAAATTATTGACGAACGAATCGCTCATCCATTATCCTTCATTTTCCCAGTTCCTTGTAATTAATCCAACAATCATTCAGGTAATTCCTCCCACTTCTTTATAGAGTTTTAATAAAATAATAAACGAGAATGGACTTCCAGAGGTTGGGATAACAAGGGGGATTTTGTTCAGGCTGTGGTTGAAGGAGAAATCAACGAGAGGATAAAAGAATTTATAAAAATTTTTATTGTTCCTTCATTTTAATGGAGGACATAATTTCCTCAATGCTCCAATTTCGCCTGTTTTCTTTCATACTAAACCAATAGATTTATGGGTGAATGCAGAAATTGAGAATGTAAAATGGGGGGTTGTCTTCATTCCACATAGGTGGGTATTGAGGAATTACCTGAATGTAGTAGGTTCCAGGAGAAATTTCTGCATCTATACCCCCACCATTTATATCCTCTTTAACGGTTTCTCCCTCCTCATCAAGAATCCTTACTGCTATATCAATTCCATCTATTTTTGAGATATGAACGGGAGATGTTGTTTCAAGGACAAATGAGAAAAAGTCTGTATCCCATGCTGGAAGGAGCCTTTCCTGTGCCTCGCAGGGAGAACTTAAAGGATAAGCCTGAAACACAGTGTCATCAGGTTCGTAAGTGTCAATGAGAATCGGAACGGAAACAGACGAGATTGACTTTCTGAAGGTGCTCCCTCCAATTCCATCTCCATCTGTATCAAGCATGTAATTTCCAGCAGAGATTTCATCGGAAAAATACACAATGCCATCCGCTTTGACCACGCTTCTTATTGTGGGTGTATGGGGAGGATTGGGAGATGGAAATATTTCTTCTCCATAATCAAAAGGTGTTTCACTACTTATTTTATCATGTAAGCCCTCAAGGTCTATTTTCTGGAAGAGTCCACCGTCAGGAAGGACAAACGAATAACTTCCTTCTGAAAGTGAGATGAGAAGGAGAGATGGAGGAACCGGTGATGAAAATGGGACAGGACTTGTTGTAAAATATAAAGCATAGGTGCTATCTTCATCATCGTTGAGGTCAACGAATTTTATTCCGTATGTATCTGAAAGCCTGCCGTCTATATTTACTTCAAGTTTGTAAAGTGTGGATGGTTCCAAAATTTTTGGTTTTATACTTACACTTGTAAAATCGGATAGTTCCTCGGGATACTCAAACCATTCTCCTGTCAATTCATTTCTGAAAAGGAGTGGAATTTTTTTGTTTCCGGTCAGGTCTGTGATGGATGCGGAAAATGATTCCGCGGAAATTTTTCCCTTTGATGGGACAGTAAAGGTAAGCGTAAAGGAGACTTCATCAGGGTAAACTATTATTCCCCTTCCATACATTCCATCAAGTGAGAGGTAGGAATTATCCTCAAAGAATCCCTCAATCTCTTTTTTGTTAGAAATTTTTATTTTATCTATAAAGGGTGAGTAGGTTAGTCTATATGGAATGGGAGTATGTATTCCCCCTTTTAACAGAGGCACAGTTGTGGATGCACCTCCTACCCTGAAAGGAAGGGAATAAAAGTCAGATGGCTCGGAAGAAAAGTCATCATCCGGTCTTGCTCCTTTTGAAATCCTTCCATCAAGGAAGTTTCCAAACACATCCTTTGCTTCCTTTCCTATCTTTAAGAAGAACCATTTCCCCCATGACAATTGAACCGTGTAATACATTACCGTCCCATCATAATCCCATGTAATTTCTATTGGCTTAACTTTGTTGACTATATTATTTACCCCCTCCTTTAACCCATCCGTCTCGTATACTCCGGTGTTTTTTTCAACCGATGCTTTATCCATGCTTTTTGAAAATTTAACCTTTATCTTCCATATATGGGAATAAGGGTCTATTTCCACATTTCCTCTCTCAGCCATACATTCCACCACATAAGGCGGCTCCTCGCTGCTCCCGGTTAACCCCGGAAAAACCGTCCCCTCCATTTTTAACGATTCACATCCAGCCAATAAAATGAGGAATATCAAAACCTTTTTCATTGGAAAATCCTTATATAATTATCATTTCCATTTTCCTCAACATAACCATCTTCATTCCCATCAAGTGTATTACCTCTTTCATCCGAAACCCTGTAGCTTATCGTAAGGGCAAATGGTTCGCCTTCACTCAGATATCCCTCTGGAATTTTTAATATCACCACATCCTCTTCCTGCATGGATACTGCTTCCCTGTGAACCTCAAGCTCAAAAGGGACTATCTCATATCCAGCCTTTATGATTGAAAAGTTTTCTGTAATGATTGTTTCTGTATCCATAAGGTCGCTCCTCGGGTCAGGAGTAAGAAAGGTTATTCTTATTTCAGATACGAAACCATCTCTTTTTTTGATTTCTATCCCTTTAACCCTCAGAGTATTAGATGTTCCGTATGTAGTAAAACATACTTCATGAACATCATCCTCATCAGGGTCTCCATCAGAAAAGGGAAGTCCGTAGGCATCTTTTAAGGTCTCAAAGCGATTTATTCTTATGGCATACCTGTGAAGGGGGGAAAGAGTTAAAGGTCTTATATAAATGGGGAACTCATCTTCAATCTTTTCTTTTTCAAATCCCTCCATACTGTCCTTCCAGGTGACCCTGTTATCAAGAGAGAAATACAGAGGAATCCTCTCCTCTGTGGTGAGGTCAATCATCTCTATGTTTTTACCTATCTCTCTTGAAAGGAAGTAATTGGTTTCCTTTCCTGTTGGAAAGGAAAATTTGAGGACGAAGTCTATCTGATATGGAAATTCAAGGTTTACCTTTCCGGAGCACCCGCTGTGGTCTTTGAATTCCATTTTTCCGCCAACTGGACCAAGATAAGAAAGAAAGGGATTTGATGAGCAAAATGCCCTTGTGACAAATCTTTCCCCCTCTCCGATGGTGAAACCAGAAGAAAAAGCATCAGAGGGTTCGTCTTTGAAATCGCAAATTCCATCAAGTTCCTTTCCGTCAATGCTTCTTATTTCTTTTTTCAGATGAAGCAGGTATTGCCCCTCTGATAAGGATAAATAGAGTAACAATGTTTTCAAGTCATTACCTAACTCCCAGTGTTTTACTGGCACCCCCTCGCCAATCTGGTTTTCACCATTCTTTACATCCCCTATTACCGGATGGATAAGTATGTTACCAGAAAGGGAAGAGGGGTCCACTGGCTTTGAGAATTCAACTTTCATAAGAGAAACATCTCCCGGAAGAGGCATAACTGAACTTGCCGGGTCCGAAAGAACTTTTAAAAGGGATGGTTCCCCGTATGGACTTAACTCATAGATTTTTGTATTTAATTCCTCCCTTTCACAGGAAAACAGGAACAGAATGGTTATTAGATATATCTTTCTCATCAGAACCTGAAAAGTCCTGAAAGGTAAAACTTCGTAAGGTCAAGGGCAGAATGCATTCCGTCTCCTGTCCCTGTGTCTATCATAAATTCAAGCGAAATATTTTCAAACTTCTTCATAGAAAGTCCAAATCTCAATCTTGTTATGCTTTCGGTTCTCTGCCCCTGCTCAATGGATTCGGAAACGGTGCCGTTTCTGTCAATCCATTTCCCCTTAAGTTCTGGAGGGAGTTCATTGGAGTAAACAACCCTTCCATCTCCGTAAACGGTTTTCTGCGAGTATTGATTGACCTCTCCGGATATCAGCGAACCGTTTTTCGTCTCTGTCTTCCTTATTATGTGTTTTACTCCCGCAACGATTTCAAACCCTCCACCGAGGTCTAAAATTACTGCTATGGGGAAACCCACTTCTTGAATGAGCAATGTATCAACAATTTTTGCTCCCATCTTTGCAGAAGCAGTTTTTTCGTAGTCATCATGGTCAGCCACTTCTTCATCTCCATCATCATAGATTTCAGACAGATTATAGGAATACTGGATGTTTCCCTTTTGATATGTCTCTTTATCCCTCACATACTCAATTCCATATCCAACCTTTATTTTGCTCCATCCGTCATAAACATCTCTCAAACTTATCACAAACCTGCTTTTTGAATTCAGCCTCCCTCCCTTCCAATCTCCGTTAACTTCTTCAATCCTTTTTACGCTACCTGTGACCATAATTTCTTGGTAAAGAGACCAGGATTCTTTTATATCTCCATCGGATATTTCTCCGGGGAGCCTGTAATAACCGATGTCAAGTATTGTCTGGTGTGTTCCTGATTTTAACCCAAACTTAACTGCGCTGCCAAAAGAAATTCCGGAGGAAGTGATGGATGTAGATGATGTATACCCTTCCGAATACACTTCGTGATCATTGCTCAGGTATTTTCTGTTTCTGTAGATTCCCTCTCCATCAATTGAGGAGTTAGCATATCCTAAAAGGATATTGGGAGAAATGGAAAATCTGTCCGAAAAAATATATGTAATACCCCCAAAAAGGTGGAAGGACTCTAAAAGATGATGAGCCTCACCATCCTCTCTTTCATACATTCTGTAAAAGAGAAAAGGAGGGTCTTTCATGAGGTCATAAACCTCCTTTACCCTCTCTCTCAGATTTGATGTTCCAAATCCATATACGCCTTTTGAGGTTCCTCCTATTTCGGGTAAATCATATTCCCTGTCTTCAGAATCTCTTGTGTAAGCCAGACCCCCTCCAAAATATAAACTTTCAGAAATTCTGTGTCCATATCCGGCATAAACCTCCGTATATCTTTTCTCCTGATAAGGCTTTACTGCGAGTGTTTCCTGAATAAGTTCCATTGTATCATTGATACCATCGTCATACCTTTCATCCCTGAAATTCCTCGTCCATTGAGTGAGCAATTTTTCTTCTGAAAAATACGAGTGTGAAAAAGAAAGAGCAAGATTTCCCTCAAAGCCTATTCTTTTTGAAAAGCCGAGCTGAAAGGTATTTTCGCCATTAAGGTTTGTTAAATTTGTTATTATGCGGTTTCTCTCAAGAATGGATAGTTCTCTTGGAATTACAATTCTGTCATAATCTCCATAAAAGAGGCCGAATGTATTTATAAACCTTATGGAGCGGGTTTTTAGGGGTGTTGCATCTTCCTGTTCACCATAGGCAACAGATGGAATAGAAAGGAGAAAAATAAGAAAAAGTTTTTTCATATTTTTATTTAAACAGAGGCAAATTTATATGTCAAGAGGTTTCAACTCCATTATTGAAAGAAATCAAAATTCCTTGACAATTAATTTTACAAAGTATTTAATTATAAAAACTCTGGAAGAAAAGGAGGAAGAAATGATAGGAATAGTTTCATACGGAGGTTATATCCCCAAAAATAGAATCTCAAGGATGACAATTTTTCAGGCGAATGCCTGGTTCGCTCCCGCAACTATTCAGTTCGCTCAGGGAGAAAAAGCTTTTTGCAACTGGGATGAGGACGCATTGAGCATGGCTGTGGAGGCGAGCAGAGATTGTTTAAAGGGTATGAACAAAAAAGATGTTGATGCCCTGTTTCTTGCTTCAACCACACTTCCCTATGCGGATAGACAAAATGCAGGGATAGTGGCTACAGCTCTTAATCTAAAGGAAGAAATAATCACCGCGGATTTTACAGGTTCTTTGAAGGCGGGAACGACAGCCCTTCTCTCCGCTATAGAAGCAGTGAGAAGCGGGAGCAGGAAGAATATTCTTGTTACAGCTTCTGATAAAAGGGAAACAAAATGTGCATATCTTTATGAGATGTGGTTTGGAGACGGTGCAGCATCGCTACTGATTGGAAGTGAAAATCTTATTGCCGAGTTCAAGGGTTCGTATTCTGTAAGTTATGATTTTGTTGACCATTACAGAGAGGTGGGAAAGAAAACAGACTATATATGGGAAGAGAGGTGGATAAGGGATGAAGGATACATGAAGATTATTCCTGAGGCAATAAATGGACTTTTGAAGAAATACAATATAGGGATAAACGATTTCTCAAAAATTATCTATCCCTGCCCTTTCAAGAGGGCTCACAGGGATATAGGAAAACTTATAGGAGCAAGCAAGGAAAAGATTCAGGATAACATGCATGAGGTTTGCGGAGAGATGGGGGCAGCTCATCCATTTGCCATGTTTATCTCAGCCCTTGAAGAGGCAAATCCTGGTGATAACATTTTAATGGTGAGTTTTGGCCAGGGAGCTGATGCTCTGTGGTTTAAGGTTACAGATAATATAAAGAATCTTCCACCCAGAAAAGGTATAAAAGGTTCCCTGGCAGATAGAAGGGAGGTTACATCGTATGAAAAGTATTGCATTTTCAGAGACCTTCTATCAGTTGAAATGGGTATAAGAGCAGAAGCAGGTGGACAGAGCCCATTGAGCATTCTCTGGAGAAACAGAAAGATGATTTTGGGACTTGTGGGAGGAAGGTGCACAAAGTGTGGAACTCCCCAGTATCCAAAATCCCATATATGTGTAAATCCGGAGTGCAGGGCATTCCATTCTCAGGAGGATTATGAATTTGCAGACAGGGAGGCTAAGATTATTTCCTATACAGGGGACCTTCTTGCCATTTCTGTGGAGCCACCAGCAATATATGGATTGATTGAGTTTGACGGAGGCGGAAGGATGCTCGTTGATTTCACCGATTGTCAGCTTGAAGACTTGAAGGTGGGACAAAAGGTGAGGATGTCTTTTAGAAAGAGATGGCATGATAAAGAGCGTGGTTTTCACGGATATTACTGGAAAGCAGTTCCCCAGAAAGGGGAATAAAAATTTATAATAAGGAGGTTTGAGATGGCCACAGGAATAAAGGATAAGGTTGCAATAATAGGGATGGGTTGCACAAGATTTGGAGAGAGATGGGATGTAGGTGCTGAAGACCTCATCGTGGAAGCATTTGAGGAGTGCATTCAGGATGCAGGGATAAATCCAGCGGAAATCCAGGCAGCATGGTTTGCTACCTGTTTTGATGAAATTCATGTGGGAAAGTCCGGGTTACCTCTTTCCCTCATCCTCCATCTTCCAAACATTCCGGTTACAAGGGTTGAAAATTTCTGTGCCAGCGGAACCGAGGCATTCAGGGGTGCGGTGTATGGAGTTGCTTCAGGGGCTTACGATATCTGTCTCGCAGTTGGGGTGGAAAAATTGAAGGATACAGGTTACGGTGGACTTCCTGCGGGTGGAGGAGGGAACCTAAGCTGGTTTGTGAGACCTAACATAACTGCTCCAGGTGGATTTGCCATGCTTGCAAGCGGTTATTGCGCAAAATACGGACTTTCCATGGATGAGGTCAAACGGGCAATGGCTCATATTTCATGGAAGAGCCATCAGAACGGTGCTTTGAATCCAAAAGCCCATCTAAGAAACACTCCCACTATTGATGAAATTCTTAATGCGCCCATGATTGCCTATCCCCTCGGTCTTTACGACTGTTGCGGTGTTTCAGATGGCGCTGCCGCTGCAATTGTTACAACAGTGGATATCGCAAAGGCTTTGAAGAAAAAACACGAGATAATTACGGTAAAAGCACTTCAGGTTTCACTTAGCAACGGAGAAGAAGCAGGTTTCACTACCTGGCAGTATGACCATATTATTCCCACAACCAAAGCTGCCCAACTTGCCTACAAAGAGGCTGGAATAAAGAATCCAAGGGAAGAGATAAGCATGATGGAAGTCCATGACTGTTTTTCAATAACAGAGTTAGTTACATACGAAGACCTTGGAATTTGTGAGAGGGGAAAGGCAATCAAGGATGTGCTGGATGGTTTCTTTGACCTCAATGGAAAGATACCATGTCAGCCAGATGGAGGACTGAAGTGCTTCGGTCATCCAATAGCAGCATCCGGATTAAGGATGCTATATGAAATGTATCTTCAACTTCTCGGAAGGGCTGATAAGAGGCAGATAAAAGACCCAAGGATTGGACTTACCCATAATCTGGGTGGTTTCCCATTTATGGGTATTGCAAGCGTGGCTATCATCGGGAGACTTGAATAGGAAGTTTTAATAAATTCAGGTTAATGTAGAAAAAAAATCGCTCAACTGAGCATTTTTAAAATCCCTTATTTAGTTATCAGGATTTTGTTTCTTTCTCCTTTGCCCAGTCTACCTTAATTGTTCGGTCTCCAAAAGTGGTATTGTTCATACCATCCTTTGCTTTCACAGCACTTTCAGCACTTTCAAAGGTAACAAATCCGAACCCTTTAGACTTACCCGTCCTTCTGTCTCTTATTACCTTTACTTCTTCTACTTCGCCGAACTTGGAGAAGGCTTCCTTGAGCTCTTTCTCCGTGGTTTTCCAGGGGAGCCCCCCTACGAACAGTTTCCTTCGTTCCATGATACCTCCGAACCTTTATCTGGTCTTTTGCAGTGGGTTTTTGAGCAACTGCGAGTTATGGCTCCTCGGGCAGGACTCGAACCTGCGACCCGGTGGTTAACAGCCACCTGCTCTGCCGACTGAGCTACCGAGGAACCATTTCTTGAGTATAGTATAAAAAATTTTTTTCTATTTTCAAGTCTTTGTATTGTTGAGCGCCTTGCCTCTAAATTTAGGTAGTATATCTTATATTGGAAAGATTTTTATATGTCTCTCTTCAAAATTTAAATCCCGACGCGATATTTCTTCAAAAACCAAACCTTATTCCTAAGCTCGGAAAAAATCCCGAAGGGTCATGTTCATAATGTGTCCCACTCCATGGTTCTTTTACATCCTCCGAGGTCATTATTCTGTATCCTGCTCCGAGATAAAAATATAAAATGTTTATTCCACCGTAAAAACCGGCGCCAAAGTGATTAGAAACATTCCCTTCCAAATACCTGATATACTCAAAAAATCTAAAACCAATAACAAAGGAAATTAGTTGTCCATATAATCCAGGAAATTCCTTTCTTAATAGAGGATATTGAATTTCTATTCCTGAGAAAAGATGAACACCAGTTTGACTGTAGCTCCATTTCCTATCATCATAAAATTCTGGATAAAGCCCCCCTCTTATCCCGATATTTACATACAGGGGTCCAAAAGTTCTCACATTTATATCTAACCCTTCTTCTGGAAACCATTTGGAGCGAAAAAAGGTAGATTCCACCATCCATGGCCGGAAATTCATTATCCCTTCTTTAGAAGGATTCCTATCTATATGTTTTTCAGAATTCGCACCCTCCACTGTTGCTATCACAAACATAAATAAAAAAACAAAAATCTTCATTTCATATAAGGATTACCCCAAGAGGTTCTGATTTTTCCTTTGCTCCTTTCGTTACCTCTTTTCCTACAACTATGGGAATGGATTTTTTATTGAATGCTTTTCCTATTATACCAGCCCTTTTATTCGCCTTCTCTACATCCGTAACATCCGCAGTAGATGAAACCTCACAAACAAGAACCACTCCCTCTTTATTTGACTTCAAAATTCCTTCAACAACTAAATCAACATTCAAAGCATCCTCCATCTCTTCATCACTTATAACTCCTTTATCAACCGCCTCCTCAAGAACATCCGCCAGCCTTTCCGGTAAAACCACCCTGCACCTCCTTATCAACCTCCCAAAATATGAAGGCGCCCTCTCCCTCACCTCCCTCTCAAAATCCGACCCCTTCAACGCCGCCACATCATCCTTCAACCTTTTCACATCCTCTTTCAACTTCGCCACATCTTCTTTTAATACCTTTACATCTTCCTTCAATACCTTTACATCTTCTTTTAATGTTGTCACATCTCTCTCCATGGTATCCACCTTTTCCCTCAATGGTCTGAATTCTTCCTGAAGAAATCTTTCAAATCTCTGCGGCAACCTTAAGAGTTCCTCTGTAAGTATAATCCTCCTTAATTCCTCAAGCCATTCAGGATGGTCTCTTAAAGCCCTTATTATGTCCTCAAAGGTCTTTATTTTGTATTCCTCTTTTCTCATCTTCATGGAATTATTATATACCAAATTTTTTTTGAATCAAATACGCGCATTTGGGCAGAACCTTATATGAGGCAACAAGGAGAAAGGAAGTCATACATATTCCCTTCCGATTTTTCCTTCACAACATCCTTTTTTACCACAAGGCTTACAAGGGAAGATGAGGGGAATTGTTTGCAAGGTGGGGAAAATTTTAGTATGATTTGGAAAGACGGGGCGTAGCGCAGTGGAAGCGCGTCCGGTTCGGGACCGGAAGGTCGGCCGTTCAAATCGGCTCGCCCCGATTTAATACTTTTATGGGCAACAAAGTTGATGTATATACAATTGTAGTCAATCCCCTTGCCACAAACTGCCATATTCTATACGACTTAAAAACAAAAGATGCGGTAGTCTTTGACCCGGGAGGGGATGCGGATGAAATTTATCTTGAGATTGGAAGATTAAACTTGATTGCCCGTTTGATTCTTTTGACCCATGCCCATGTGGACCATGTCGCGGGTGCAAGGGAGCTCAAGGAACTTCTCAAATGCCCGATAGGAATGCATCCTGCGGAAAAATTTCTTTTAAAAACCGCACCCATTCAAGCCCCTCTTTTTGGAATGCCTATTTTCCGGACTCCGGAGATTGATTTCTACATAGAAGATGGTCAGGAGATAGAGGCTGGAAGTATAAGACTTAAAGCCCTTCACATTCCAGGACATTCTCCAGGGAGCCTATGCTTCTATTGTCCACCAGTCCTTATCTCCGGCGATGTTCTCTTTCAGGGTTCCATAGGAAGGACAGATTTGCCTGGTGGGGATTATGAGAGTTTGATAAACGGGGTGAAGGAGAAGATATTTACCCTTCCAGATGATACAATTGTTTATCCAGGACACGGTCCATCAACAACTGTAAGGGATGAGAAGCTCTACAACCCTTTCTTCGGGGAGTAAAAACCGATAAAAATTTCTTGACAAATAAAAAATTTGTATTATATTTAATTTTAAAATAAATTAAAAAGGAGGTTGAAATGACAGAAAAACTGCAGGTTTACAGGTGTAAGATTTGCGGTAACATTGTTACCGTGCTTCACGCAGGAGTTGGTCAGCTTGTGTGCTGTGGACAGCCTATGGAGCTACTTGTTGAAAAAACAGAAGACCAGGGAAAGGAAAAGCATGTTCCTGTGGTGGAGAAGACTCAGAAGGGAGTGAAAGTGAAAGTTGGCTCTGTCCCCCATCCAATGGAGGAAAAGCATTACATTGAGTGGATAGAGGTGGTAGCAGAGGACGGGACACACATCGCATTTCTTAAACCAGGAGAAAAGCCTGAAGCGGAGTTTGAGTGTGCAGGAAAAATTCTAAAGGTTAGAGAATACTGCAATCTTCACGGATTGTGGAAGACTTAAGTTCATTCAACTGCCTTTAGTAGCATACTTAATAGACTTTCGTAAGAGAAGCCAAAGGAATTTGCAATTTTTACCGATTCCTTCTCAGGAGAAGAGAGGTCCGGAAGAGGGTCGGTTTCTATTAAAGAAACCCCATCTTCTTTTCTTTGAAAACGGAAAAGAACAAATCCCTTAAAACGGTATCTTTCGGTTAGTCCTTCAATAAAACCCTCAAGCACGCTATCTTCTTTTTTGCTCAGGATTTTTAATGGGCTTCTTTTTGTCAGCCTTTTGTGGGGACTAAAAACTCCTCCAATTTTTTTCTTCTGGGGACAGAAGGCGTAAAGGAAGTATATAAATCCTTCATCACCCTCTATTTTCAGTTCAGGAAAAACCTCTTTTTCTTCAACAAATTTTGAGATGACATCTGACGGAGAAAAAGCCCTTTTTATTCCCAGTCTTTCAACCTCTCTTGATATCCTTATCCATTCCTTTTTATCTTCTGATGTCTCAAAGGGCAAAAATGCCGGTTCCCCGGTTAACATCCTCTGTTCAAGGGCAAAAGGGATTTCATCGCTTCTCAGTCCTTTTATTGTAAGACCGAGTTTTTCATAATGCTTAAGAAAGGGAGGCTTCTTTTCTGATGAAATTTTAAGGTAATAGAACTCCATTATCTCTCCTCAAACCTCTTAATCAGCTCTTCAATGCTTTCCTCCCTTTCAGATTTTGGTTTCAGCCCTGATGGAACCGCAAAAATTGAGGGGTCAAGTTTTTCAACCTTTTCCCATCCTTTAAAGACTAAACTTCCCTTTCCCTCCGGGTCCGAAAACTCAAACCTGTCGGGAAAGAATTTATCTCCGTCCTTCACATTAAAACCTGTAAATTTTATATCATAGATTTTTCCATCTTTTATGTAGATGAATCTGACAGGAAGGAAACTGTTTTTATTAACCCAGAACTGGTTGACTTCAAGAAATCCATCCCTGGCACCTATGGAGTATGCAATTATTCCCTTTTCTTTCTCCCTCGTAAAGGAAACTGTGGAGGTATCAATACCGAATTTTTCAATCCTGTAATCGTTAGAGAAAAGGAGGAAGTTCAAAATTTCAGGTAGATACCCGAAAGAGGTTGTAAGTGAAACCTCCTTATCCACCGCAATTCTGACTATCTTTCCTTTATTTTTTATGATTATTTCCTTTCCCCTGGGAAGGGAAGTTTCTACTCTGAAATTTTCTCCGTCAAGAATGATTTTTATCTCAAACCTGACCTCCTCGTTCATAATAGTCCTTTCTCCGTATCCATTTATAGTGATTGGTGATTTGAAGTGAATTATTTTTTCATAGCATTTTTTTAAGATTGATTGGGCTGGAAGGATGTAAAGGGGATTGAAGAGAAGGGAAAAAATGAAAAGTTTCATCAAATTTTTTCTTCTTTATCCTCTTCCACCCCTACCTCAAAATCCTCCCATCTGAGGTCTGTTGATGAAGCAACGCCTTTTATCCTTAAAGCGAGGTCATCAGGATTTGTTGCATTTCTCATTGCTTCTTCGTATGTTATAAGTCCTCTGGTATAGAGAGAAAGGAGGGATTGGTCAAAGGTCTGCATTCCGTAGGTGGTGTAACCTTTTGCTATTATATCCCTTATTTCTTTTGTCCTGTCCTTGTCTATGATGCATTCCCTTATAAGGGCGGTGTTTATCATCACTTCCACAGCAGGAACCCTTCCTTTTTTGTCTGCTCGCTGAATGAGTCTCTGCGATATAACCCCTTTCAAAACAGAGGCAAGTTGAATCCTTATCTGTCTGTGCTGATGGGGTGGGAAAACAGAGATGATTCTGTTAATTGTTTCTGTTGCATCAAGGGTGTGAAGGGTTGAAAGGACAAGGTGTCCTGTCTCTGCAGCAAGGAGTGCTGTTTCTATTGTCTCTTTATCTCTCATTTCTCCAACCATTATCACATCGGGATCCTCTCTTAATGCAGCTCTTAAAGCCTGAACAAAAGAGGTTGTATCCGTCCCCACTTCTCTTTGATTTATTATGCTGTTTTTATCTCTTAAAAGATACTCAATGGGGTCTTCAATAGTAATGATGTGTTTTTTTGCCCTGCTGTTTATATGGTCAATCATTGCGGCAAGGGTTGTGGATTTGCCTGAGCCAGTGGTTCCTGTAACAATTATAAGCCCTCTTTCTTCCATTGCTAATTTCTCAACTATTTTTGGAAGGTTCAGTTCCGCGATGGTTGGCACGCCCATTGGAATTGCTCTGAATACCGAGCACAAAGTTCCTCTTTGTTGAAATACGTTTACACGGAACCTTCCAAGTCCAGCCACTCCGTATGCCATATCAAGGTCTTTTTCTTTTTTGAATTTTTCTTTTTGCATCGGGCTCATAATACCGAAAAGCATTTTTTCCACAGCTTCCGGAGAAAGTTTTCCAAGTTCGGGTTGAGGAACAAGTTCGCCGTGGATGCGGAAGATTGGTGGTAGACCTGCTTTTAAATGGATGTCCGAAGCCTTTTTTTGAAGGGCTAACCTTAATATATCATTTAGCTCCATCGCCTCTTCTCAGTCCTAACTTTTCAATTATGGCATTTTCAATTTCTTTTCTCAATTTTTCATTTTCTTTAAGGACCTTCCTCAAATTATCCCTTCCCTGTGCAAGCCTTTCTCCTTTATATGAAAACCATGCTCCACTTTTTTCAATTATCTCGTTTTCCACTCCCAGGTCTATAATTTCTCCTTCCTTTGATATACCTTCTCCGTAAAGGATGTCAAATTCTGCTTCTTTGAAAGGAGGTGCAAGTTTGTTTTTTACAACCTTTACTTTTACCCTGCTTCCTATGATTGTATCTCCTTCTTTTAAAGGGTTCGTTTTCCGGATATCTATTCTTATTGATGCATAATATTTCAAGGCGTTTCCTCCGGTGGTTGTTTCAGGATTGCCAAAAAATGTGCCTATCCTCTGTCTCATCTGATTGATGAAAATAACTATTGCATTGGACTTATGAATTGCTCCTGTAAGTTTTCTCAAAGCCTGAGACATCAGCCTTGCCTGGGCTCCCATTGTCGCTTCGCCCATTTCCCCTTCCAGTTCGGTTTTTGGGACCAGAGCGGCAACCGAATCTATCACTACGATATCCACCGCTCCGCTTCTGACAAGTATTTCAGCAATATCAAGAGCCTGTTCCCCATAATCTGGCTGTGATATAAGGAGCCTTTTAGTGTCCACACCTAATTTTTCTGCGTAATGGAGATCAAGGGCGTGCTCGGCATCTATAAAGGCAGCTTCTCCATCTGCTTTCTGAACCTCTGCTATAGCGTGCAAGGCGAGAGTAGTTTTTCCAGATGCTTCCGGACCATAAATCTCAATAACCCTTCCCCTGGGATAACCTCCTATTCCAAGTGCAAGGTCAACAGATAATGAACCAGAAGATACTACAGGTATCTCCTTCAGCTGACCTTCTTCACCAAGTCTCATTATTGAACCCTTTCCGTATTGCTTTTCAATCACGCTCAGTGCACTTTCAAGTGCTTTGAGCTTCTCATCCTTTTTCTCTTTTGCTGTCATTTTTCTCCTCCTAAAAGTGGAATTTCATAGAGTTTTTCATACTCTGCGCCATCCGGGCGGAGTATGCTTTTATATATCACAATGGATTTCACATCTACATCGGTCCAGAAGGTTTTCCCTTTAAACTCCTTCAAAAACTCTTTTAACCTTTGAGGGGGTTCGTCCGATTTTATCCTTGCTATTGTAATGTGAGGGTGATAGTTTTTTTCTTCTTTATTTATTCCTACCTTCCTTGCTTCTTCATCAACTTTCAGATGAATCTGTTTCAGATTTTTTTCCTCTTTTACTCCCAGCCACAAAACCCTTGGTTTGGAGAGATTGGGAAATACGCCCACATCTTCTATCTTCAGTTTGAAGGGTTTTACTTTTGCCATTACCGGCTCAAGGGCACATGCAAGTCCATCTACCACATCCCTGCCTATTTCGCCGAGGAATTTGATAGTGAGATGAGCTCCTTCAGGTTTTATCCACGAAACCCCTTCCATGTCGGAATACTGATTTTTTATTTCTGCTATTCCCCTTTTTACTACCTCCGGAAGTTCTATTGCCACAAAGGTTCTGACTATGTCAATTGCTATCATTTTGGTCTCTCCCCCGTTTTTTTATATCTGAAATAATCTTCCAGAATCTTCCTGTGGTCAAATGCTATTTCATCGGGCAAAGAGCTTTCTGTGAATACCTTCGCCTCCTTTGCATCGTCTCCTCCTACAGGATTTCCCTTTGCCCTTGCTATGAAGACGGTTGAAATTGTGTGAAACCTTGGGTCCCTTTTTGGGTCGGAATAAACATGAAACTGTTCCACCAGTTCCACATCAAGAGAAGTTTCTTCTTTCGCCTCCCTGATTGCACACTCTTCAACACTTTCTCCATATTCTACAAATCCACCAGGAAGAGCCCATCCGAATGGTTTATTTTTTCTTTTGATAAGCACTATCCCTTCGCCCACTTCAATTATGATGTCCACCGTGGGAAATGGATTCCTTCTTTTTCTCATTGGTTTTCATCCCTTTTTATATTATTCTACTATTTTTGATTTAAGTCAAGTTAATTCAAAATCTAACCCTTCATTCTATTTTTAATCAATTTTTCTAAAAGATAACGAAAAATATTGAAAAAAATTTTGAGGGAGGTATAATTCCATTCATGATTGCGAAGGTTTTAAGCGGTGGTCTCTGGGGAATAGATTCCTTTAATGTGGATGTAGAAATAGATATAGGGAGGGGGCTTCCTTCTTTTACCATTGTCGGTCTTCCCGAAAGTTCGGTAAGGGAGGCGAGGGAGAGGGTAAGGTCAGCTTTTGTCAATTCGGGGTATGAGTTTCCGATGAGAAAAATTACAGTCAACCTTGCTCCCGCGGATGTCAAAAAAGAAGGTTCATTCTATGACCTTCCAATAGCCATTGGAATAATGGTTGGAATCGGACTCATCTCTCAGGATGTAGTAAGAGAATTTTTTATTGCAGGTGAGCTTTCGCTGGATGGAAAACTGAAAGGGATAAGGGGAGCCCTTTCCTTTGCCATTGGCTGTAAAAAATCGGGAATTAAAAAAATTATCCTTCCCCTTCCCTCTGCAGATGAAGCTTCAGTAATTGATGGAATTGAAGTCTATGGATTTGAATCTCTTCATCAATGTGTTGAATTTCTGAGAGGAGAAAGGCTGAACGAACCTCTAAAATTCAAGGGGACCTTTGATGATGAAAGGGTCGTAGATGTTGATATGTCGGAGATAAAAGGGCAGATAAATGCGAAGAGGGCTATTGAGATATGTGCTGCAGGAAATCATAACCTTTTAATGATCGGTCCCCCAGGAGTTGGAAAAAGTATGCTTGCCCAGAGGATACCTACAGTGCTTCCTGCTCCTACTTTTGAAGAAATAATAGAAACCACGCAGATCTACAGTGTGAGGGGATTATTAAAAGGAGGACTTTTGAAGAGAAGACCCTTCAGGGCCCCACACCATACCATTTCGGATATAGGAATGATAGGAGGTGGAAATCCGCCCATGCCCGGTGAAATTTCACTTGCCCATAATGGGGTTTTGTTTCTTGATGAACTTCCAGAGTTTGACAGGAATGTCATAGAAGCGTTGAGACAGCCCATGGAAAGCGGGGAGGTGATTATTACAAGAGCATCAAGGGCGGTTAGATATCCTGCAAGGTTTATGCTTGTTGGTGCAATGAATCCATGTCCCTGCGGATACCTTGGCGATCCAAAGAGGGAATGCCGATGTTCCTACAAAGACATAAAGAGGTACAGGAAGAAGGTATCCGGACCGATTCTTGATAGATTTGACATCCAGGTTCAACTTCCTCCTCTTTCTTACGAGGAACTTTCTTCAACTTCTTCTTCTGAAACCTCTCTGGAGATAAGGAAGAGAATTGAAATGGCAAGGAAAAAGCAGGTTGAGAGGTTTGGGTGTGCAAAGTGGAATTCCGATATGAAGCCAAAGGATATAAAGAAATTTTGTCCCCTTGATGAAAAATCAAAGTCTATACTTGCCTCTGCGGTAGAGAAGTTGAACCTTACTGCGAGGGGATATTTTAAGGTAATAAAAGTTGCAAGGACTATTGCAGACCTGGATAATTCGGAAGAGATAAAAAGCATTCATATAGCAGAAGCCATTCAGTTCAGGATATCTCCTTATCTGGAGGGGGAGTAAAATGGAGTAGACTTGAAAATTTATTCTGAGCGATTAGAATATATCTTGTGGAAACAAAGAGGATTAAAGAAATTGAAAAAAAGGGGATAGATGGTATTGCAAGGGAGGAGGCTTTTTTTGTATTGACATCAGGAGAGGAAGAATTTGCAGAACTCAAAAGGATTGCAGAAGGTTTGACGAGGAGTGTATTTTCAAATCGGATTTATATATGTTCTATTCTCAGTGCGAAGACAGGTTTATGCAGTGAAGATTGTGCATTCTGTTCTCAATCCAGGCGGAGCAAAGCAGAAATTAAAAAACATCCTCTTCTGGATGTAGAGAAAATTGTGGAAACGGCGAGAAGGGCGAAGGAGAATGGATCAAAGAAGTTTTGTATCGTTATGAGTGGAAAGGGTCCATCGGAGTCAGAAATGGAGAAGGTCGTTTCTGCCATCAGGGCGGTAAAGGAGCTCGGGATGGAAGTTGATGCCTCACTGGGAATAATTGATGAAAGAAAGGCTCAACTGCTCAGGGAGGCGGGGATTTCCCATTACAATCACAATCTTGAAACTTCCCCTCTCCATTTCAAAAATATATGCACAACCCATTCCTTTGAGGAAAGGCTCAAAACCCTTAAAATTCTTTCATCCGTGGGTATTGAGCTATGTTCAGGAGGTATTTTTGGAATAGGTGAAAGAGACGAGGATATTGTAGAGCTCGCATTCCTTTTGAAAGAAATCAAGCCTTCTGTAATTCCTATAAACTTTTTACATCCCATAAAGGGCACCCCTCTTGAAGGAAGCGAACTTATTTCTGTAGAGAGGGCATTGAGAATAATATGTATGTTCAGATTGGTTCATCCGCAGGCGATAATAAAGGTATGCGGTGGAAGGGAGTTTGTTCTTAAGGAAAGACAATGGGAGATATTCTCCGCAGGAGCGAATGGATTTATACTTGGAGATTATCTTACGACAAAAGGAAATGAGCCATCAAGGGACCTGATGGAAGTTCAAAAACTCGGGTTTCAATATATTTAGTAAAAATGAAGCTTGTGGTGGTTGAAACCGAAAAGTGTATAGGATGTGAATCATGTATGTTTGCCTGTTCAAGAAGAGCAGGCGAGGGTGGATTGTCAAAGACATGCATAAGTGTTCGTTCTGTGGGAGGAATGGAAAGAGGATTTGTTGTGGTTGTGTGTAGAGCCTGTGAAGACCCGCCTTGTGCCAATGTGTGCCCTACAGGTGCTCTTGAAAGGAGAAAAGGAGGAGGGGTAGTTTTTAGGTCCTCAAAATGTAATGGATGTCCCTACTGTGTTTCTGCATGTCCTATTGGGGCAGTGTTTTGGGACTCGGAATCAAATAAGCCTATGATCTGTGTAGCCTGCGGGTATTGCGTGCCCTATTGTCCCTACGGAGTTCTGGAGATAGAGAAGTAAGATGATTGAAGGAGACCCTCTAAGAAGAGTTCTATATGTGGATTTAACAAAAAAGATATTCTATATAAAAGATAGGAAGGACCTTTTTGAAAAATGGTTAGGTGGAGTAGGGGTAGGGATTCAACTTCTTCTGGAGGAATGCCCTCCGGGGATTGACCCTTTTTCTCCTGAAAACCCCATAATTTTTACAGTAGGTCCATTAAACGGATTATTCCCGGTCGCTTCAAAGACAATTGCGACCTTCAAATCCCCTCATACAGGAAATCTTGGGGAGAGTCATGCAGGTGGAAGAAGTGCAATTGCAATAAGAATGGCTGGATACGGGGGAATAGTGATAAAAGGGAAGTCAGAGAAACCGGTTTATATAGTGGTAGATGGAGATAAGGTTTATTTCAGAGATGCATCCGCACTCTGGGGAATGAGCACTTTTGCAACTGGAAGAGTGATAAGGGAAAATGAAAGAGGAGCGGGTTTCAGGACGATTATGAGAATAGGAAAAGCAGGAGAAGAATTGATCACATATAGCAGTGTAACAACAGAAACCTACAGACATTTCGGAAGGCTTGGTCTTGGCGCTGTCTTCGGGAGTAAAAAGCTTAAGGCTGTTGTTGTGGTCGGAAAGAGACAACTTCCTGTTTCCTCCGGGAGGGAGTACAGGATTTTATACGATAAAATATTTAAACTGGTAGTTGAATCTCCCGCAATGAGAAAGTATCATGAACTCGGGACACCGGAGAATGTGATTCCTTTGAATAAAATAGGAGCACTACCCATTAAAAACCTTAAAGAAGCATCTTCCAGTGAGGCAGAGAATATCTCTGGAGAAAGAATTTTGAGGGATTACCTTGGAAGGAGGATTGCCTGTTCCCACTGTCCCACAGGATGTATTCATATAGCAGCACTCAGGGAGCCCTATAAGGATGAGCCGTATTTTTATAAAACTTCCATGATTTCCTACGACTATGAACCAATTTATGCACTCGGGACGATGCTGGGTATTTTTGACCCGGAAGGGTTTTTAAAGCTTCTTGATGAGGTTGAAAAAATAGGAATGGATGCAATGAGCACCGGTGTTATACTCGCATGGGCAACAGAGGCTTTTGAGAAAAAACTTATTTCAAAAGAAGAAACTATGGGGCTTGAGTTAAAGTGGGGAGATTATGAGACCTACATTTTCGCGGTGAGAAATATATTAAAGGGAGAAAATGAATTCTACAGGGCTCTCAGGAGGGGAGTGGAGTATGCGTCAAGCATATATGGAGGAAAGGAATTTGCCATGGCAATGGGTGGGAATGAAATGCCGGGCTATCATACAGGTCCTGGTTGTCATATAGGAGCTCTTGTAGGTTCAAGGCATGGACATCTTGATAATGCTGGATACAGTATTGACCAGGATATGCTGAAGAAAAACAGGATTCTTTCGCCCGAAGAGCTTGGAGCAGCGATCTTGAAAGAAGAAGGATGGAGGCAGATTCTTTCAAGTCTTGTCCTCTGTTTTTTTGCAAGGGGCATATATACTCCAGAAATTGTATCCGAAACTCTCCGGGTTTCAGGGTTTGAACTTTCTCCCGCGGAGCTTCAGGAATTAGGTGAAAAAATTCACAAAGAAAAATACAAATTTAAACTTAAAGAGGGTTTTTCTTTTGAGGACCTTCGCATCCCGGAAAGGATATTTCAAACAAAATCTGCACTTGGTGAGATAAGCAAGGAATATATGATGAAGACGATAGAATATATCAAGAAAAAATTGGTATAAGAGTTTAAAGGTTTTTGTTGATTTTCTTTAAAAAAATTGGTAGATTAAAATCATGATTCTGAACTCCAATGTGCTTGTGTTGAACAAACTTTTTGTCCCTGTCCACATTACAACCGTAAAAAGGGCATTGTGCCTTCTCTATGCTGGTATAGCAAGGGCAATGGACAAAAATTTCAGATTGTTTGATTTCAAAAGCTGGTCAGAACTGTCAGTTGAAGTAGGAGAGGAAGGAATAAAAACGGTGGACAGGATAATAAAAGTTCCAAGGGTGATTGTGCTGGTGAGTTATGACAGATTGCCAAGGAGACATGTAAGGTTTTCCCGTTACAACATCTATCTCAGGGACAGGAGCACATGCCAGTATTGCGGAAGGGTTCTTCCGAAAAGCGAACTGAATATAGACCATGTGATTCCGAAGTCAAGGGGCGGAAAAACAACATGGACAAATGTGGTTTTGAGCTGTATTGAATGTAACAGGAAGAAAGGGGGAAGGCTTCCTGAGGAGGCTGGTATGCGGTTGATAAGAAAACCCCAAAAGCCGAGATGGTCGCCAATTTATATGTTGAAAGCAGAAAATTTAAAATATGAGGAATGGAAACCTTTCTTCAACCTCGTTGATGCAGCTTACTGGAATACAGAGCTTGATAATGAATAATAAAAAAGAAAACCCCTTTACCGTTGCAATAGGTGGAGGAAAGGGAGGAGTGGGAAAAACATTTGTGGCAGTTTCATTAGGGTTCTGCACTGCTGAGAGAGGGATGAAGACCATTCTTATTGATATGGACCTCGGAGGCGGAAATCTCCATACTTTTCTTGGAATGAAACCCCAGGAGCTCTCCCTTGACGAGTTTTTCTGCGGGGCTGAGAAATCAATTGATAGATTTATAAAAGAAACCCCCATTCCTGATTTGTATTACATTCCAGGGATAAGAAAGTTATACAAAAGTATGAGCGTTCAGACAGGGCTGAGAGAGAAATTTCTCAAACAGGTTCAGTTCCTTCCAGCTGACGTTGTAATAATTGACCTGGGGGCTGGCACCCATCTTTTTACGCTTGACATTTTCTCCTCCGTGGAGAGAGGAATAGTGGTTGTTACACCTGATGCGGCGTCTGTTGAGAATGCCCTTCGGTTTATGAAGTGTGCTTTCTACCGAAAGGTTGAAAGACTATGGCGGAAGTATAAGAAATTTCTGCCGGAGGAGGAAGTAAGCATAACCAATTTTAGATATCCTGCTGACTTGATAAAATACCTTCTTTCCTGCGGAGAGGGAGGTGAAAAAATGGCTGAGGAGATATTAGAGACGAGATGGGATGTGCTTGTGAATTTCTTTCGGGATGAGAACGATCTGATGGCGGGCGAGATAATTAGGAAGCATTCAAGGACCAATCTCGGAATAGAAACAAAATGTCTTGGTTTCATAAATTTTGTTGAAGGTTTAAAACCCGTTTTTAATGGTGGGGAACCACTTCCCAAAAAGCTACATCCGTCCGTTCTCTGGAAGGCTTTTCACGGATTCATTCAAGAGATAAGATCTTATAATGAAAAATTGGCTTTTTAAAAATTATTATCGCCTTTTGAATCTTGACCCAGGGGCGACGAAAGAGGAAATAGAATCTGCTTTCAGATCCTATTTCACCATGATTGAGGGAAAAGGCGAATTCGGTCCCATCATGGAGGAAGAAGAAAAAGAGAAGGTTCTTAAATTGTTGAGGGAGGCATACGAAATTCTTACGGATGAGAAATCACGCTTTTTTTACGATTCATACCTGATATGGAAAAAGGAGGCATTTGTAAAGATTGAGGAAAGAAGAGAAGGGGTTAAAGAGATTGATATTACTGCACAGGAAATCTCTGGCAAATTTCTAAGAGAGGTTAGGGAGAAAATGAAAATGAGTCAGAAAGAACTTTCGGTAAGAGCCTGTATAACTTTGAAAATTATAAATGCCATTGAAGAAGAAAATATAAATTTGTTACCCCCGCTTCCTTATCTTAAAGGAATTTTGAAGGAATATGCACGGGCTCTTTCTCTCCCCGAAGAAGTGGTGATAGAGAAATACCTGAAAAGGGTAAATGAAAAAAAGAAATCCTGAGAAAATTTTGAAAAATCTGAAAATTGGACTTGCACTTGGGGGAGGAGCAATAAGGGGGGCAGCCCATTTAGGCATTCTGAGTGTATTTGAAGAGGAAGGCATTAAGATAACAAAAATTGCGGGAACAAGCGCCGGAGCCATTGTGGGTGGAAATTATGCGAGCAACCCATCGGCAAAAGAGATATTTAAAAAATTGAGTGTTGCCCTTTATAAACTGGTAAACGAAAAGGAAAAATTTGGTTTCTTTTTGAGAACAGACGAATCAGTTCCTTTTACAAAGAAGATAAAAGATGCACTCTTCAAGGGTCTTTTCTACGGAACCGCTATTACAAAGGGTGCTGTTATGAAGCCTGAAGAATATGAAGCTGTGATTGGAGAGCTGATAGAAGATAAAGAAATAGAGGGGCTTCCTATCCCTTTTATAACAACCGCAGTGGATGTGAAAAGTGGAAAGGGGGTTTATATAAAAAGGGGGTCTTTGAAAAAGGCAGTAATGGCAAGTTCCGCTATCCCTGGAATTTTTCCACCGGTTGAAATGGATGGGATGATATTGGTGGATGGTGGCTGGCTTTATCCAGTTCCTGTTATCCCTCTCCTCAAGGAAAAACTTGATATAATTATAGGTGTGGATATATCTCCAGAAATAAAAGAGGAAACTGAATTTTCAACGGGAATAAATATAATTATGAGGACGAATTTTATAACCCGTGAGTATTTGAAGAATATGCAGTTGAAATATGCGGATATCGTAATAAAACCTCAGGTGAGCAATGTTCATCCTGGAGATGTATCAAAGTTTGAATACTGTTATGCCAGAGGAGTTGAGGCTGCAAGGCTTGCAATACCCAAAATTTTAGAAGTTGCTGAAAGGAAAAAGAAAAAACCCTATGAAGGAGAAGAGGAAATTCCTCTTTGAAGGAGATAGGGTAAGGCTTGATATATTTTTGAGAGATAAAAATCCGGACCTTACGAGGAGTCAAATCAAACTTCTGATTGATGCAGGATTTGTCCTTCTAAATTCAAGAATTGCAGAAAAGGCGGGGATATTTCTTAAAAAGGGAGACGAAGTGGAAATAGAAATCAACGATGAAATAAGAGAGGAGTTGAAGGTTGAGCCTCAAGACATTGAAGTTCCTATCATTTATGAAGATCAGGATATTGTGGTGGTAAATAAACCTGCTGGAATGACTGTCCATCCTGCCATTGGACACCGAAAGGATACCCTCGCAAATGCTCTTGCTTATAGATACAGGGAGATTTTAAAGATGGATAAGGTGAGACCTGGAATAGTTCACAGACTTGATAAGGAGGTATCTGGTGTAATGGTAGTAGCAAGGAATTACAGGGCGAGGAATTTGCTTGCGGAACAGTTCAAGAACAAACTTGTAAAGAAGACATACATTGCCTGTGCCATCGGTCAGACTGATAACTTACCTTCTGAAGGGGTTATCACCAAAAACATAACAAGACATCCGACAAACAGAATAAAAATGTGTGTGACTGAAAATGAAGGAAGAGAATCTATAACGAAATGGAAGCTCCTGAAGAGAAAAGAAAAATACCTTTTTCTCCTCGTCAATCCGCTTACAGGGAGAACTCATCAGATAAGGGTCCATCTTTCAAGCGAAAAAATGCCCGTGATAGGCGATAAACTTTATGGTGGTGCTAAAATTTTAAAAAGTGATCAAGGGCTTGCGGAAATTATGAGCGGGTATAACGGAATACTCCTCCATTCCCTTTCCCTTTCATTTATCCATCCTTCTACCGGAGAGGAGATGACATTCAAAGCAGAACCCCCTCCTCCGTTTGCGAAAGCATTTCGTCATCTTTTTGGTGAAGAAATTGAAATTCCTTGAAACCTCCTTTTTGTTCCCTGCGAGGGGAATTTTCTTTATGGGAATGGAGCTGGATTTTGACTTTGAAAAGAGAGCAAATGGATGGGAGTATCTTGAGAGCCATTTTAACATAAGCAGGAAATCGGTTTTACTCCCATTTCAGGAACATACCTCACGAATAATTTTTGAAGAGGAGTCGTTGAGACCTTCGGACGGGATTTTTACTTCCAGTAAATGTGCTGGAGTTTTGACTGCCGATTGCGTTCCGGTTTTGATCAGGGCAGGAAATAAAGCTGTGGGAGCAATTCACGGAGGATGGAGAGGACTTAAGGAGGAGATAGTAAGAAAGGCAATAAGGCTCGCCTGCGAGAATTACAGAGTGGAACCCGAGGAAATTTCCGCTTCAATAGGACCTTCAGCAGGAGTGTGCTGTTATGAGGTCAAAGAGGATGTATTGTCCATTTTTGTTGATAAAGGTTATGGAATGTTCTTTGAAAGGAGAAATGGTAAGCTTTATCTTGACCTCAAAATGGTAGCAAAAAGTCAGCTGGAAAAGGAAGGGGTAAATAAAATAGAGGTTGTTGATATATGCACTATCTGCAACAAAGATTTTCATTCATATAGAAGGGGTTCAAAGGGGAAAATGCTGAGCGTCATCTTTTTTCGCGGAATGGTGAGCAATTCCGTTAAGGATTCTAATCTCCTCAGCACAAAAGGCTGAAAAATGTAAAGTTATGGAGTAAACTGGTGGAGGATTAAACCGCCAACATCAATGAAGTCAAGATGAAGTTCCATTCCTATCTTGAGGGATTCAAATGGCGCATTTATCCTTGTTAAAATTTTTCCAATTCCTTCAAGTTCAACAATTCCTATCACATCGGGCTTTCCAAACCTCAATGACCTCTCCTGCTGTGTGAATGCATATAGCTTTCCTTTTTTCGGCATATCCACCCATTCTATATCCTCTCCGAGGCAGTGAGGGCAGAAGGGTCGCGGTGGAAAGAATGGTTTTTCGCACTTTTTACATTTGGTTGTTTTGAATTCTTTGTTTGAAAGAAACTCGTAAAACTTCTTTGTAGCACTATCTCCATAATGTTCAAGTGCCTTCTGTGTGTAACTCTTTATTATCTCCGATAGTTCCATTTTTAATCCCTTTCAAGTATGAAAACTATTCCGCCGTTGAGCATTCCATGTTCAGCATGAACAAGCCCTGTCTTTGCATTTTTCACATTTCTTTCACCCCATTTTTCCGATAGATGTCCGTAGACCTCAACCATTTCAGCAAGTGGAGTTACTGCCGCAGGATGTCCTAACGAAAGCCTTCCGCCCGATGGGTCAACCACTGTTTTTCCCCCGTATGTCCAGCTTCCATCTTCAAATCCAACCCATGCCTTTCCTTCCTCAGCAAGGCCAAGTCCTTCAAGGATCATAAGCTCTGTAGCAGTGAAAACTCCGTAAATTTCTGCGACATCCAGTTCCTGAGGTTTCTTTCCGGAAAGTTCGTAGGCCTGCTGGGCTGCCTTTCTTACCGAAATGAACCTTGTTATGCTCTCAGCAGAGTTTATAAAATGGGAGGAATGGTGAAATTCTCCGCATCCGGTTATATATACACCGTCTTTTTTTCCATCGTCTTTTCCAAAAATTATACAGCCAGCTCCACTTGAAAAAGGCGAACAATCAAGAAGCCTCAGGGGCGGGCTCAGTTCCCTTGAAGATTTCACATCCTCAACGGTAATGGACGTTCTGTATTCTGCGAGGGGGTTTCTTTCTGCATGCTTTCTCAACACAACTGCAACATTGGCAATTTTTTCGTATGGGACATTAAACTCATACATATACCTCTGGGCGCTCATTGCGTAATATGGAATTGGAGCTCCAATTCCATAAGGTGCATCATAAACTCCGTAAAGACATGTCTGCATGAGGACAGCGTATTTTAAGAAGTATTCAAAGTCTTCTGGTATATCTGCTGCTCTCCAGTCAAGGGCAATCACACAGGCAGTGTTTATTCTTCCAGAAAGAATATCCTCAGCAGCAGCCCTCATTGCTATTGCTGATGTGCATCCACCGCATTCAATCATGGATAGGGTTTTTGTTGAAAGTCCGAGATATTCAATGAGTTCGCAGGCGTGCATAAAACTTGGAGGTCCCGCAAGCCCTGGCGGAGTTACATAAAGTCCATCTATATCCTCTTTCTGAATTCCCGCATCCTTTAGTGCCTCTTTGAAGACCTCAAATGTGACTTCCCTTATGCTTTTAGGAAGGCTTTTTTGAAATTTCGTGTAAACCCCGCCGAGAATCCTTACTCTGTTTTGTTTGCTTATCATTGGTTAACAGGATGTTCTTTCTTGGCGAGTTCTCTCAGTTCTCTTTTGAGAATCTTTCCCATGGGATTTCTTGGAAAGTCTTCAACAAAGGAGATGTATTTGGGCACCTTGTGCTTCGCCAGTTTTGATTCAAGATACTTCCTCAGCTCCTCCTCCGTAAGTGAGGGGTCTTTCTTACGGACATAAGCCTTTACTTCCTCTCCCATTATAGGGTCCGGGACGCCGACAACTGCTGCTTCAAGGACCTTTGGATGTTCCTGAATGAAGTCTTCAATTTCTTTGGGGAAAATGTTTTCTCCTCCTCTGATTATCATATCCTTTTTCCTTCCAACGATATAGAAATAATTATCTTCATCGTAATACCCCATATCTCCTGTATGGAGCCAGCCCTGTTCATCTATGGTTTCCCTTGTAGCCTTTTCGTCTTTATAATATCCCTTCATTACATTCTCACCCCTTATGACAATTTCTCCTATTTGCCTCGGACCGAGAAGATTTCCCTTTTCGTCCATTATTGCGACTTCCTGCCCGGGAAGAGGTTTTCCAATTGAGCCTATCTTTCTTTCACCGAAGGGATTCATGGTGCTTGCAACTGTCCCTTCTGTTAATCCATATCCTTCGTAAACCATCACTCCGAACTTTTCCTCAAACCTTTTTATCGTTTCTGGAGATATCTCCGCAGCTCCTGTTATTGCCAGAACGAATGAACTCCTGTCATATTTTTTGTAGTTCTCATCATCCTTCAGAAGTATGTTATATACCGCTGGAACCGCACTCATGACATTTACCTTATATCTTTCTACAACAGCCCAGAATTCCCTTGCTGAAAACTTCTTTCTAAGGCATATAGTAAAACCGTTGTTTATACATGCTATACTCGTCATCATTGCATTCACATGATATAGAGGAAGGATTACGAGAAACACAAGATTGAGGGAAGCCCCCAGAGCCATTCCTCCGCCGAGTATCCCGCCTTCTCTTGCTTTATAATAGGAAAGGATATTTCTGTGAAGAAGAGGAACTCCCTTTGGTTTTCCTGTGGTCCCGGCGGTATAAAACAGAAATGCCATATCGTCAAGGTCTGCTGCGAGTTCCCAGTCTCTATAGGGTGAGGCTTCTTCCATAAGCGTTGTGTAATCAAGTCCCCTTCCTGCAGGTATCTTTTCAACGATTATTATGTGTTTGAGATTTGGAAGTCTGTGTTTTATGTTTTCAACAACAGGCAAAAAGTCCTCATGAACTATAACACCTTTCGCCTCTGAATGTGAAAGTTGATGGTGAACTTCCTCCTCTTTCCACTCTGTGTTTATAGGCGATGCTGCCACTCCTATTTTGTGGGCACCGAAAAAGGAAATAAGGGTTTCCGGAGAGTTATAAAGGAATACGCCAAGGATGTCTCCCTTCTGGAAACCGAGTTTTCTCAGAACATTTGCGAATCTTGTCGCTTTTTCATTGAGCTGAGCATAGGTATAGGTGTCGTCGTAGTAGTAGAGGGCAATTTTGTCTTTTAATTCCTCAGCCCTCTTTTCCAGCATTTCTCCTAAACTTCTGAAGGGGTATTCGCTCATTTTTACCTCCTTTTTCTTTTTAATTACTGTTTTATACTATAGTAATACCATTTATTACAATAATATCAAATTTTTTAAGTGTCAAGTGATTTTGAAGTCTTTGAAAAAATGTAACCATTTTTGATTGTAAATGCGGTAAGTCCTTTGAACGTGGTTTAAAATTTTAAAAATTTCAGGCGATGGGTGCTTTATTCTTTTTGCTTGAAATGTGATTTTTTGAGGTTATCATTGGAAAATGATGACGATAAAATTAGCACTCATAGACTGGGTAATCATTATTCTCTATTTTGGATTCATCATTGGAATAGGTTTGTATTTAAGAAAATTCACTATCACGGGGGAGGATTTCTTCCTTGCGGGAAGAAGAAGCAGTTCCTGGGTGGCAGGGCTTGCCTTCCTTTCAGCAAATCTCGGTGCCCTTGAAATACTCGGATGGACGGGTGCTACATATAAGTATGGAATTTATACAGCCCATTTCTACTGGATTGGTGCAATTCCTGCAATGTTATTTCTTGCCCTGTACATGATGCCATTTTACTACAGCAGTAAAATTCACTCTGTTCCTGGATATCTTAAACTCAGGTTTGATGAAAAAACGAGGGTTTTGAATGCAGTTTCCTTCGCCATTATGACAATTCTTATGTCTGGCATAAATATGTATCTTATGGCTCTCATCTTCCACATGTTTCTCGGGTGGAACTGGGATATTTCAATATGGGTTTCTGCTTTAACAGTTGCTATTTATGTAGCTCTTGGAGGTCTTACTTCTGCAATATTTACGGAAATCGTCCAGTTTTTCCTTATCTGGTTTGGGCTTTTCCTCGTTGCAATTCTTGGAATAATTGAAGTTAAAGGGAATCTCCTTCAGGAGCTTCCTTCATCTATGGCTTCTTTATGGGCTACCTCCGCTGACCCATCAAAAAACCCTATGGGAGTTACATGGCCTGGTATAGTTCTTGGTCTCGGGTTTGTGCTATCCTTTGGATACTGGACCACGGACTTTCTCGTTGTTCAGCGTGCTTTCTCTTCAAGGGATTTAAGGACAGCGCAGATGTGTCCCATAATTGCTTCATACTTCAAAATGGCATTTCCTGTTATTGTGGTTGGAGGGGGACTTATAGCATGGAAACTTTCCTCTGAGAAGGTTATTTCACTTTTCGTAGATGAAAAAGGAAATATAATCCACGATTCAGCTCTTCCTGTTCTCATTGCGAGATATTACCCCCACGGTCTGGTAGGGCTCGGAGTGACTGCTCTGCTTGCGGGTTTCATGGCCGGTCAGGCCGGGAACATAAGTGCCTTTAATACTGTATGGACATACGACATATACAAGGCAATTATAAAAAAGGATGCGAGTGAGTCACATCTTGTATGGATGGGAAGGTTTATTACGGTGGCTGGAATATTACTGAGTGTGGGCGCAGCTTACTGGGCTAAGCAGTTTCCTACAATTATGGATTACATTCAGGCGATATTCTCCTGGGTTAATGCTCCTCTTTTTGCAACCATCCTCCTTGGCATGTTCTGGAAGAGGACGACCCCTGACGGGGCATTTTATGGACTTCTTGCGGGTATGCTTTCTTCATTCTTTATGTTTCTGGCATTGCGATTTGGATGGATAAACCCTTATTTTCTCACATTCTCTCAAACGCCAAGTGATATGAGCAATAATCTGTGGAGGGCATGGTGGGCATGGCTTATATGTTTTGTCGTGACAATTATCGTAAGTCTATTCACAAAGCCGAAGAATGATGAAGAACTAAAGGGACTCGTTAGAGGACTTACACCACTTCCTGATGCAAAATCATATCCCCTTTTGAAAAGACCTTCTTTCTGGGCTCTCATTTCCCTTTTGATACTTATAATTTTAAATGTCTACTTCTGGTAAAATGAAGATGCTTCCTGTATGGTTCTGGGTAGGAATTGTGCTGATTGTATACGGTATTATTATTATCGGGTGTGGAATATATTATCTTTTTCACCCCTCCAATACTGCTCTTTCCCATCTCCATCCAAGTCTATGGTGGGGAGGAATTATGTTTGGAGGAGGAATAATTCTTCTACTCATAGGAAAAAGGGGGTGATTTAAAATAAAGGATGAACTTAAAAAGAAAGCTGTAGAGCTGTTTGGAGAAGGAGATTATATTTTTACGTCTGCACCTGGAAGGGTTAATCTTATAGGTGAACATACCGATTACCACGAAGGTTTTGTCCTGCCAGTAGCAATTCACCTGAAAACCTATGCGGTGGGAAAGAGAAGCAAAAGGATAAGGATATATTCAGATAACTTTGGAGATTTCGCAGAGGGCGAAGTTTCATCCCTTTCCCCCCCTGAAAAACCGGACTGGAAATCATATCTTCTCGGTGCGGGATACATCCTAAGAGAAAATGGATATAAAATAGAGGGTATTGATGGGGTGGTTAAGGGCTATGTGCCTTTGGGAGGTGGATTGAGTTCATCTGCTTCAGTTGAGGTCACAATAACTGCTCTGTGGAGCGCTCTTTATAACTTAAATCTCTCCTTGTGGGAGATTGTTCATTTTTCAAAGGCTCTTGAAAATAAATTTGTAGGGGTCCCGTGCGGGATAATGGACCAGACAGCAGCGGTTTTCGGGAAAAAGGGATTTGCGATTTTTCTTGATTGTAGAAGTCTTAAGTTTGAGTATGTAAAAATTCCAGAGGAGTGGAATATTGTGGTATGTGATACAAGGGTGAAGCGCTCTCTTGCTTCATCGGAATACAAAAAGAGACAGGTTGAATGTTCTGAGTGCCTCTCTGCTATCAAAAAGAGGCATCCTGAAGTTAAGAGTCTGAGGGATGTAAAAAGGGAATGGATTGCTGAGGTGGCAAACGAGGTTTCGCCGGTTGCCATAAAAAGGTGCAGATATGTTCTTGAAGAAAATGACAGGGTGATAAAGGCAATTTCAGCATTTGAAAAGGGGGATGCTGAAGTTATAGGAGAACTCTTTTTAAAATCCCATAAGGGATTGAGGGATGAATATGAGGTGAGCTGTGAGGAACTGGATTTTCTTGTGGAAAATGCCTACAAAATAAAGGGAGTGATCGGAGCAAGGATGACAGGAGCAGGGTTTGGAGGAAATACTGTAAATCTTGTGAAGTCCGAATATGTTGATGGGTTTGTTGAGGAAATTAAAAAGAGATACAGGGAGGGAATGGGAAGGGAGCCTGTTGTGAGGGTTCTTTCTTCATCTGATGGACTCCTGATAGAAAAATAGGATTTTTATTCCCTTATATTTCCCCTTGCCAGGGAAGCGAATATCCCTGCGGTGCAAAGGACAGTTGAGATTCCCATAGAAATTTTGATGCTTTTCATCAAGAGGTGCAGGGTTGCGGAAGTAATTTTTTCCCTTCCGGCTATTGCGGAAATGACGAGGGTTGCTATTCCCATGCTGAACATCTGTCCTGTTAACCTCATGGTTGCAAGGGTTGCTGATGCAATTCCATAGTTTTTCTTTTCCACAGAACTCATCACAGCATTTGTGTTAGGAGAGGCGAAGAGCGCAAATCCTATTCCGTGGAATAAAAGATTAAAAAGGACGAAATAGATTGAGGTTCCCTCTTTAAGAAAGATGAAAAGGAAAAAGCAAAAGGCAGTTAATCCCATTCCTGATGAAGCGAGGATTCTCGGCTCAATTTTATCGGATGCCCTTCCAGTGAATGGAGAAAATATAGCCATCATTACCGGTCTTGCCATTAGAATCAGTCCAGCGGTTCTTGCATCAAGTCCTTTTATAAACTGAAGGTATAAACTCAACAGAAATCCCGCAGAGTATGAGGCACTATAATGAATAAAGGTGGCGAGATTTGAGAAGGAAAATGCCCTGTTGTTTTTGAAAAGTCCTATATTCAACATCGGATTTTCCTCTCTTTCTTCTAATTTTAAAAAAATCAAAAAGAGGAAAGCACTCAATGTTATAAGAAGAATTCCCACCATTTTTGAGACATAAGAAAATCCGAGCATAAAGCTGATAATAAAAGTCCCGTATATTATTGAACCCTTCATATCAAATCTTTCTTTTCCTGTTTCAACTTCTATACCTTTTAATTTCCACAGGAGGACGCTGAGGGTAACGAGCCCAAGGAGTGCGTTGAAGAAAAATATGCTCCTCCATCCTGTATGCTGGGTTAGAATTCCACCTATGAATGGACCTGCAGAAAGCCCGATATAGGTTGAAGCTGTGGTTATTCCGAGAGCCCTCCCTCTTTCACCTGCTCCAAATACCGAAGTAACAAGGGCAACGCTCGTCCCGAAAATCATCGCTCCTCCTATTCCGTGAAGTAACCGAAAAATTAGAAGAAGTTTTGATGAATTGGCAATACCTGTAAGAAAGGAAAAAATGGTATAAATTATAATCCCCCATTTAAAGATTCTCCTTTTCCCATAAATGTCTGAAAGCTTTCCAAATGGCAAAAGAAAAACAGCAGAGGAAAGGAGATAGGATGTTGGAATCCATGAGAGTAGAAGGGCATTCATTGAAAACTCCTTTGCAATTGCTGGAAGGGCTACATTTATTGATGAGCCCATAAAAGGGGTGAGAAAGGCTCCAAGTGTAGCAACTATGAGGGTAGCAGTCTGAAGGGATTTTTTAGAGTTTTGCATTTTTAAATTGGCAGGATAAGTCCGCCTTTCGGAATAATTGATACAGGAGCATCCTTTCCGACAATTTCATAAGCCAAATGAAGTGCCTCTTCCAGTGAAGAAGCATATCTGCAAAATGTCTCTTTTACTTCCTCTTCTCGCAGAGAGGAAACGAGGAAAATCTGGTGCTTTTCGGGAAGATAATTCGTAAGCCCGATTCTGTAAATCATTTCATTTATCACATTCAATGATGAGCCATATCCCTTATCACATTCAGCACATACTATCACTACTCCTGAATCTCCGTTCAGGGTTTTTCCTGCAGGTGGAACAAGTTTTGAAGCCTGATACAAATTTATACTCACTGGAACCCCATCTGAAACGATACATATCTTTGCAAGTTTCTGCGTTTTTACTTCACACACCTTTCTTGCCCACACTACCCCCTCTCTGTGTGCCTTTACAAGGTCACCTGCCACCGCCCTTACCACTTCCTTTTTACCGTTCATCACCACATTGAAAATAAAATCAATTCCTGCCATCCTTCCCGCCTCTTCCATGTCTTCTCTTATAGGGTTTCCATCCACTATTCCCAGTCTCGCATTTGGAAGGGGTTTCATTATATGGTTGTTTGCAATGGTGTAAAATCCGCACACTCCGGGTAAAAGGCTTTTTGCTCCCCCTGAATATCCGGTGAAGTAGTGGGGCTTTATATGACCGATAAGAATTTTTACATCCGCTTCAGCCACCTCTTTGTTTACCCACACTTCTGTTCCCCTTGATGTTTTTCCAATGTGTATAAGATTGCTTTCGTCCATTGAGTTGTGCTGAACTATTCTGAATCTTTTACATATTTCCTCACCGAGGTGGTGCAGGCTTCTTTCATCTACTGGATGGTTTCCATTTGCTATCACAATCGTAATGTTTTCATCCGGTATTCCCTTTAATTCTTCAAGAAGTGCTTCTATCATCTCCTTCTTGGGGTATATCCTCGTCCTGTCACTCACTACTATTGCTATTCTCTTTTTTCCTTTTACAATTTCAGAAATCTGCTTAGTGCCTATTGGATTTTTCAAAGCCCTTCTGAATTCTTCATGAACGTCTTTTACTCCTTCCACAGGATTTGGATGTAAAATTTCAACTGTGTTTTTTGGCTTTTCTATTTCAAGAGGGTAGCTCCCATATTCCAGTTTTATTTTTTCCATTTTACCCCCTTTTCATTCCAAGAATTGCTTCCGTGTTGACCGGTGGAAAATCGTATTTATCCACCGGTATTTCTACAATGCACGGCTTTTTCTCCCTGATTACTTCCCTTAAAATCTCTTCTACGTCCTCAGATTTTTCTATCCTGAAGCCTTTTGCCCCAAATGCATCTGCAAGTTTGAGGAAATCCGGATTAGTATGTTCTGTGCCATAAGATATTCCGAGAGCCATCATCTGGGTTGCGAGAAGAACCCTGTAAGAATTGTCATTCAATATGAAAGCCTTAACATCTATTTTTTCCCTCACTGCTGTTTCCACATCCTGAAGGGTCATCATAAAATCGCCATCTCCAAGAATACTGATAACTTCTCTCTCGGGAAATAGAAGCTTTGCAGAAAGTGCAGCAGGATATCCGAAACCCATAGCCCCAAAATTATTGGAAGAAAGGAAGGTTTTTGGCTTATAACAGGTGAGGTAATAATTTGCGTAGAGGAGGTGAGTGCCCTGTCCGGTAGTTATTATTGCATCTTCGGGAAGCATTTCTCTCAACTTTTTCAGGATGAGGGCGGGAGAAACAGGCTTCTTATCGGGACTGGAAAAGTTTTTAAGAACTTCATCCCATTCTCTCTTTTTGATTTTCAATTCCTCAAGCCATTCACTTTTTGGGGAGATCGCGGGAAATTCTGAAATTTTTTCAACGAAGGCAAAGGCGTCCGCATGTATTCTGGTAGAAATTTCTACAGGATATTTCTTTTTAAAGACCGATTCATCGGCGTTTACCATCACAATATTTTGTGCAGAAGGCAACCATGTATCTTCGTATGTCAGGGTGTCAGAGAGGGTGCATCCGAGAAGGAGGAGAAAATCGGCGTTTTTGAAGGCGTAATCGGCTGCGGGATTTCCTCCAGCAAATCCTGCCTTTCCCATACACAGAGGATGATTTTCAGGCACGCACCCCCTTCCATTTCCTGTGGTTACTAAAGGAATGGAATTCTTCTCAAGGAAATTTATAAGTTTTGAAGAGATTTTTTCAGAATTTGCACCACCACCTGCTACGATTAAAGGTCTTTTTGAATTTTTGAGAGAGGTATAAAAACTTCTGATTTCTTCTTCACCAGGGATAGGGGGAGAAGGTATGGTAAGGTCAATCTCTATTGAGCTTATATTTTTTTCTTCCATCCAGATATCTTCTGGAACTTCTATCATCACAGGACCTTTCGCTTCTTTGATTGAGGTTTTATAAGCCATTGAAAAAATTTGAGGAATATCTTCCACTTTCTCTACATAAAGAAAATCCTTACATATTTTCTCAAAAACTCCCCTGTGGTCAATCTCAAGAAATCCATCCCTTCCCCTCTTTTTTCTCCTTTTTCCACCGGTTATAGCAATTACAGGGGAGCAATCTTTGCTTGCAATAGCAACAGGAAGGGCTATGTTAAGTGTTCCAGCTCCTGAATGGGTGAGGACAATCCCCGGTTTATCTGTTAATCTTCCCTCCGCATCAGCCATTGAACATGCAGTTTGTTCATGCCTGCAAGAGATATACTTTATTTTTTCTTTTTCTTCATAGAGAGAATTAACGAAATCAATAACAGAGGTTCCGACAACCCCATATACTCTTTTTACGCCAGCCTTTAACAGGCACTCAACAAGAATCCTACCACCGGTCATGAAAAAATTATACATCTATTAAAACTGAAATAAAGGAAAACAACCATTTTCCACCCCTCAAGGGTTCTGATAGAAAAAATAAATGTACTGTACATAGAGATCATTACCACTTTGTGAGTGTTTGTGAGGGGCTTCGCCCCTCACGCTCCCCATTTTTATTTTTTTATCTTTTTTGGCGAAAGGGATATGTTGATAAATGGGAATTAT
>Ga0272445_1000470_pt1 | contig 37903 bp, 42 predicted proteins | sample YNPCB0031_FD_194404 | JGI IMG/M metagenome (GOLD analysis project Ga0272445, IMG submission 194404) | Hot spring sediment microbial communities from Yellowstone National Park, WY, United States - YNP-CB-003-1 | ecosystem: Environmental > Aquatic > Thermal springs > Hot (42-90C) > Sediment... | reverse complement strand
TTCATAATTCTGAATTAATGACCTGAAGAAATTATACTTTTCTTTGAGATAAGAAATTAATTCTTCAAGGGTCTTGTTCTGGTTTTCCTTTATATAGGATAAGGCTTCTTTTACCTCTTCATTAATAGCCCGTCCCATAGTATAACAGGGAATACCTGAAGCCTTTAAAGAGGATTCCATCTGATATGCCTGAAGATTCGTCCTCATGAGGACAGCCATGTCTGAAAAACTTAGACCCCTTTGCTGACTCATACCATGGCTGGTCTTAAAGAGGTTGTAATGGCTTGTTCCACCGAGTTTTTCTTCAATAGTATTTATAATAAATTGAACCTCACCATCTTCATCCGGAGCAGAAACGACCTTTATCTTTTTACCTTCTCCCTTCAGGGCTTTGATAACCCTGGGTATCCTCTTTGTATTTTTTTCGATAAGGAATTCTGAAGCCTTTACCACAAAGGCCTGAGAGCGATAATTAGTATCCAGTATAAACCTCTTTGCAGAAGGATAGTCTTTTTCGAAATTCAGAAAGTTTTCTACATTTGCTCCCCTGAAGGAATAAATGGACTGATCAGGGTCACCTACAGCATAGATATTCTGAGGGGAAAGGGCTTTTATTAACCTGTATTGAAGAAGATTGATATCCTGATATTCATCAATTATAAGATGGAGCTCTGGCCTCGTATAAATCCTTTGAATCTCAGGAATTGATAGGAGTTCAAGGGCCTTTAATATCAGATCGTCATAATCAAGGGCTCCCTCTTTTTTTAAAACCTCTTGATACCTGTTAAAGATCTCCCCTGTTTTTTCATCAGGCGTAAGGAGAAAATTCTTTATTGCAGATATCCTCTCGATTATATCTCCTGACCTTACCCTTCCTGTAATATTTTTTATAATCACCTTCTGCTCTTCTCTTGTAATAATCTTAAAAGGTTCAAGGGTGTTGTCCCTTATGACCTTGAGGCCGAGCATATGAAATGTACCAGTAAATAGACCTTTGAAATCACTAATAACCCTTAGCCTGTTTCTGAGTTCAAGGCCTGCCCTGTTTGTGAAGGTAATGGCAATAATATCCTCTGGCCTTACTCCCTGATAAAGGAGATAGGCAATCCTTCTCACAATTGTCATGGTCTTTCCTGTCCCTGGACCTGCAATAACAAGGACAGCCCTATCCTGAGCTGTTACAGCAAGTCTCTGGGATTCATTGAGACCATCAAGTATTTTATCAATATCCATTATTCTGCAAGGAGCCTTTTAATCAGCATTGTTCCATAGCTTCCCCTCGGAAGCTCGAAATTAAGATAAAGGGCCTTTTTACCACTGTAAAAGTCGTCATCTTTTATTGAATACTCCTTAATCACTGGTATAACAATAAAAGGCCTGTTAGTAGTACTAAAAAAGGCCTTTCTTATTTTTTTGAGATTAAATTGAGGAGGCCTTAATTCTAATTCTTTAAGGATACCATTATAAATCTCAGTGGTAAGCTCATCGGGCATTGAGGTCTTATGGGATGCCGTGGGTATAAGGAGACTTTTCATATAATCAAAGACCTGTGGTCTTCTGTAAAATATATAATACCAGAAATTACCTCTGTACTTAATAAGGTCCCCTCCATAAATCATTACCACCCTTTCAGCCACCCTGTTCCAGATGTAAGACTGAAAAGCTGAAAAGAAAAGAGAGAGTTCTTCCTCAGGAATCTTCTGAAGGATTCTTAAAAATGGAGATGGCTCCTTCTTTATCAATATCTTAAAGGCCTCTTTTTCAAAAGAAGTCTTTGCCCTGTTAAGACAGGCCTCCCAGTTTCCCCAGTTTTCGTAGAAAAACCTCTTTCTATCTTTTTCATCCTTTTTATCTTCAGGATGGATTGCCGTCAGATAGATCTTTAATGCACCATTATAATGCCTTTTCAATATCTTTTCTGCAATAAAACCCTGCTGAGATGAATAGCTTCCGAATCTCTGGTCATCAAAGTAATTCGGATAGCCATATTCTCTGACAAAGGGTAATTCTGCCATAACCCTCTCTATCTCATTCTGATTCATATCCCTGACCATCACCTTAAAGATATTCCCTTCTATAAGGTCTGGACCCATTGGTCTATCCATATCACCCACATATTTCAGACTGAAGGACTCCTCAGAGATATCCTTTATCTTTTCATCTTCTATGGTTATGTACTGACTTGTAAGGCCGTATCTGTCCTTTTTCCCACCATAGGAGAATCTCTTGAAAGAAATCCCAAGCCTTTTAGATAATTTTATTAGAAGGTCAACAGTGTTGAAATTCCTTTTTGTAAGTTGATAGACCCTGTATCTACCTCCTTCCTTGAACGGAAGTGAGGCCCTCTCCTCAACAATAAAATCCTCTGGTCTTACTTTTATCTTCATGGAAGGTTTGGTTGACTCAATATAGAATGTTTGTTATAGTATAAGTAAATTCATGCTTCATAAACAAATCTCATGATACCGAGGATTGAGCTTTTTAAAGACCTTTCTGAAAAAGAATTATCAGAGGTTGAGGCCCTTTCAGAAAAGATAAGTTTTAAGAAAAAAGATACGATATTTTCTGAAGGAGAACCCTCTGATTGGTTTTATATCCTTCTTAAAGGCAAAATAAAGATAACAAAACTTTCCTATGACGGTAAGGAGATAATCCTCGAATTAATACAGGCACCTGATTTCTTTGGTGGTCTTGCTGTGTTAAAAGGTTTTCCCTATCCAGCCAGTGCGATATGTCTTGAGGATTGCGAGGTTCTGAGGATTCCGAAAAAGGCCTTCCTGAGGCTTGTGGATAAATATCCTTCTATCAGCAAGGCAATGCTATCTTTTTTAATAGAGAGGGTAAAGGTTACTCAGGAGACCCTTAAGAATGTTGCCCTTGAAAGGGTCGAGACAAGGATAGCCTCTGCCCTCTTGAGGCTCTCAGAAAAGTATGGGAAAGAGGACAGGGAGGGGATATTGATTGATGTAAGGCTTACAAAACAGGAGCTTGCTGATATGGTTGGCACAACAGTGGAGACAGCCATCAGGACAATGAGCAGGTTTAAAAAATCAGGCTATATTACCGAAAGGGACGGAAAGACCATTATAACCAATCCTATTAAACTAAAAGAAATTGCCGAGTCCTGATAAGTTTATTGTCCTTCCTTTGAATAAAGGGTTGCTATCATGTTGTAAAAAAATATCACTATTGAAAGGCCTTCGAGGATCCCTGAGGCAACCGTCAGCCCTCTGTAAATAGAATTGCCAGGATTATAGGTCTCGAGGGTATAAAATAAAAGCATACCAATAAGTCCGATATTTGCAATATAGAACTGTATCTCTCCAAGGACCTTGCTCTTGATGATCCTTCCAACAAATCTTGGAAGGATATGGTATCCCACCCCATAGATCATCATGGATACCCATCCGAGCATATTCAAATGGGAATGGACAAACTTCAGTCTCAGAAGTTCTGGATTGTAAAGCATAAGGATACCAAAAATTGTTGATATGAATAGATACACAATACTTGCACCAATAAAATTCTTTACAAAACGATCCATAATTTAACCTCCCTCTGTTTTATTCTTAAGCCTTCTAAACTCTCACAAGGTATCTTATGCCGTGACTTTCAAATTCTTTAAATATCTTCATAAATCATTGTAGAGGTTATTAGGGAGGATATTCTATGATTCAGGTCATAAAGGAGTCACTGGCCTCTATCAGCACCTATCAAGGAATGGACTTCTTTCATGAGGTCATCGATGTCCTTAAATTGTCTGTAAACAGAGGCAAATCTGACATAAGCTACTTTATCGAGCTTCTTAAGGTTTTCCATTACATCCTCGCCTATCCAGCTCGATGGAATCTCTTTTACTCCCAGATTAATAAGTTTCTTCTCAATAGAATCTACTATGCCTTCAAGGGTATCTATTGCAATGGGTCTCTTTTCACAGGCCTTTTTCAGCCCAGTTAGAATTTTATTTCTTTCAAAAGGCTCCCGCCTTCCATCCTTCTTTATCACAAGGGGCAAGACATCTTCTACTCTTTCATAGGAGGTAAATCTCTTTTTACAGGCAAGACATTCTCTCATCCTTCTTATGGCATCTCCTTCCTTAGAGGTTCTGGAATCTATTACCCTATCTTCAAGATTCCCGCAGAAAGGACATCTCATTCTTATCTCCTATCTTTGAAAAGTTTCAGCAAGTCTTTTTTCATAAATAGGAAAGGCATGACATAGCTCTCTAACTCGTTCCCTGATTCTCAAGATATGCTGTTTGTTTTTTATATTCTGGAGAACTTCTGTTATGAACTCAGCAATCTTTACCATCTCTTCTTCTGTCATACCCCTTGTGGTTACACAGGGTGTCCCAAGCCTTATTCCTGATGTTACTGATGGAGGCGTATCATCGTAAGGAATAGAATTTTTATTAACTGTTATCCCTGCCATATCCAGGGCTTCTTCTGCCTCTTTTCCAGTAATTCCTGTACCTCTTAAATCAACAAGGAATAGATGATTGTCTGTCCCGCCTGATATGATCTTGAATCCCCTCTTAATAAGCTCCTGTGCAAGTCTCTTTGCATTCTTGACGATCTGAGCCTGGTATCTCTTGAACCTTTCAGTAAGGGCCTCTTTAAAGGCAACGGCCTTTGCAGCTATTACATGAACAAGGGGGCCTCCCTGAATGCCAGGGAATATCATTCTGTCTATAACCTTTGCATACTCTTTTTTACACATTATCATACCGCCCCTTGGTCCCCTGAGGGTTTTGTGAGTGGTTGTTGTCACAAAATCAGCATAAGGCACAGGTGATGGATGGAGACCAGCAGCTACAAGGCCTGCTATATGGGCAATGTCTGCAAGAAGGTAAGCTCCAACTTCCCGTGCTATTTCTGCAAATTTTTCAAAATCTATAATCCTTGAATAGGCACTCGCTCCAACAATAATAAGCTTAGGTTTATGTTCCTTTGCAAGCCTCCTGACTTCGTTGTAGTCAATATATCCATTTTCATCTACACCATAAAAAAATGTCCTGTAAAGCATCCCGGAAAAGTTTGCAGGGGCCCCATGGGAGAGATGTCCACCATGTTTGAGGCTCATACCGAGGATTGTATCTCCTGGTTTTAAAAATCCAAGAAGGACTGCCATATTCGCCTGTGTGCCTGAATGGGGCTGGACATTCACATGTTCTGCTCCAAAAAGCTCCTTTGCCCTCTTAATGGCAAGCTCTTCTACTTTATCAGCAAACTCACAGCCTCCATAATACCTTTTACCTGGATACCCCTCTGCATATTTATTTGTAAAGACAGAACCCTGGGCCTCAAGAACTGCTGGACTCACATAGTTTTCAGAGGCGATAAGGACTATCTTCTCCTCCTCTCTGAGAATCTCCTCTCTTATCGCCTCATAGACCTCTGGGTCAGCAAGTTTCAGGTTTTCGTATTCCATATTCTGTACCTCTCTTCAATAGATTTTATCTTTTCGATTCTTCTCAAGTGTCTTCCTCCTTCAAACTCTGTTGTAAACCAGGTCTTCAATATCTCTTTTGCAAGGTCAACTCCAACTATCCTTCCTCCAATGACGAGGACATTGGCATCATTGTGGAGTCTTGAAAATCTTGCTGTATAAAGGTCATTACAGAGAGAGGCTCTGATACCCGGGAACTTATTTGCAACAATAGACATACCAATACCTGTACCACATATAAGGACTCCTCTATCAACTTTATTTGAAGAGACTGCTTCAGAGACCTTTTCCCCAAAATCAGGATAGTCAACTGATTCAGGGGTCTGAGGGCCAAAATCTATACATTCATGACCCAGCTCCTCAAGAATCTTCTTTAGCTCCCTCTTAAGGTGAAAACCAGCATGGTCAGAGCCTATTGCTACTCGCATAAATTATCATATATAAGAATTTAAAAACCTGTCAACATCGGATAGTAGATTATATTTTTTCTATTTCCTCTTTAAAATATCTATAGGCTTCATCGTCGAAAATACAAAACTCCACGAGCTCAAGAGTTGATTCTGGTCTTTCTTTAAAGAACTTAACAACCTCTCCAACGAGTATCTTTGCACATCGATCCTTTGGGAATCCAAATATCCCTGCACTTATAGCGGGTACTGATATACTTTTAAAACCCCTCTCTGTTGCAAGCAAAAGGACACTATTTATGGCACTCCTCAGTTTTTTGTCTTCATCACCCTCTCCCATCCTCGGTCCTACAGCATGGATAACCCATGGAGCCTTCAATTTTCCACCTGTTGTAATGGCAGCCTGACCAACAGGCACATAACCTATCCTGTCACTCTCTTCCTGTATGACCTGACCACCCTTTTTCACAATAGCACCAGCAACTCCTCCACCGTGTTTGAGATAACTGTTAGCAGCATTAACTATGGCATCTACCTCCCGCTCGGTAATATCACCCTTAACGAGGACTATCCTTTTCTTCCCTATAATTTTTTCAATTGACATGGCCTTCCCTCCTTTCTATATTTTAGTTATTATATAAAAGTATGTCCCTTCCATTAAAGATAATAGAAAAATACTACAGGCCTGGCTCAAAGGCCTACAGGCTTCTTCTGGAGCATGGAGAGGCTGTGAAAAAAAAGGCCCTTGAGATAGCAGAGAAGGTCTCTGACCTCAAGCCTGATATAGGGTTTATAAAAGAGGCCTCTTTGCTTCATGATATTGGCATTATCTACACAAACTCTCCACTTCTTGGATGTTATGGCAGGGAACCCTATATTGCCCATGGTTATCTCGGAAGAAGGCTTCTCGAAGAAGAAGGGCTCCCCCTTCACGGCCTTGTTGCTGAAAGGCATGTGGGCGCTGGTATAACTGAAAAAGATATTAAAGAGAAAGGCCTTCCCTTACCCCTGAGAGATATGATTCCAATGAGTCTTGAAGAAAAGATTGTATGTGTTGCTGATAAGTTCTTTTCAAAAAACAGAGATTGCCATACCGTGGAAAAGCCCCTGGCAGTAGTAATTGAAGAGGTCTCAAGATACGGAAAAGAAAAAGTAGAATTCTTCATGAGCCTTTTAAAGGAATTAAGGCTTATAGATGGACATTCCTGAGGCTCTGACCTTTTCTATCAAAGACTGCCCTGCCTATAATAATTGTAGCGGGTCTTTCTTTTATCTCAGGAGCCCTGATACAAAGCCTTTCCTCTCTTAATTTTACCTGTTCTATAACACCAATTGCCATGTCATTGTTATTACTATCTCTAAGAGAGACAATCCTGTTTTTTAAGACCATTGCCTCCATAGAAAGTCTCTCTCCCATAAAAATAATACCTGTATCATTGAGATTGAATTCCATAACAGGAGCCCCTTCAAGGTAGGAAAGCATCCTTTTGTATCTATACTCTGCCCTCTCCTGAGGTGACTTGTGCCTGACAGAAGAGGGTCTTATAGTGATTATCTCTGTCTTCTGATGAATGTAGGGTCCGAGGATATGGCTGAGTTCATTCTCCCGCTCAAGACTTATTATCACATCAGGCCTCAAGAGGTCTATCTTGAATTGTTTGAGAACCCTTCCAGAGGGCTCTGATATAAGACCTGTAGTGTCAACAATAACCTTTTCACACCTTTTAAGGGCCTTTTCTGTTATTAGTTTTGCTCCTGTAATTGAGGGCAGAAGATTTCCAACAGGTGTAGTAGTTCCTGTAAAGTAAAGCCCCTCTTCTTTTAATGACAAAAGGTTTGTGAAGTCTGCTGGAATAATTGTCCATCCTACTGTTGTGGGAGGACCTATGTTGGACTGACCCATATCAAGGTCCACAATGGCAGTCCTGTAAAGGCCACAGAGCCTTCTGGCAAGATATTCAATTAAGGTGGTCTTCCCGGTATCAGAGGCTCCAATAACGAGGACAAGTCTTATTTCTGGTTTTTCAATCAGCCTCCATAGTCTTTCAGAAACAATAAAAGCTCTTTCATCCACCAAGGGCCCTCTTAACTGTTCTTATGGCACAGAGCTCTCCGCACATACTGCAGACCTCTTCAAGAGATGGAGGTATCTCAGCCCTCAGCCTTGCCACCTTTTCTGGGTCAAAGCTCAGGCTGATCTGGCCCTCCCAGTTAAGTTCCTTTCTATACCTTGCCATTAATCTATCTTTTTCAATAGCAGAGGGAATACCCTTTGCAATGTCTGCTGCATGGGCAGCTATCTTTGAGGCAATAACACCCTCTTTAACATCCTCAATATTTGGAAGTCTTATATGTTCAGAGGGTGTGACATAGCACAGAAAATCAGCTCCTGCCATGCCAGCTACAGCACCACCAATTGCTGAAGCTATATGGTCATATCCCATAGCAATGTCTGTTACAAGGGGACCAAGGACATAAAAGGGTGCTCCCTTGCAGAGCTCCTTCTGAATCTTTATATTTAATTCAACCTGGTTCAATGGCACATGGCCTGGACCTTCTATTATTACCTGAACCCCTTCCTTAAGGGCTATGTCTCTCAGTTCTCCGAGGGTGATGAGCTCTTCAATCTGGCTTCGGTCAGTAGCATCCTCAAGACAACCTGGCCTCATGCCATCTCCAAGGCTGAGGGTTGCATCATATCTCTTTGCAATCTCAATAAGCCTGTCAAAGTGCTCATAAAGGGGATTTTCCTTTTCATTAAGAACCATCCATTCAAGTAAAAGAGAGCCACCCCTGCTTACAACATCAAGGAGCCTTCTGTCCTTTTTTAATCTTTCAATAGCCTTGAGTGTGAGTCCTGCATGGACTGTTATGAAGTCCACGCCTTCGCGGAGGTGCTCTTCTATGACCCCAAAGAGGAGGTCCTCTGTCATTGCCTTTATACTGCCGTAGAGTTCAACTGCCCTGACTGCTGCCTCATAAACAGGGACTGTGCCAACAGGTATGGAGGATTCTCTCAGGAGGGCAAGCCTTAACTCTTTTATTGGACCACCTGTTGATAGGTCCATAACAGCATCCGCTCCATATTTTATAATTACCTTGAGTTTCTCGAGCTCTTCCTCTATATTGACCCTGTCCTTTGAGCTACCTATATTGGCATTTATCTTTGTCCTGAGTCCTTTTCCTATTGCAAGGGGTTTTATGTTGTGAAACTTGTTCCTCGTGATCACTATAGTGCCTTCCCTCAGGCCCTCTGCAATGTATTCCGGGCTTACAGACTCGTCTCTGCTTACCTCCTTTATCTCCTCAGTAATAAGTCCTTTTCTTGCACTCTCAATCCTTGTCATGGTATTCTCCTTTGAATCTCTTCTATTATGGCTCCTGCAGTTAAACCGGGAGTCTTTGATGCCATTATGGCAGATATCAGGGCCACTCCATAGGCACCTGCATCCAGAACCTCTCTGGTATTATTAATATTTATTCCACCTATAGCAAATACAGGAATACTTACCCTTGAGCAGACCTCTTTTAAGGCCTCTATCCCCTTAGGAGGGCCATATTTAATCTTTGATGGTGTCTCATAAACAGGTCCGAAGGTGATAAAATCAGCTCCACCAGCCTGAGCCTCCAGAGCCTCTTCAAGGCTGTGGGTCGATACACCAATCAGAAGTTCCCTGCCCCATTTCTTTCTTACCACATCTACAGGAATACTGTTTACTCCAAGATGAACACCATCAAGTCCCATGGAAATGGCAATATCTATCCTGTCATTAATAAATACCATTGCCTTATACCTTCTTGCTATCTCATAGAGCCTTTCAGATAAATTAACAAGCTCTCTTGAAGAAAGGTCCTTTTCCCTGACCTGCAAGGCCTTAACCCCAGCCTTAAGGGCCTCTTCAACTACCCAGAAAAGGTCCTCTGTCAGTTTCCTGTCTGTTATGAGATAGAGTCTGAAGTCTATTTTTTTATCTTCCACCTTAAATCAACATCCCTTCAAGGGGGCTACTTGCTGTTGCATAGAGCTTTTTTGGAATTCTTCCAGCAAGATAGGCAAGCCTTCCAGCAATTACAGCATGCTTCATGGCAGTTGCCATCTTAACAGGGTCTTTTGCCTGAGCAATACCAGTATTAATCAATACAGCGTCACAGCCGAGTTCCATGGCTATTGCTGCATCAGAGGCTGTTCCAACACCTGCATCTACAATTACAGGGACCTTTACTGTTTCAAGGATAATCTTAATGTTATAGGGATTCCTGATACCAAGGCCTGAGCCAATAGGTGCACCAAGAGGCATAACTGCTGCAGCGCCCGCATCCTCAAGCCTCTTCGCAGTAATTGGGTCATCGTTTGTATAAGGGAAGACTATAAATCCCTCTTTTGCAAGAATCTCTGTTGCCTTTATGAGGCCACAGACATCAGGAAAGAGGGTCTTTTGATCACCAATAACCTCAAGCTTTACCATGTCAGATATACCTGCCTCACGGGCAAGCCTTGCATATCTCAAGGCCTCTTCCACGGTGTAACAGCCCGCAGTATTTGGAAGGATCTTATATTTTTTGGGGTCGATGTAATCAAGAAGGTTTGGACTGTTTTTATCGAAGATATTCACCCTTCTTACAGCAACAGTAACGACATCAGTACCAGAGGCCTCAATAGCCTTCCTTGTCTCCTCAAAATCCTTATACTTGCCTGTACCAACCCAGAGTCTGGACTTAAACTCAATACCCCTTATAATGAGCCTGTCTTCCATCCTGTCCACCTCCAACAAAATTTACTATCTCTACCCTGTCACCATCCTTAAGGATGTGCTCTTGAAACTTTGCCTTCTTAATAACCTCGAGATTCACCTCTACAGCTACCCTCTCAGGCCTGATTGAAAGCCTTTCAAGAAGCTCCTGTATTGTAAGCTCCTTTTCGATCTCGAAATCCTTTCCATTAAGAACTATCTTCATAAAACAAAAAGCCCGCATCCCTTGAGGATACGGGCAAGATATATTTTCTATCTATACCCCTTCCCTACGCCGGCATTACCCGGATCAGGTTCAATGGGTTCCCTCTCAAAGAGAGGGTCTCAGGCCTTACGACCTCCCCAAGGGATATTTTTATTTTACAGTTAAAAGATAAGGAATGTCAATTCTCCCAGCCCTTTAACTATGAAAATAAATTCTTGATTTTATCCATGAAGGACTTTTCAGTATCCTCACCAGTTATCCTTGCAAGCTCTTCTATGAGTTCCCTCTGTCTTGGGGTGAGTTTCTTTGGAACATCAATAAAGACCTTCACTATCTGATTTCCCCTTGAATGGCCATGAAGTTTCTGGATACCTTTACCTTTAAGGACGAACTCTGTACCTGAGGATGTGCCTGGAGGTATCTTCAGTTTTGTAATACCATCAAGGGTTGGAACCTCTATCTCTCCACCAAGGACTGCCTGAGGAAAAGAGATGGGTACTTCACATCTTATATCATTTCCATCTCTTTTAAAGAAGGGGTGTTCCTCAACAGTTATATACACATAAAGGTCTCCAGGTGGACCACCGTTCTGGCCTCTCTCACCCTCCCCCCTTACTCTAAGTCTCGAACCTGTTTCAACACCAGCAGGTATCTTTACGGAGAGGGCCTTCATTCTTGACACATATCCTGTACCATTACATTTCTTACAAGGGTCTCCTATAACATGACCACTTCCATGGCATCTTCCGCAGGTCTTTGCTATTGTAAAGAATCCCTGCTGGTATCTCACCTGACCTGTACCCTTACAGGTTGGACAGAGAGAAGGTTTCCTTCCTGCTGAACCAGTTCCTGCACAATCACCACAGGCCTCAGTTTTTGGTATCTCTATTATTTTTTCTGTGCCAAAGGCAGCTTCCTTCAGGTTTATTGTAAGATTATAACGAAGGTCTTCACCTTTCTGGGGTCTCGGAGTCCTTCTTCCTGTAAAGACACCGAAGAAGTCTTCAAAGAGGTCTTCAAAGACATCACTGAAGGTGGTGGTGAAGGGACCGAATCCAGGTCCTTCACCAAAGGTTGTACCAAACTGGTCGTACTGTCTTCGCTTTTCAGGATCGCTCAAGCAGGCATAGGCTTCGTTAATCTCCTTGAACTTCTCTTCAGCCTCTTTATCACCCGGGTTCCTATCGGGATGGTATTTGAGGGCAAGTCTCCTGAAGGCCTTTTTAATCTCTTCAGGACTTGCATCCCTCGAAACACCAAGGATCTCATAATAATCTTTCATCCCTCTCATTCATTATCCTGCAAAGCTCAGCTTCTGTCCTTCTTGTCTACATCTTCAAATTCAGCCTCAACAACATCTTCTTCTTTCTTCTTCGACCCTGAGTCTGTTGAGCCAGCACCAGCAGTTTGGGCCTGTTTGTAGATATGTTCAGCAATCTTGTAGGATGCCTTTGTAAGTTCTTCAATTGCCCGCTTTATCTCATTTATATCATTTGAGCTATCCTTTACCTTCTTGCACTTCTCGAGGGCCTCCTCAATAGCCTTCTTCTCTGCCTCTGTAACCTTATCGCCAAAATCACGAAGGGATTTTTCTACGGAATATATGAGCGTGTCAGCCTCATTTCTCGCCTCAGCAAGCTGTCTCTTTCTCCTGTCCTCTTCAGCGTGCATCTCTGCCTCTCTCATCATCCTCTTTATCTCTTCTTCTGTAAGACCGCTTGATGCAGTAATCCTGATAGACTGTTCCTTACCTGTTCCAAGGTCCTTTGCAGATACATGGAGTATTCCGTTTGCATCAATGTCAAAGGTTACTTCAATTTGAGGTACACCCCTCGGAGCTGGTGGTATTCCAACGAGTTCAAAGACACCAAGAAGCTTGTTGTCTGCTGCCATAGGCCTTTCGCCCTGGTAGACCTTTATTGTAACAGCAGGCTGATTATCTGTGGCAGTGGTGAATATCTGGGATTTTCTTGTTGGTATTGTTGTATTTCTCTCGATTATTTTTGTGAAGACACCACCAAGGGTCTCTATTCCAAGGGAAAGGGGTGTAACATCCAGGAGAAGGACCTCCTTAACCTCTCCTTTGAGAACTGCTGCCTGAATGGCAGCACCAACGGCAACGACCTCATCAGGATTAACAGATTTGTTAGGGTCTTTACCAAAAAATCTCCTAACAGTTTCCTGGACCTTAGGTGTCCTTGTCTGGCCACCGACAAGGATAACCTCGTCTATATCATTTGGGCTGAGATTTGCATCAGAAAGGGCAAGTTTGCACGGACCAAGGGTCTTTTCAATAAGGTCTCCAACAAGTTGTTCAAATTTTGCCCTTGTGAGCTTCATGACAAGATGTTTTGGTCCTGTTGCATCAGCTGTGATAAAGGGAAGGTTAATCTCTGTCTCCATTGCCTGAGAAAGCTCTATCTTTGCCTTTTCAGCAGCCTCCTTCAGCCTCTGGAGGGCCATCTTGTCCTGTCTCAGGTCAATACCCTGGTCCTTCTTGAACTCCTCAATAAGCCAGTCCATTATTCTAAGGTCAAAGTCATCGCCACCAAGATAGGTATCTCCATTGGTCGACCTGACCTCTATTACTCCCTCGCCTATCTCAAGAATCGAGATATCAAAGGTTCCACCACCAAGGTCATAAACTGCTATCTTTTCCTCTTTCTTTTTATCAAGGCCATAGGCAAGGGCTGCTGCAGTGGGCTCATTTATGATTCTCAAGACATTTAATCCTGCAATCCTTCCAGCATCCTTTGTCGCCTGTCTCTGACTGTCATCAAAATAAGCTGGCACGGTAATGACAGCCTCTGTAACAGGCTCTCCAAGATAGTCCTCTGCAGCCTGTTTTAGTTTCTGGAGTATCATGGCTGATATCTCAGGTGGTGAATAGACCTTTCCCATAATCTCCACATGGGCATCACCATTTGGTGCTGGTACAATCTTATAGGGAAGCCTTTTCATTGCCTCCTTGACCTCAGGTGAGTCATACTTTCTTCCCATGAGTCTCTTTATTGAAAAGATTGTGTTTGTTGGATTAGTAATTGCCTGTCTCTTTGCAATCTGACCAACAAGCCTCTCACCCTTTTCGGTAAAGGCAACAACAGAGGGGGTTGTCCTTGAGCCCTCCTGGTTTGGTATAACTACGGGCTCACCACCAATAACAACAGCAACAACTGAATTAGTTGTGCCAAGGTCAATTCCTATTGCCTTTCCCATCTTTCATACCTCCTTTACATAGAATTTTGTTCCTCTTCTTTTTTCTCAGGTTTTTTTGAAACAGCCACAAGAGCGGGTCTCAAAACTTTATCTTTATATATGTATCCTTTCCTGTATTCCTCCACAACAGTCATCTCATCAAGGTCTTCCCTCTCTACCATGGACATAGCCTCATGATAGAGGGGGTCAAAGGGTTTCATGTAACAATCTATTGGACTGAGGCCAACTTTTTCGAGAGATCTGAGTATTTCCTTTAATGTAAGCCTCACACCTTCCACAAGACCGGAATTAGAGCTCTCAGCATGTTTAAGAGCCATCTCGAGGTTGTCAATAGAGGGTATGAGATTATTTATAAGGGCCTCATTTGAGTATTTTATAATCTCCTCTCTTTCTTTTGCAGCCATTCTCTTATAATTCTCGAATTCTGCATAAAGCCTCATGTATTTGTCTTTAAGCTCTTCAATCTCCTTTTTAAGGGCATTAATCACTGCCTCACTGTCAAAAGTAACTTCCCCTTTCTCTTCATGAGGGAGTTCTGTTTTTTCCTCATGAGAGAGCTCAACCTTTTCCTCATGAGGTATTTCTTCTGGTATAGTTGATTCTCCCGGAGTCTCCTTTAATTCCTCGTCAGCCATGTCTTTCTCCTATCTGAAAGCAGATTGGTGATAAACTCAGAAACAGCCTTCACTATTGAAATGGCTTTTCCGTAGTCCATCCTTTTAGGTCCTATAAGACATATTGCACCCACGGGTCTGTCCATTTCGTAATAGGTAGATGCTACTATACTGAAGTCATGCATCTCCTTTATCTGGTTCTCAGAGCCTATTATAACCTTCATGCCATCACTTTTGTAAATAAGCTCATCAAGGAGATTAAGTATTAAGTGCTTATTTTCTATAGCCTTGATGAGTTCTTTTATCTTTGTAATGTTTAAAAAGTCAGGCAATTCAAATACCTGGGAAAAGCCATAAACAAAGAGCATATCTTCTGCAAGAAGGGCTTCTCTGCAGAGTCTCAAGGCCTTTGAAATAAGGGCATCACATGCCACCTTTTCTCTCTCAATCTCATAAAAGATATGCTCTCTTATCTCTTTTAATGAGTAACCTGAAAACATCGAATTTATGTACATTACAGCCTCATTTAATTCATTTTGAGATATCGTTACAGGGATATCAAGAATCCTCCTTTTTAAATTTCCCTCAGCTGTCTCGAAACTGAATAGTATCTGAGAGTTGTTGAGCTTTTTAATATCTATCCTTTTAATAATTGTATCTCCTGTAAATGGGTGAGAAGCAAGGCTTACATAATTTGTAATATGAGCGAGAGATCTGGCAGTTCTCTCAAGGAGAAGGTCTATACTATCCTTCATCTCCTGGAGCTTCTTCATGAGCTCTTTAAGAAGACCTTCATTCACCTTTACCTGTTCCTTGAGAATATTATTTACATAGAATCTGTACCCCTTATCAGTAGGAATCCTGCCAGCTGATGTATGGGGCTGAAGAAGATATCCGAGTTCCTCAAGGTCTGCCATAACATTCCTTATTGTTGCTGAAGAAATGTCAAAACCATACTTCTTAGCAATATGTCTCGACCCAACAGGATCGAGTCTCTGGATATAGCTCTCGACAACTGCCATTAATATCTTCTTTGCCCTTTCGTCCATGACCTTTCCCTTTAGCACTCTCAAAGCGAGAGTGCTAAATTAATATAACAACTCAATGAGCCCTATGTCAAGAATAAAATTATTTCTCTGATAATCCTGGCAGCCATTAGGGAGGTTATCCCTGAGGGGTCATAAGGTGGAGAGACCTCCACAATATCTGCACCAGCAAGCCTTATGCCTTTTAATTTTTTAATAAAATCTAATACATCTCCAGGCCTCCACCCGTAGGGTTCAGGAGTACCCGTACCTGGAGCAAAGGCAGGATCAAGGACGTCTATATCTATTGATAGATAGACCCTTTTCCCATTCAGTCTTTTAAAAAAACCGTCATCGGGAAACTCATAAGAATGGTAGATGCCTGTTGTCCTGTAGTAATCAGCCTCTTCTTTAGACCCCGATCTTATGCCAAATTGAAAGATCTTCTCATAAGGTATGATTTCACTAACTCTTCTAAAAACCGTTGCATGGGATAAAGGAAGACCATTGTATTCTTTCCTCATGTCTGCATGGGCATCGAGGACAATAACATAAAGGTCACTGAAGACCTCCTTAAGCACACTGAGAACAGGAAATGTAACAAGGTGTTCACCACCTATGGAGATAGGTAAAGATTGTTCATTAATAATTTCTCTTATAGCCTCCTTAATCTCTTCAAGGGCCTGTTGGAGTGAACCAGATAGCTGGATGTCTCCTTTATCAGAAAAAGACCTCTCCCTGAGGTCACCGCCATAAAGGATATCGTATTCTTCAAGACAATAGGAAGCCTCTCTGATTGCAGAAGGGGCAAACCTTGTCCCTGGCCTGTAGGAGGTAGTGAGATCAAGAGGGATGCCAATAATCGTATAGGCTCCCCTGGAGGCACTTGCCATAAAAGGTCTTGTTTTATCAAAAACAGGCATCTCTCAGGAATCTCGGCAGGGCAAAAGAAGCCCTATGAATCTCAGGGGTGTAATATTTTGTCTCAAAGTCAGGAACCCTTAAAGGGATTGAGGGATCGTATCTTTTAGAACCCACAGTAAAGCTCCAGTAACCCGATGGATATGTTGGAACAGGAACTGTGTAGACCATACTCATAGAGAAAATTTTTGAGATAGTTGCCTTTATATCTCTTATCAACTGGATATGAAGAAAGGGGGATTCTGATTGAACAACGAGGATTCCGTCTTCCTTCAGAGACCTGTGACAATTCCTGTAAAAATCTTCTGAAAAGAGGCCAGTGGCAGGACCAACAGGATCAGTTGAATCAACGATAATTATATCAAAGAGATTTTCATTTTTTTTCACATATTCTATACCATCTGCTATTTCTATGGTGTATCTTTTATCACCTTCAAAGGACCTGTAAAAAGGAAGAAATCTCTTTGAGGCCTCAACAACATCTTTATCTATTTCTACAAGGATTGCCTCTTTTATACTCTTATGCTTGAGGATTTCTCTCAGGGTCCCACCATCACCACCCCCTATAACAAGGACCTTCTCTGGCCTGGGATGACTTAAAAGAGGAACATGGGTAATCATCTCATGATAAAAGAACTCATCCCTTTCTGTTGTTTGGAAGGTTCCATCCAGAAAAAGGACCAGGCCAAATTGGTATGAATCTACAATAAGGATCTCCTGAAAAGGTGAGGTCTTTCTATAGAGGGTCTCTTTTACCTTTATACTCAATGAGAGTTCCGGGGTCTGTCTTTCTGATAGCCAGAGTTCTGTGTCAGCCACTAAAGACCTCTCAATACCAGAGGGGTACTGCTGCAAAGACACAACCAATCTTTCTGACTACATGATCAACGGCCTTCACATAGAATTTATTTAACGGAAGCCCCCTTACTTCGAAGGCCTCCCTGAGCATCTCAAGAACCCTCTCCTCTGCTTCAGCCTTTGAGCAATAGCCCGAAAACTCCATTATCACTCCATAATTTTCACTGCTGGATATCCCAACAGCAACAGAGGCTGAAATCACTCTACCCTCTTCAGTTGATACAAGAGAGCCATAGGCAATGGGAAGAAGGATGCCTGGCTGAATATCGACCTTTTCTTGATACACAGCACCTGGAGGAAGGATACTGCTCACCTTTAAAAGATTCACATTCCCTACGCCTGAGAGCAAAAGGGCCCTGTCAAAGGCCGTCAGTTCGGTTCTGCCTTCTGAGGCAGCACCAACAAGAGAGAATTTTGTGGGCATTGGAAGCCCGGGGATAAGGTAAACCTTTGTTAATTTTTCTTCTGTTGCTATCAACCTCTCCACTCCTTTCCTGGATTTTTCATCCAGATTTTATGTTTTATTAGCTGAGTATTATAAACTAATCTGACAGGAGAATCAATAAATTTTTTCATCTCGGTTTTCTCACCTGAAGAAGTCTCTTGGCAGCAGCCCTCACAGCCTCAGAGACATTTCTGTTTTTTTCTATGAGCTCAAGGTCCTTTGTCTTTAGATTTGGTACAAGTCCTACAGCAATGCCTGGTGGTGTCTTTGGATTTGTTACAAGGGCCTGGACAATAGAATAGTTCTTCATCCATTCCCTGTTGTTTGCTATCATCCGAAGGGCCTCTTCAGGTATAGTTCTCTGCCGGGCAATCATCTCTATCTCTGATTCTGTTATCTTTGGATTCTCAATTACGCTCAGAACCACATCTTTATTAGTGTCCTTTATAAGGATAGACCTGATCTCCCTTCCACCTCTAAGGGCAAGGAGCCTTCTCTTGGGCACAGGTAATCTCTGGATCTTCACAAGAAGGCTCTCTTTTTTCTTTTCTTCAGGGGTTTTGAATCTGGCTTCTTGAGTTACTTCTCCACCCCTTGTTTCAGGGACATAGGATTTCTGAACAACAGGAAGGTTCAGGAGTTCTGCAGTCTGACTCTTTACATCTTCAGGTGTATTAGGATGGTTATAGAGGAGCTGGAGAATCTCAGGTCTGTTTTTATTTGCATGAAGAACCTCATGGAAAATATTATTATCAGAGGAGTCTTCAAGCAATATCTCGATGACATCAGGGGATGTGAGGGAAAGGTCTAAACCTATAGCTCGTTGTTCTTCCATCTACTCCTTTTTTAGATATAAAAAGTATTCTACATTACCCTTCTGGCCCTTAACAGGGGACCTGAAAGAGCCGAGGACATGAAAGCCTATCTCTGTCGCAGCCTTCATGACATCCTGAACTGCCTTTAGCCTTTTTCCCTCATCCCTTACAATGCCTCCAGAACCAACTTCTTCAGGACCAACCTCAAACTGGGGCTTTACAAGGCTGAGGACCTCACCGCCATTTTTTAAAAATTCATATACCTTTGGAAGGACCTTCTGTAAAGAAATAAAGGAGACATCAATGGTTGCTATATCGATCTCCTCTGGGATGGCCTCTCTTTTCAGATACCTTATGTTTGTCCTTTCAAGAACCACAACCCTGGGGTCAGACCTGAGACTCCAGGCAAGCTGTCCATATCCAACATCTATGCAATAGACTTTCTTTGCTCCATGTTTAAGAAGACAATCGGTAAATCCACCTGTGGAAGACCCAACATCCATTGCAATCTTATCACCTGGGTCTACATTGAAATATCTGATAGCTGCTTCAAGTTTGAGTCCGCCCCTGCTGACATAGGGGAGATCTTCTCCTTTAATCTCAATATTATTGGATGTTATAAATGTCCCGGGCTTTGTACAGGCCTTTCCATCCACAAATACCTTCCCTTCCATTATAAGGGCCCTTGCCCTTTCACGACTGCTGACAAGACCTCTGTCGACTAAGAGTTTATCAAGTCTCTCTTTTTTAATTGGAGGGTTCTTCCGCATAGTTATTTCAGAGGGCTGTAACATCTCTTGTAAGGCTTTTCTCCATTAAAAGGTGGGCTGAATTTATGATACCTTCTTTTGAAAGACCATAGATCTGTCTCAGCTCCTGCTGGGAACCATGCTCTATAAAGATGTCAGGAATTCCTATGGATCTTACACTTACATCACTTAATCCTTCTCTATGAAGGAATTCCATAACAGCACTTCCAAATCCACCAGCAAGGGCATTATCCTCAACAGTTATAATCTTCTTTGTCCTCTTTGCAATAGAATATATCAGGGCTTCATCGAGGGGTTTCACAAATCTTGCATTCACAACAGCCACACTCATACCAGCTTTCATGAGTTCCTCAGAGGCCTCGAGGCTTGGTGCCACCATATTGCCAATAGCAATAATGGCAAGGTCATGACCATCCCTCAAGAGCTCTGCCTCTCCTATCCCAAAGGTAGTATCCCTTCCTTCTATAATTATAGCCTTTCCTCTCGGATATCTAATTGCTGAAGGGCCAGAAATTTCCAGACTCAGTTCAAGCATCTTTTTTAATTCAAGGGCATCCTTAGGAGCCATTATAATTAAATTCGGGATAAGTCTGAGATAGGAAAGGTCAAACTGGCCCTGATGGGTAGCACCATCTTCACCAACAATGCCCGCCCTGTCAATACAGAAGGTAACAGGTAGTCTCTGAATACATACATCATGGATTATCTGATCAAAGGCCCTCTGAAGAAAGGTTGAATATATAGCTACATAAGGCCTTATCCCTTCCCTGGCAAGCCCAGCAGCAAAGGTAACAGCATGTTGTTCAGCTATGCCCACATCATAAAGTCTATGAGGATATTTTTCATAAAAACAATTAAGACCCGTTCCATCCTTCATGGCAGCAGTTATGGCGACTATCCTCTCGTCCTTTCCTGCAAGTTCTGTAAGAAACTCACCAAAAAACTCACTATAGGTCTTTTGAGTAGATTTAACAGGACTGCCTGTCTCGAGGCTGAAAGGACCTACACCATGAAAAACGCAGGGGTCCTCTTCAGAATATTTATATCCTTTCCCTTTCTTAGTTATAACATGGAGTAACACAGGTCCTTTTATCTCTTTTATCCTCTTAAGGGTTGAGATCAGGAGTTCTATATTATGTCCGTCGATTGGGCCAAGGTATTCAAAACCGAGTTCTTCAAAAAAGAGCCCTGGTGGAAGGAAGATTCCCTTAAGGGTCTCCTCAGCCTTTTCAGCGAGTTTCTGAACAGGTTCGCTGAATTTCCTCGGGATATTCTTGAGGAGCTGTTTTGTCTCGTCTTTAAAACGCCTGTAGAGGTTGCCCGTAAGGATCCTGTTGAGATATTCTGCAAGGGCTCCAACATTCTTTGATATAGACATCTCATTATCATTGAGAATCACTATAAGGTCCTTTTTCAGATGGCCTCCATGATTCAGGGCCTCAAAGGCCATGCCAGCAGTAAGGGCTCCATCGCCAATCACTGCTATGACTTTATGGTTCTCCTTTTTTATATCTCTTGCCTCAGCCATACCAAGGGCAGCTGATACAGATGTGGAGCTATGGCCTGTACCAAAGGCATCGTGAGGACTCTCTTCTATCCTTGGAAAACCTGAAATGCCACCGAGTTTTCTAAGGGTATGGAATAGAGGGTATCTACCTGTAATTAACTTATGGGGATAGGACTGGTGACCTACATCCCAGATTATTTTGTCACGGGGAGAATCAAATACATAATGAAGGGCGATGGCAAGTTCTACTACCCCAAGATTTGAGGCAAGGTGTCCACCATTTCTTGAGACCGTCTCTATAATAACCTGCCTTATCTCTGAGGCGAGGGTTTTCAGCTCCCCAATTTCCATTTTTTTGATATCTTCAGGACCCTTAATATGCTCGAGCATCAGGCACTCCTTTTCAATAAATAAAGGGCCATTTCCTTGAGAGGTTCGCTGGATGGACCTATCCTTGATATAAGCTCAACAGCCTCTTCAACAAGCCTTCCTGCAAGCTCCCTCGATTTTTCAATACCATAGACCCTTGGATAGGTGAGTTTTTTCTTTTTTTCATCAGACCGAGATGGCTTACCCATCTCCTCTGGGCTACCTGTTAAATCAAGGATATCATCAACTATCTGAAAGACCATACCGAGCCTCTCACCATATCCTGTAAATAATGATAAGAGATTCTCATCACTTTCAGCAAGTATAGGGCCAAGCCTCAAGCTCGCTGTGATAAGGGCCCCTGTCTTATTTGAATGGATGAATTCGAGGGCCTCAGGGTCTGGTTCAGAATCTTCAGAGAGGATATCCTGAGCCTGACCTGCCACCATACCACTAAGACCAGCTCTCATCGCAATATCCTTTATGGCATTTAAGAGGGCATTAGTTGAAAGACCCCCATGATTTATTGTGAGCATATGAAAGGCCTCTGTGAGGAGACCATCTCCTGCAAGGATTGCCATTGCCTCTCCAAAGACCTTATGGTTTGTTGGCATGCCCCTTCGAAGGTCATCGTTATCCATTGCTGGAAGGTCATCATGAATAAGGGAATAGGTATGGATAAGCTCAAGACTGCTTGCCTGAGGCAGGATCTTTAATGGATCGCCTCCAAGACACTCATAGGACATAAGGGCAAGGATTGGTCTTATGCGCTTTCCACCAGCAAAAAGGCTATAGGTCATTGCAGAATGGAGCCTCTCAGGCTGGAAAGGAGTTTTAAAATATCCTTTTAGGTAAGAATCTACAAGCCTTCTCTTTTCCTCAAGATAAGACTTTAAGTCCATCACTCCCACTCTATTGTGCTTGGTGGTTTGGAGCTTATATCATAAACAACCCTGTTAACTCCCCTTACCTCATTTATTATCCTCAGAGATATCCTCTCCATCAGGTCATAAGGAAGTCTTGCCCAGTCCGCTGTCATGCCATCAAGGCTTGTAACTGCCCTCACAGCCACTACACTCTCATAGGTTCTCTCATCACCCATAACTCCTACGCTTTTTACTGGCAAAAGCACAGCAAAGGCCTGCCATAGCTCTCTATAAAGACCAGCCCTTTTTATCTCCTCAAGGACAATGGAATCAGCCTCTCTCAGGACCTTCAGTCTCTCCTCTGTAACCTCTCCAATACACCTTATGGCAAGGCCTGGCCCTGGAAAGGGATGCCTCCAGCATATCTCATCAGGAAGCCCAAGCTCTTTACCTATAGCCCTTACCTCATCCTTGAAGAGTTCCCTCAAGGGCTCTATAAGTTTAAGTTTCATGACCTCAGGAAGGCCACCCACATTATGATGACTCTTGATAACAGCTGATGGTCCCTTAAAGGAAACACTCTCAATAACATCAGGATATAGGGTTCCCTGAGCGAGAAATTCTATCCCCTTTATCTTTTTTGCCTCTTCTTCAAAAACTGCTATGAACTCATTTCCGATTATCTTTCTTTTCTTTTCAGGATCAGTTATACCCTTAAGTTTTTCGAGAAACCTTTTTGAGGCATCTACATAAATAAGATGGATATGGAAATTTTCCTCAAAGGTCTTTTTTACCTTCTCTGCCTCACCCTTTCTTAAAAGGCCATTGTCAACAAAGATACAGATCAGGTTATTTCCGATAGCCTTATGAACAAGAAGGGCTGTGACGGATGAATCAACACCTCCGCTAAGGGCACAGAGGACCTTTTTGCCATTAACAGTCTCCCTGATCTTTTCGACAGACCATTCAATAAATGAATGGATTTCCCATAAAGGCCTTGCATGGCAAATCTCATAGATAAAGTTCTGGAGTATCTTTGTGCCATGTTCTGTGTGAACTACCTCAGGATGAAACTGGAGGGCATAAAATCTCTTTTCTCTGTTAGCCATACCTGCAATAGGTGAATTATCTGTATGGCCAATTACCTCAAATCCTGGTGGCATCTCCTCAATCCTGTCACCATGGCTCATCCAGACCCTTGTCCTTGAAGGGATTCCCTTAAAAAGGTCTCTGTCGCTGTCTACAATAAGCTCAGCCCTTCCATATTCCCGCTTCTGGGCCTTTGCAACCCTTCCTCCGAGCATATGAGCCATGGCCTGCATTCCATAACATATGCCAAGGACAGGAATACCAAGCTCAAAGATCTCCTTATCAGGAAGGGGAGCCCCTTCTTCATATACACTCCTTGGTCCACCAGAAAGAACAATCCCTTTTGGTTGGAAGGCCTTAATCCTTTCTATGTCTGCATTAAAAGGGAATATCTCTGAATAAACCTTACTTTCCCTTATCCTTCTCGCTATGAGCTGGGTATACTGAGAGCCAAAATCAAGGACGAGGATCTTTTCTGAATGAATCTCTACCATTCTCGCCTGTAATTAGGTGCCTCTTTTACAAGGATTACATCATGGACATGGCTTTCTCTAAGGCCTGCCTGAGTTATCTGGATAAATCTCGCCTTTTTCCTCAGTTCTTCAAGGGTCCTTGCACCACAATAACCCATCCCTGACTTCACTCCACCAATTAATTGATGGATTGTATTTGCAAGAGGTCCTTTGTAAGGCACCCTTCCCTCAACACCTTCTGGAACGAGTTTTGCTGGTTCAACATCCTGCTGTCCATATCTGTCTTTTGTACCCTGTATCATTGCACCAAGGGAACCCATACCTCTGTACTCTTTATAACTCCTTCCCTCATAAAGGACTATCTCTCCAGGGGCTTCATCTGTCCCTGCAAAGAGGCTTCCAATCATAACACTATCTGCTCCTGCAGCAAGGGCCTTTGTTATATCTCCTGAATATTTAATTCCACCATCAGCAATAAGGGGAACTTTATACCTCTTTGCAATTTTATAACAATTCATTATTGCTGTTATCTGGGGGACACCAGCACCAGCTACAATCCTTGTCGTGCATATAGAGCCAGGGCCTATGCCAACCTTTATGGCATCAGCTCCTGCCTTTATGAGGTCAATAGCACCCTCCTCAGTAGCCACATTACCTGCAATTATGTCAATATCGAGTTTTTTCTTCAGCTTCTTAAGGGTCTCTATGACTGCCTTTGAATGGCCATGGGCTGTATCAATAACAATAACATCTGCACCTGCCTTCTGAAGGAGCTCTGCCCTGTAGATAGCCTCCTCACCAACTCCCACAGAGGCACCAACCATAAGTCTTCCATGTTTATCTTTACAGGCATTAGGGTATTTTTTCCTCTTCTCAATGTCTTTGATTGTTATAAGACCTTTAAGGTTAAAATCCTTATCAACTATCGGAAGCTTTTCAATCTTATACTTATGGAGTATCTCCTTTGCCTCCTCAAGGGTAGTTCCTACAGGTGCTGTTATAAGCCTGTCCTTTGTCATAACATCTTTTACCTTTTTTGTCATGTCTGTCTCAAATCTCATATCCCTGTTTGTGATGATCCCTATGAGTCTTCCATTTTTTGTAACAGGAATTCCCGAGATCTTATAAGTTGCCATAAGTTTCTCAACTTCAGAAATGGGAGCATCAGGGTCAACTGTAACAGGGTCTATTATCATTCCACTTTCTGATTTTTTTACCTTGTCAACCTCCTTTGCCTGTCTTTCAGGAGACATTGCCCTGTGGATTATACCTATGCCTCCTTCTCTTGCTATTGCAATGGCAAGATTTGCCTCTGTTACAGTGTCCATAGCTGCACTAACAAGGGGGATATTGAGTTTTATATGCCTGCTTAAATAAGTGGTAAGGTCCACATCCTTTGGAAGGACATCAGAGCGTGCTGGCAGAAGAAGGATATCATCGAAGGTAAGGCCATACTCAATCTTCTTATTATTTTTGCCCATATTCGACTCCTTTTTATTTGAAATTTTAACATGTTATCAGATGAGAAGGCAAATGTTGAATTGTTAATTATGGCAAAAAACAAAAAGGCCGGGCAAATGCCCGGCCTGAGTAAAAACAATAGGTGCTATTTCTCAAAATTGAGGTTCTTTGTGGCTTTGTAAAGTTCGAAGGATTTGCTTCCAGCAAGGCGGGTTACCTTAACCTCGACCTCAGCACTTTTTGTATCTGGAGGTAACTCTGTAACAAAGCTTTCCTTTGTAGTCTTCTTAGGTGGTAAAGTAAGGTCAATTATCTCCTTAATCTGCCATGCACCGAGCCTGTGATCACCATCAATATCCATCCCTATTTCCCAGTACTCTTTTTTACCTATATTGATAATTGTACCTTTATCTGTCTTAGCAGTCACTTCCAGGACTACCTTATCTGCCCATAGTCAACCATCGGGAGTTCTGTGCCCGGCCTTATTTGTAAGTCCAACATTCACTACAACTGTGGGAATCCACTTACCAGGATGGAGTCTTACACCTGTGATATCGGCATACACATCAAGACCTTCTTTAAGGATATCAACCTGATAGGCTCCAGGAAAGGTATGTCCTCTATTGTTTTTCTTCATATGGCAGTCCTGACATGTCTCGGTACCACCATTTGCCCTATAGGCATCCTGATAGCTTCCGTAAAGGGTATTACAGCCTATTGTATCTCCATCAGGTGGTGTGTATATACCATGACATTGGCCACAGAAAGCAGCGGATTTAATAACATTTGATTTTTGTGTCTTATGAGCTGGCGATGCCTTACCAGTGGGTCCGTAATATGTATCTTTTTCTGGAGCGCCGTGGAGATTTTTCTCTATCGAGACCTTCATATTATGGCAAACTATACAGTTTACATTCAGCTTTGCAAGCTCTTTCTTAGCTGTCTCGTCCTTTTGATCAACAGCCTTCACGATAAGGTCTGCTACTTCTTTAATCAGGGACTCCGATGCATCCTTCAACTGAGGCGCATGGCAGTCCATGCATCTCATGAGGTGTTCCTTGCTCACAGGTTTGTTCCATTCCTTTCCAAGACCTACAACGATGAAGTTCCTTATACCTCCAAGGGAATGGACTACTGATTGAGAGTGATAAGAGGATTTCCATTCATCATGAATTTTTGAGTGGCAGGTTTTACATGTTTCGTCACTGTAAGCCTTTGCAAGGTCGTCGATACTCTTATATTCACCAGAGGCAATCAGTGGCATCACAAGAAATGCCACAATTAAGATAAATTTCAGATACTTCATTTCGTCCTCCTCCTTTCTTTTTAGTTTTTTTATGTGGGGAAAACGCTGTAAACTTTATCTCACCTCCTTCCTCCCCAGGGAATATTCCCAAAAAGACTATTCTTATCATAATTATATACCTGTTAAAATGCCTTGTCAACTATTTTAAGATAAATTTGACCTTGCAGATCATTAAGGTGTAAATCATGTTATGCTTATGTTAGATTTTATGTAAAACAATAAAGACTTGACAAATCCCCTATTTATGTGTTGAAATTAGTTATCATTTTCAGATGGGGTGAAAATCTGGGCAAGGAAGAAGCAAAGAGGATTTTCAGGGAATATATCAAAAGGCAGGGCCTCAGGAATACAAAACAACGAGAGGAGATTCTGGATGCCTTTCTCTCTTCAGGTGGCCACATAACTGTTGATGAACTTTTTGACAGGGTAAAGAAAAAGGACTCCTCTATTGGATATGCCACTGTCCATAGAAATCTCAATCTCCTTCTTGAAGCAGGTCTTGCAGAAGAGATAAAGATCGGTAAAGGTAAGACACGATACGAACAGATGCACATGCGAGAACACCATGACCATCTTATCTGCCTTAAGTGCGGTAGGTTCATAGAGGTGGTGGATGAGAATATTGAGAAACTCCAGAATAAACTTGCTGAAGAGAATGACTTTAAACCTGTGAGGCACAAACTCGAGATTTATGGTTATTGTAAAAAATGTAGAACCTGAACTGTAACTTCTACAGACTATCCCAGAATCTCGAGTATCCTATCTGATAACTCATCAACTGTGAAAGGCCTTCCATCAAACTTATTAATCCTTTGATTCACCCTGTATCCCGTCTCTGTTCTTAGGAGCCTTTCGAACTGACCTGTTGCATTGTGCTCTACAGATATAGTGAGCCTTGCATCTTCGAGGAGCTTTACATAATCAAATCTCTCCTTCAAAGGGAAGGGCCATATCTCGCTGAAGTGGAGCATGGCAATCCTCTTATCTACTAATAGGTCAACACATTCCTTTACAACCCCAAAGGTTGAACCCCAGCAGACTATAACTATCTCTGGCCTTTGAGCTCCGTAAAGAATGGGGGGACTTATCTCTTTCTGAAGAAGAGGAAATTTTTTCAGCAACCTCTTCTGCACCATCTTTATCCTCGTCTCAGCATCTTCAACAATATGACCTTCTTCATCATGCTCATCACTATCAGTTACAACGAGGTGTTCTGAAGCACCAGGGATAGCAAGGGGGGTTATCCCATTATCAGTAAAGGCATGTCTTTTGTATTCTTTCATTGTTTTTAAGGCATCGGACCTGAGTCTGTAGTCTCTGTAGATAAGTTTATCTGTCTCGAGTTTATCATAGGTCCACTCACAATCAGCAAGATACTGGTCAAAAAGGATAATTGCGGGCACCTGGTATTTCTCTGCAAGGTCAAAGGCCTTATTTGTAAGATAAAGGGCCTGCTGTGGTGAGCCAGGTGCAAAGAGGATTCTCGGAAATTCACCATGGGCAGTATAAAGGGCAAAGTTAAGGTCTGCCTGCTCTGTCCTTGTGGGAAATCCTGTTGCAGGTCCTGGTCTCTGACCCAGGGCAATAACAACAGGTGTTTCTGTCATCCCAGCAAGGGAAAGACCCTCAACCATAAGGGCAAAACCACCTCCTGATGTTCCTGTCATTGCCCTTACGCCACCAAAGGAAGCCCCAATAGCCATATTTATAGCAGCTATCTCGTCTTCTGCCTGCTCAACAACTATTCCATATTCAAGGGCCTTTTCAGCCATGAAATTCAATATGCCTGTTGATGGTGTCATTGGATAGGCTGTGTAGAACTGACAGCCAGCACTTAATGCACCCATACCTATGGCCTCTACTCCGTTTATAAGGACCTTTGGAGCAGATTTCGTGCTTAAAATAAAGGAGCACCTCGGGCAGTTCTTTGAGGCATAGTCATAGCCAGCCATGGCTGAATCTATATTTGCCTTTACAATGCCCTCGCCCTTTTTCTTGAAGGTATCCTTGATTATGGAAAGTAATACATGGATGTCCATTCCAAGCATGCCAAGGACTGCACCAACAGCAACAACATTTGACATAATCTTATTACCACCGTGCTCTATGGCAAGGGTCTCGAAGGGAATATCAAAATAACCTGGTTTATTCTCTTGTGGGGTATATCTCAATGCCCTGGAGTCATAAACGAGAATCCCGGCCTCATTAAGTTCCTTTTCATGAAGTATGATGCCTTCTCTGTCAAGGGAGATAAGGATATCAATCCTTTTTCTTGATGCAGAAACAGGCCTATCAGAAAACCTTATTTGATAAAAATTATGGCCTCCCCTGATCCTTGATTCATAGTCCTGATGGGTGAATACATAATAACCTGTATTGGAGAATACCCTTCCGAGGGTCTCTCCAATGGTCTGGATTCCCTGACCAGCCTCACCACAAATTTTAATAGAGTAATCCATCTTTAGAAATTAAGGGGGGAGGATTATCTCCTCCCCAATTGTTCCTTATTTGTTATTAACAACCCTCTATTGCCTTCTTTTTCTTTGGAGCTGCCTTTCCTGAAAGGGACTTTATATAAGCCACTATATCAGCTATGTCCTTTCCTTTTGGATCGAGGGCCTTTCCCTTAAGGGCATTCTCTATACAGAAATTAACAGCCTCTTCAAGGGACTTCTGGCTCTTACCCATAATATTAAATTCCTTTTTTGTCCCTGCCTGTTCAAGACCCTTTCCATCAGGATGGCAGGAACCGCAGGACTTCCCTGTTGTTCCGAGTTTTGGGTCATTGAAAAGGGCCTTTCCCTTTTCAACATTGCCTTCTCCATAGGCCATAGTAACTACAAACACGAGACTGAACAGGGCCAGAGCTAAAAGACTTATGCTCTTCATAACAACCTCCTTCTTTGATATTTTAATCCTGAAAATCAGGATTTAGAAAAGGACTGGATCTGCCTTATACGCCTTGCAAGTTCTCTAAGGGCATCAGCAAGGCTGTAACCCTTGTCCATAAGGTCCCGAATAAATCTCGCCTTCGAGAGTTCATTAATTATCCTTTCAGAGGATTCATCTCTCAGACAGACATTCTCACCTGTCTCGAGTTCACTGGTTATACAGCCCTCGATCTCCTCTGGGCTGAACCTCCTTGCCAGCTCCTTTATTTCTGAAAGGCTCATTTTTATAATTTTACCATAAAATTGTTAAAATGAATATTATGAAATTTTATTTATCAAAAGATGCCTGTCTTAAGTGGCTTGAAAGGCCCTCTGTTTATCATATAAAAAAGGATGAGCTTTATGAGCTTGATCAGAAGGCCTTCGAATTCTTAGAGGCAAGTTATAATGGCATTGAATCAGAGGAGAATGATTTTACAGACTATTGTGTTAAGGAAGATATTTTGACAACTGAAAGGACTATTATAAAAAGGCCTCCTCTTGTTAAATCACCAGAACCCTCTTTGAGATATCTTGAGCTCCAGATTACAACAGCATGCAATCTTAGGTGCTCCCACTGCTACATAGCAGAAAGTCCTGTAGAGTTATCCATTGAAAGGATAAAGACTGTCCTTCAGGAGTTCGAGGAGATTCAGGGCATTAGATTGCTCCTTTCAGGTGGAGAACCCCTCCTTCATTCAAGGTTCAGGGAATTAAATAATATCTTGCCTGAATTCTATTTCAGGAAGGTCCTTTTTACAAATGGCCTTTTGATTAATTCCCATATACTTAAAGACCTTAATGTTGAGGAGCTCCAGATAAGCATAGATGGTCTCGAAAAAGGCCACGACTTATTAAGGGGAAAGGGCACCTTTAAGAGGGCTATAAAGGCTGTTGAACTCTCTATAAAGGAGGGATTTGATGTATCTATAGCAACAATGATTCACAGGTATAATCTCGATGAATTTGAGGAGATGGAAAGACTTTTTAAAGCCCTTGGTGTAAAGGAGTGGAATGTTGATGTTCCCTGTGTAACAGGAAGATTGAAGGAAAACCCTGAATTCCAGTTAAGTCCTCAGGAGGCAGGAAGGTTCTTGAGGTATGGATTTGGTGGAGGCCTCCACTCCTCCATTGAAGGTTTTGGCTGCGGACTCCATCTCATGGCAGTAATGGCTGATGGAAGGATAGCAAAATGCACCTTCTATGGTGAAAGGCCTGTCGGAAAGATAGAAGATGGACTGAGGGAGTGCTGGAAAAGGATAAAACCTGTAAAAATGAAGGAACTGAAATGCGACTGCAGATATATAGATGCCTGCAGAGGTGGTTGTAGATACAGGGCATTGATGGAAGGAGACGAATATGGCAAAGACCCTTTCAGATGCGAGATGTATAAAGATGGTTAAAAAAATCCTTTTTATGGTATAATGAAACTAACCCTGAATGGGTTTGAAAGGGGGTGTTTAAGATGACAATCAGAAAGGTAACAAAGAAGATGGCAACAACCTGTAAGTGTAAGAGTTCATGCTAATCATAGAAGGGTGGGTTTCCCACCCTTCTCTTTTTCAAGCCCAGGGTGTTCCACCATCAACTATACTGTGTTCTTCCCACATGAACCAGCTTCCTGTATTTGAGAGAAAGAAATAGGTATTTGCAAAGATCGTATAATGCTGTTCTTCTTCCTTGATGAGTCTCTCAAAGAGTTTCTTTTCCTTATCTGTCTTTGCCTCTGAATAGGCCCTTTTGTAAAATTCTATACCTTCGTTCTCCATATCCTTGGCAATCCTGAAGGCCTCAAGCTCATCATCTGTTGCCTCTGCCCTCTGAAGCATCTGATCCTTCAGTTCCTCAAAAACAGTCTTGACCTTTTTCATTGGACTGACATCCTCAGGCTTGATATCCATGCCTTTAATCAGTTCCTCTATCATCTGGAGATGTCTTTTCTCATCCTCCACAATACTCAAAAACATCTTCTTGCCTGCCGGATGCCTTGTCTTTTCAGAGGCCTCCTTATAAAATTTTATGGCATCCGTCTCCATCTTCCTTGCAATTTCTAAGGCATTCATAGCTCCTCCTATTCTGTAAAATATCCGAGTTTTTCCATCTCCTTTATAACCCATTCATCCTGATGGAGTTCCTCGTCAAGTCTTGTCCTTATATACTCCTTTAAAAAGCAGTACACAATCTTTTTCTTAAAACTATTGAGCCGTTCAGCAGGATTATTTACATTATCCTTCAGAGACCACCTCACAGAAAGACCATTGATTATCCCATTAATAAGCTCATCCCTTATATCTGACTGTATCACCATAACAAGAGAACCATTCTCAGTTATAAGCCTCATGGGATAGTCTGGCTCATTAAGGTCCACCCCTTTTTCTTCAGACCATTTTCTTATGTCAGGTACATACCTTATCTGAATAAAGTACTCATCAGCAAGTCTCTTGAGGATATGTCCAAAGTCCTTCTCAATGAATACCATACTCACTCCTTATTTAAGCCTTGACTCAACAGCCTTCCAGTCGATGTTCTTAAAGAAGGCTTCAATGTAGTCAGCCCTTTTTAAACCATAATCAATCATAAAGGCATGCTCAAAGACATCCATTATCAATATTGGATTGCACCCAGCAGGATGGGAGACATCATGTTCATTTATCCAGAAGTTTATAAGACGGCCGTTTGATAAATCCTGATAGAGAATCACCCATCCTATACCCCTCATAGTACCCGTTGCCTTAAAGTCCTTTTCCCATGCCTCATAAGAACCAAAATTCTCAGAGATAGCCTTTGCAAGCCTGCCCTCTTTATTTATCCCTCCTTTTCCACCAAGGTTTTCGAAATAATACTCATGAAGCCTCATTCCATTGAATTCCCAGCCAAGCCTTCTTTTGAGTTCTGCGTACTCAGGTGTGCCTGTCTTTCCATCTTTGAGCATTGCCTCAAGGGTATCAAGGAGTTTGTTCGTGTTTGTCACATAACCCTGATAAAGGGTGAAGTGATTTTTTAAAAGGGTCTCACTGAACCCTTCCATTCCGATAAGCCTTGAATAGTCCTTTGCACTGTAAGCCATTATCCTTACCTCCTTTTCTGTGGTTTTTGAGTTTCTAAAAGTATGAAAACTTTTTACTCATCCCGAGCATCTCGTAAATTTCATCCATACGATGAATAATCTCTATAAGACCTTGTTTTGTTTGCCATATCTCAATAACAGAGGAAGGACCTCGCATATACCATCTCTTGAGTCTCTTTTTTAATTCCATGCCCTTTCTGCAGAGATCCTCATATTCCTTAATCAGATTTTCTTTTTCACCCATTATTTACTCCTCACCTATCCAAAATAAAGTTTTGAATGGGCATAAGGCTGAAAAAGCACAAAAGGCGACTCCTTAATGTAACTTGTTAAATAACCTATCATGACCTTAATATATCTCACAAAGAATATTGATAACCTCATTATACCTTTAAAAATAAATCCTGTCGCTTCTTTTGTGTTTTTGAGGCCTTATGCCTATTTTAAAAGCCCCTTCCAATTTGTTTTGGACAGCAGTGTATTTACTCCTCTTTTTAAACCTCATTATCTGATTCACTTACTTAATTTAACACAGAACTCTGCAAGCCTTTTACCAAAGGCCCTGCAGATATTTGCCTCGTTTTCGTCTATCTCCCTTTTGTTATCAGCCCCTGCTACATGACCTGGCCCATAAGGAGCACCACCACCCTTTGTAAGATAAAGATCAGGCACTGAATAAGGGACGCCAACTATAACACAACCCAGATGCAAAAGCACATTCATTAATGATAGTATGGTGGACTCCTGACCTCCATGAAGTGTCCCAGTAGAGACAAAAACACCAGCAGGTTTTCCCTCAAATACCTTGTTCATCCAGAGTGATCCAAGCTGGTCTATAACATTCTTGAGCTGGGAACAGACATTTCCGAATCTCGTAGGAGTGCCAAAGGCATAGGCTGAGGCCTCTTTGAAGTCATCAAGGGTAACAATAGGCACATCCTTCTGCATCTCTGCACCCTCTTTCATATCAGGTCTTGACTGTATAACTGACTCAGGAATAAGTTCTGGTACCTTCCTTATAACTGGTTCAACACCCTGAACCTCTCTCACACCCTCTGCTACAAGTTTTGCCATCTTATAGACATTCCCAAAGGTGCTATAATAGACAATCAGTAACTTCATAATTCCCTCCTCTCAATTATCCAGGGGTTTGTCCTTCAAGGACATTCCTTATCTCATTATCTGGCCTTGGAAGGCCAGCGAGTTTCCATGCCTGAAGGGGACTCACGAACTGCTGAGCCATACAATTCCTTGGCTGGTGTACATTAAGACATATGGCATTGAGGATTGGAAAATAGTTATACTTCTTGTAATACTCCCTTATAAATCTTAATATCTCGAGTTTATCCTCCGTGAGCTCCTCAATCCCTTCCCTCTCAGCAAGGGCACAGGCAACCTTCTCATTCCAGTCATTAAAATTCACCAAAAACCCCTCTTGGTCCACATTAATCTTTAAACCACCATACTCGATAACAGGCATAAACACCTCCTGAATATTAAAATTCTGATACTTAAATTGTATCACATCTCAAAGAAAATTTTAAATTTACTTTTTATTTTTTTTATAAATATCAATTACCTTTCTAATCTCGGAAAGGTTATGGCTCAACTCCCACCATCCGAGTTTGAAGGTTGCATAATCAGGTGCACCTGTCATAGCAGAGGCATATCTTATGGAATTAGAATAAAAGAGCCACTGTTTTACCCATAGTTTCTCGATATACTCATCAAAGGGATTAGATTTATCAGCGATCCCCTTTTCCCATGCCTCAAGAACCAGCTTTGTTGCAGCAAGGGTCATAAGGTCTGTTTCTCTTATAGTTGAGTCAAGCTTTTCAAAATGGCCATTAACCCAGTCTGTGCTGTGACAGCTATTGCATATAGCCTTCATCATACCAAGCCTTCGATTCTGCTCCTTCTCATCTATCAAGTATTCAGAGGCAGGTTTACCTGTAAAGGTCGTTGGCAATGGCAGGCCATCAGCATTCTTAATTATCGTTGTATTGCCTGACCTGGGCTGAGGATGACTGTATATAAGACCGAAGAGCCTTACCCAGAGTCTTGAGCCAAAGTCATGGGTCCTTTCAGCAATCACTTCTCCATCTGGAGAGACAAGCAGGCTATTGTGGCATGTTGCACATGTAGGGGTCTTGAAGTCCTTTCCTATTGTCCATGGCACTGCCTTAAAATCCCATTCATAGTATTTTGAGAAATAGATATTGCCGTGTTTGCTTTCCTTATAGACATTCCAGGCAGGCACATCAGGCTCAAGATGGCACTGGGAACAGGTATAGGGCTTTCTTGCTATCTCTATTGAAAAGCTATGTCGTGGATGACAGGCTGTACAGGCACCAAGGCTTCCATCAGGATTTTCCCTGCCCACTCCCTGATTTGGCCAGCTTGTAAGAATAGGCACTTTAACCTCGCCCATCTTTGTATTCACTGTCTTCATTCCCTTCACCTCCACCTTTGTCCCGTGACAGCCAAGACATGTCTCGTGAAGGGTCTTCTCTGTTGGTCTATCCTGAACTAACCTGCCCTTCTCTACCCTGATAACACCATTCGTTGAATCAACGAGCATCCTGTAAACAGGATTATCCAGGAGATTCTTTATTGCATGGGCCTTTTTGCTACCAGAATACTGAGAAACCTCTACAGGGTGGCAGGTCTTACAGTCATTAGGTGATACAACTACATTTATCTTAAACCCAAAATGTTCAAAATTGTCTTTATGAGCCTCAGGATTGAGACTGTGGCATTCATAACAGCCAACTGTTGTCTTAGCAAGGTTGTCAGGGATTTGTGAGGCAGAGATTCTCCTTTCAAGAACAGGTTTCTTTAGAGCCTCCTCTGGAATTGTAAAGGAATGCCTGCTCGTAAGCCAGTCCTTAACAATACCAGGTGTTACAGAAGAATGGCAGCCAATACATGCCTCTGTCTCAGGACTGTTCTTTGTACTTACATTACCGTCAGAGATGCTCGCTGTGGTGAGAAAAGATATAAATGACAAACATACAATTAAAGTAAAAAATAGTAACCCCTTCATCTCGCCCCCTCTTCAAAGGTGCGGGCTTGATGCCCGCACCTTCATCCTTTTGAAAAGACTATCCTACTTGAGTTGACAGAAATACAGGCAGTGTCATCTGGGCAATCTGATCCTGTAGCTCCTCAATCTCGTCAATGTGTTGGTCCTCATCCTTGAGGATCTCCTCAAGCATCTCCCTTGTAGCAAAGTCATTCACCTCACCTGCAAGCTTTATTGCCTCATTATAGGCCTTTATAGCGCCCTCTTCTGCTGTGTGGTCATTCTCGAGTTGCTTTGGGACATCTTTTCCTATATGCATCTCCCTGAGATTAGAGACTATTGGTATGCCCTCAAGAAAGAGGATCCTTGCAATTAATCTCTCGGCATGTTTCATCTCAGTAATCGCCCTCTTTTCAATCAGCTTATGAAGCTTCTCATATCCCCAGTTTGCACACATCTCAGAATGGACCATATACTGATTGATTGCTGTCAATTCATCTGCAAGGAGAGAATTCAATGCCTCAATAAGTTTTGGATTACCTTTCATAAAAGTCCTCCTGTGAAAGGATAAAGGGTTCAAAGAACCTGTTAATAATGTATATCATACTTCAGGGCAATAGTCAACAACTAACTAGCCTTTATCTGCACATACCTTGCAATTCCATTTCTCGTAATCATCCCTTTTAATCTGCCAGCCTCAAGGATAATCAGGCGACCTGTGTCATCCCTTATCATCTTTTCAAGGGCCCTCAATACCTCATCCTCTGGAGAGATCTCCCATTCATTTCTGTGCCTTGCATAAACATCTTCAACAGTGGTAGTACTGAAATTGTTTTTAGGAACCTCCTTTATCTCCTTGAGGGTTATGAGGCCAAGATATCTATCGTTGTCCACAACGGGAAATCCTCCAAAACCATACTTGAGAAAGAAGTTATTCACTACATCATCAATACTCATAGAAGGGCTGACAGTTACAAGCTCCTTTACCATTATATCTCCAACCTTCACTCCCCTGAGGGCCTCCTCGAGGGTTGATTGCTGATAACTTGCCTGAGCTGCTGTGTAGAGAAACCATCCAATAAGCATGAGCCACAGACCACCTGCCATTCCTGTAAAAAGTGAAAAGAGACCAAAAAATATAAAGAATAAGGCAATCCTCTGACCAATGGTTGCTGCCCTCTGAGTGGCATAAAAGAAATTATTCCTCCTCTTCCAAAGGATTGACCTCAAGACCCTGCCTCCATCCATGGGAAAACCAGGAATAAGGTTAAACAGGGCAAGGATTAGATTGATCTGGCTGAGATATGTAAAAAGGGCCTTTGAAGCACCATCACTAAAAACAGAGGATATAAAAAATATTCCAGCAAGAAAAAGACTTGACAAAGGTCCTGCTATGGCAATCCTCCACTCAGCAGCAGGACTCGGTGGCTCACCCCGCATCTGGGCAACACCACCGAAGATAAAGAGGGTAATGCTCTCTATAGTCAACCTGTATCTTCTGGCAACAACAGAATGGGCAAGCTCATGAAATGCCACAGATACAAAAAGCAAGAGTGCGGCAATGGCACCCTTCATCCAGTAGGACAATACAGGAAGGTCAGGTGCTACCTTTGGAAAATAATAGGCTGAAAGAGACCAGGTAATAAGACCGAAGACAATAAACCATGTAAAGTGTACCCTTATGGGAATGCCCATCACAGTGCCAATCTTCCAGCTTCCATGAAAAAGTCTGTTCATAGTTCACCTCCCTCCCTCTTATTAAGGGTTGTCTGTGTTAGCAGACAGGGTACTCTCCCTTTCTTCAATTATAACAGGCCTTTTACCTTTTATCATATAGGAGTTCAGTTTATTGAAGATTCCCTGTGGCTTGCTACAGGAGCTTTAATAAACAGATGTCGGAGCTCTGAAGTAAGAGGTCAGCTCTGTGGTCAGAGGTCAAAAATCAGATTTTAAGGAAAATTTTTCCTTAGACTCTGACCTCAGACATCCGACATCTGACATCCGTTTTGATAAACTGCAGGGAATAGGCTCGCTATCCATTTAAAAAATCTTACTTAACCATATAAAGCAGACTTACATTTATCAGGTATATCATAAATATAGCGATAGAGTCCCAAGCAAGAAAAAGTGGCTTCTTCTCTGTGCGGTAGGTCAATCCGATTATCGCGACTGTTGTCATGGCAATAGCTGACAGGGCAGAGATTATATGATTCAGGCTCGCAAAGGAAAGGAGAGGACCTCTGATAAAAAATATGTCATCCAGGGCAAGGATGAAGATATTAAACCCAAATTACGCAAGGGTTGAAATTTAAGTTGTTACTGAATAGTGAACAAT